>Ga0268283_1001695_pt1 | contig 10427 bp, 9 predicted proteins | sample saktaG_13_FD_190140 | JGI IMG/M metagenome (GOLD analysis project Ga0268283, IMG submission 190140) | Saline water microbial communities from Sakinaw Lake, British Columbia, Canada - sak_2013_06_06_36m | ecosystem: Environmental > Aquatic > Non-marine Saline and Alkaline > Saline ... | reverse complement strand
CAACAGTTCCGGATGCAGGGCGGCTTCAGCCAAGGATTACCCTGTAACAATCACAAAGATCGCCGGTCTTGTCAGCGCAAACTCAGAATCAAACGACAGCCTGGCTCTTACTAAGATTCTTTCCAACCAACCAAATATCTATTCTTACGAAAAGAAGGTTTATGTTAATATGGGAGCCAAAGGTCATATAGAGGTCTACAATATTGCCGGTCAACTTATAAAAACTACATCGGCAGAGGCGGGACTCAACAGCATCCCTGTAAACAGCTCAGGTATTTATGTTGTGAAAGTATCCACTGATGCTGGTGATATGCAGGTAAAAAAGGTTTGGATTCGCCAGTAACCTATTGTAATATTCAGGAAAAAGCCTGAACTAAATATTATCCCGGTGAAAATCGGATCAAATTTGTTTAAAAACGGCGTAAGATTCCCTTACGCCGTTTTTTTATGTCTATCGAATCCGCTATAAAATTCTTCTTTTTTTATCGAATAAGTATTTTACTTTTGCAAAGGATATGAATCCACAATCACATCGACTATTATGCACTATTATATTGGTATCGACGACACTGATAACCTCGAAAGCAGGGGAACAGGTCAACGTGCCCGGCAACTGGGAACCATGCTGGAAGAAGCAGGAATTGCCCGGCTGATCTGCATTACACGCCACCAATTGCTGGTTCATAAAGATATCCCATACACTTCTCATAACAGCTCAGCTTGCCTGATGATGGATTGTGATCCGGCAAAAGAAGCAGAAATAATAACTTTCTGCCGTGATTTCCTGCTCAGAGAATCAGCACCGGGTTCTGATGCCGGTTTATGCATTGCTTCCTCAGAAGTAATAAACAATGCCATTGAAAACTGGGGCAAAAATGCCAAAAAGATAGTTCTGAACAAACCACTTGCCCACGAACTGGCAAACCTCCACCATATTTTCCTCGAAGGACTGACAGGTGAAAAAATTGGTGTTATCGGTGCCCTGGCAGCTGTAGGACTGCGTCATGCCGGTAATGATGGCCGTGTGCTCTGGCTACCCTTCCTGAGAGAAACAGAAGGTGTTTTCAGTTCATCAGAGTTGAAAAACCGGCTTACAGTTGACAGGATAACCACGAGAGAAGGAACAGAAATACCAAATGATGATACTATTAAGGCAGACAACTGGATAAGACCGGTTATGCGTGATAATAAAATTACATTGATTGTTGAAAAATCTGAAGACCATGAACAACACATATGGCAACATGTACCAAAAGAATACATCAAAAGCATTTCAAATTGACAGCACGAATGACCTCTTAAAAATAGGGTTATTGCTGCTGCTTGGTTTTTCTGCGTTATTCCTTCGCGAAAGACTGAAAATTTCGTTGCAGCTGCCTGGCCATCACGGATTTGAGTTTATGCTTTTATTTATGGCAGGTAAAACTATGAGCCGGCAGCGCTATGCAATGTCTATTTCTTCGATTGGCGCGTCAGCCTCCGCATTTTTGCCCTTATTCCATTTCGGCAGCGCTTTCATGCCTTTAACATTATTACTCCCCGGGCTAATCGGCGACTTGATCATTAACAAAACAGGCAAGCACAATTACCTATATATTGCAATTGCCGGAGGTCTGGCTTACGCATCAATTCCATTAAGCAGGCAGGTCATAATGATGGTTACCGGAATTCCTTTCGGCTCCCTGCTTACCGGAATGTTATATCCTGTCGCTCTACATTTTATATTTGGCGCTTTGGGATCACTTGCCGGCGCAGCCATTTTCGGCAGATTCTCTAAATAAATCCTGGTAAAAAAACCGATTCCGATACAAGTTTATTTTCGTTATGATTCAATATTCATATCCATCTCCAGGTTATACAAAAATCAGTATTTTTCTTTTTGCTATACTGGCATTGGCGTATTCTTGCAAAAAGGATGTGGATAAGATATCGCCGACACTTCATCTCATTACCCAAAGCGGCTATGTAGCTGACTCAACTGTTGTTGCGATAGGATTCCCATTCAGAATAGGAATTAATGCCGGCAAAGGAGATGCTGCCATCACCAACCTGGTTGTAACGCTTACTACTGAAAAAGGTATGGAAACTGCTCTCGATAGCGGAATGTATTCAGCTGATTTCAGTTACACCCGGAATGTTTCCTACGGAGCTTCGCGATTCGAGAAATGGGAGTTTATGATCCGTGATAAAAACGGTAAATCTGCAAGCACTTCAATAACCATCGTGAAAGATGTAACTTCAGCATTTGGACTGATAACAACCTATTCGTCTGTAAAATTGTCAGCGCAGAATGATGCTGCAGGAAATGCGTTTTTCTCGGTTGCAAAAAACCTGTTTTATTCGCAGCAAAATGCAACTGCAAACCAGTCAGACATTAATATTATTACCTATTACGGAGACCTGCTGGCGCCATCAACCGAATTTACTTTATCGTCGCCTGGCGAAAGTGATGTTTCCACTTTTTATCCAATGATCATAAACTGGCAAATTCCCAAAAATGAAACACGCTACAAACCCGACAGCCTGAGCATTTCGCAGGGAGCTTTTGATTCTGCCTACAACGATAGCCTCATTATTACCAATTATACTTCAGCTACTATTGGAAAACGGAAGTTCAAAATAGTACGTGCAGGGTATGTAATTCCATTTCAGCTTACCATAGGACCGGAATCAGGGAAAAGAGGTCTGATAAAAATAAAATCAATTCAGGAAGGTACCGGCGGGCACATTATTGCAGATATAAAAGTTCAGAAATAAACCTATGACAGCATTAAAATCATTCATTCTCTTTCTGCTGCTCATGCCTGCGTTCCTGTTTGCACAGGATATCAAAGGTTTTATTTATGAAATTCCAGGAAATACTCCTGTTGCCAATGCTAACCTTGTAGTTTCAGGAACTAACCTTGGTACGGTTTCCGGTATTGATGGAAGCTTCACGCTAAAAGTTCAGAAAACAGGAAAGATAAAACTTGTAGTATCACATATTGGTTATACAACTAAAAGCGAATTGCTCGATTTTCCCGTTTCTGGATTACGGAATATAATTATCCAGTTGGAGCCAAAAACCTTCGAAATACATGAAACTGTAATTACTGCTACCCGAACAAAAAAAAACATTAATGAACTTCCTGCTTCGGCACGGCTCATAACTGCCGACCAGATAAAAGAAATGCCATTGGCGGCAATTGATGACCTTTTAAGAACGGAAGCATCAATAAATGTAGACAGGAAAAACGGAATTTTCTCTAAAAATGCTTCTGTGAACATGCGCGGGCTCAACAGTTCGGCGCGTACACTGGTGATGCTCGATGGCGTTCCGATGAATAAAGCCGATGGTGGCGGCGTAAACTGGAACCGTGTTAACTCGGAAAGTGTCGACAGGATTGAAGTAATAAAAGGTCCGGGTTCGGCAATGTATGGAGGCAATGCCATGGGTGGCGTTATTAACATCATAACAAAAGATATTCAGGCGGAACCGGCAGGCAGCATAAAAGTCTCACTCGGATCATGCAATACGCAGGCAGCACAGGCATGGTTAAGTGGCCGTATAAAAAAACTTCCGAAACTCGGCTGGAGTATAAACTCATTTTACCGCCGTGGCGACGGTTACATAATTGCGCCCGAAGAATCACGCGACAGCACGGATGTTAAAACATACCTGTGGGAATATAATGTTGGTGCTAAAATGGCTTACAATTTAAACGACAGCAGCCGCCTGGAAATCGGGTATAATTATTTTGACGACAAAACCGGCGACGGAATCCAGGTATATGATCCGGAAGGAGGATATTACAAGTATCGTACAAATCATGCTTATGCAACCTATCATGGATATATAGGCAAAACCCAGGTTACTGCCAACGCATACATGCAACTCGAAAATTACATGAACCAGAAGGAGCAGTTAAAAACCGAAAAAACTCCTCCTTATATTATAACCCAATATGTTTTATACCTCACCGATTCGCACCGAAACGATGGCGGAATATGGCTTTCGGCAACTACCAAAGCCGGGGCAAACCACAAATTTACTTATGGCGCCGATATCAGGCTAAGCGGTGCAAATGCGTCAGATATCTATTTTACTTCCACCGATACGATCAACAATAAAGGGAAAATGAACGCATTCGCCGTTTTTGTGCAGGATGAATTCAGTATGTTGAACAACCGTTTGAAAATAGTTGCCGGTGCCAGGGCCGATGCCGTCTTTTTCAGCGATGCTGCTTTTACCATTTCAGCTCCTTCGGTTACCAATAGTTATATGATGGAATATACAGGTAAGTATAAGGACAAAAACTGGCTGGCCATTAGTCCGAAAATAGGTGCCCGTTACGATCTGAGCCATTCCAATTCGGTTTATATAAATTATGCGGCAGGTTTCAGACCAGGGACACTCGATGATATGTGCCGCAGCGGAAGCATTTCGAAAGGTTTTAAAATGGCAAATCCAGAACTTGAACCCGAACATCTTAATAACTTTGAAGCCGGGGGTTCGTTCGTAATCAACAAATACCTGCGTTTTGAACCATCAGTTTATTATTCGATCGGGAACCAGTTTCAATACTTTGTTGGAACCGGAGATACGGTTTACTCCACATCAAGTCCAAAAGCTATACTTAAACGCGAAAATGTGAGTAAGGCTGCTGTTACCGGTGCCGAAGCCACATTACATGTGAATCCCGTAAAATCTCTTGATCTGACTTTGTCCTATGCGTATAATCATTCGGTTATCAAATCGTTCGATACCATTCGTTTTGTTGCAAAGGACCTATCGGGAAAATTCCTGATGGAAGTACCCGGCAACCGGTTTACGGCCATGCTTAACTGGAAAACCAAATATTTCAACAGCATGCTGGTTTACGAATATACAGGGTCATTGTATACCGACGATGAAAACCTTATAGAAATGCCGCCATATTATAGACTGGATGTAAAAATATCGCACGTTTTTGCGCAGCATTATTCTCTTTCCCTTACCATTCAGAACCTTACCAACAACATTTATACAGATAACAAGGGCAATCTTGGTATCAGCCGGTTTATTATGGTAGAAGCCGGTTACCGATTCTGAAACAATTTAAAATCTTTAATAATTCATTTAAAACCAATCGTATGATGAAAAAATTACTCTTAATTGCTTTCCTGCTTCCCTTGATTCAATTTGTACAAGCCCAGCAAGAAATCGTAAAATGGACTTTCCCAAACAACAAATTAGGTGATACCGTTCAGAATAGTACAAATGCATTGAATCTTACCCAAGTATTGCGAATTGAAGGCGCTGGTCCCATTGTAATGAAAAACGGTGCTACTGATTTTGCTGCACAAGCCACCAATTGGGATAATGGAATGGATGTTAAAAACTGGAATATCAGGTTTGTAACTGCAGGCTATGATCATGTTCAGCTATCTTCGAAACAACAAGCAGGTGGAACCAATGGCGGACCTAAAGATTTTAAACTTCAATATAAAACTGGAAGTACACCTTCTTGGACAGATGTTCCCGGTGGAACTGTAACATTAGCCAACAACTGGACAACAGGTGTTATCGCGAATCTTGATCTGCCTGCTGATTGCCAGAATCAGGCAAACCTGGTATATATCCGCTGGATCATGGCTTCAAATACTGATATTTCATTGCCTACAATAACTTCTGTAGGAATTTCGAAAATTGATGACATTATCGTAACGGGGATGCTTATGACAGGTCTTGCTGATCAAAAAGCATCCAATGGTCTGAGGACCTTCCCAAATCCATCAACATCAGCTTTTTCCATTGATTTGGCAAAAAGGACCTCCTTATTGGAAATCTATAACTCTAACGGCCAGATGGTTTATAAAACTGTACCTGAAAATGAAATACTTACTGTAGAAAAGCTATTACCAGCAGGATTGTATTTTATAAAAGCAACACAGAATGGTAAAGTAAACCTGGTTAAGCATATTGTGAAATAGAACCACAATAATTAGTTTAAAAGCCGGTGAAAAGATAACTTTCACCGGCTTTTTTATTTCAGCCAGGGAATTATACAATCTTTTAAAAACACTAAATAACAAACATTAAACGGCTAATCCACTTTCATACTTAAAGCTTTTGTACATTTATCCGGTAAATTAAAAGTGAATAATTTAACATTCGAAAAACATGAAACTTCTCGGCCTTTCGCCCATGCTCTGGACAAAACATCTCAACCTGACTGTTATGTTCTATACCAATATCCTGAAATTTACCTGCGACGAACTGAACGAAAAAATCGGCTGGGCCTCGCTAAGCCGCGATAATGTGCAGGTTATGCTGGTGGAACCCAGGCAGCACCACGAATTTAAAGAATCGCAATTTACCGGCTCCATTTACATTCATACCGATGATGTGGACAAAATATGGAAAGAGCTGAAAGACAAGGTTGAAATTGTATATCCTATTGATAATTTCGAACACGGAATGCGCGAATTTGCTGTTTACGACAACAACAAATATATGATTCAGTTCGGGTCAGGAAATTGATTTGGATAAAGTAAAATAGTTTATAAAATATTGATTATCCTAATCCTGGCATAATAGCAGGAATAGTTTTGCTGACAATTAACCTATATAATTTACTATGAAACGGGATGATATTCATATTATAAGCAGAAACAGTAACTGGTCTAAAAATGGAGTTGAAACGGTATTGAAAGCTGAAATATACTCTGATGCCACTGCATGGAAGAAGTTCGTTCATATACTTCTGATAAGCCTCGGAGTGGGTTTTTCTGTTTCCGGGATAATTTTCTTCTTTGCTTATAATTGGGCTGACCTGCATAAGTTTGTAAAAATCGGAATGGTGGAAGGACTTATCGCTATCTTAACCCTTTTCATAGTTTTCTCGAAACTTAACCTGAATATTAAAAACATCATTTTAACCGGAACATCTGTTCTGGTTGGAGTTATGATTGCTGTTTTCGGACAAATTTATCAGACCGGAGCCAATGCGTATGATTTCTTCCTGGGGTGGACTGCATTTATAACCATTTGGGTCGTAATTTCGAATTACGCACCCTTATGGCTGGTATATATTGTCCTGTTGAATACTTCCTTTATGCTGTATTCAGAACAGGTCGCACCAAATTGGTCCGGAGTTTTTATCCTAACCATTCTTTTCCTCAGTAATACTATACTATTGGCAATTTCTTTATACATACCAAAAATCAGAAAAGAAGCAATAATACCCATCTGGTTTACAATAATACTGGCTTTGGCGTCGGTATTTTTTGCAACCTCCGGCGTTGTTGTTGGGATAGCTGAGGATAAACATAATTTATCATTCCTGGCACTGATTATACTTGCAATCGCTATTTATCTGGCTGGATTTTTTTATGGATTAAGAATCAAAAGCGGATTTTATCTCTCTGTAATTCCATTTAGCGTTATTATAATTTTTTCAGCCATACTAATAAAAATATCGAGTGGTGCAACAATGTTTTTCATCGTAAGTATTTTTATAATCAGTAGTGTTACCTTATTAATAAAGTCTTTAATGGATATTCAAAAAAAATGGAATAATGAATAGCGAAACGAAATTAAAGAGCACATTAGATACTAACTTCCACTCAGAAGGTGAAGATTTCAGATTTGATGAAGTTGCAATCGAAAATGAATATTCAAAACTTAATGGCGATAAATCAAGCATTGCAATAAAGATACTTTCTGTTTTAGGAGGATTCCTGGCAACCATGGCTTTCCTGGGTTTCATGATGATTGCCGGCTTATATGATTCGAAGGGTGGAATGGTTATAACCGGAATACTTTCAATTGGCTTTGCAATCTGGATTAATGTCATGTTTAACAAGCTGATAATAGACACATTAAGCGTTTCTACTTATGCTATAGGAATTAGTTTGCTGGCAGTCGGCCTTAGTTACATGGAGGTTGATGAGAATATAATCAGCATCTTGTTTATAGTAATTGCAATGATAACTCTGGCAATTATGCAAAACTATATTCTGTCTTTCATTTCAATTCTGATAATCAACGGAGGCTTTTTATTCCTGATAATCAATAATGACGTGTATAACCTGATTCACATTTACAATGCAATTATCACGATTTTATTAACTTATGTTTTTCTGAATGAAGGAAAGCTTATAATCGGAAACAAACTAATCTCGAAACTCTATAATCCTGTCAGGATAGGCTTAATAATGTCACTTTTAACAGGATTAGTGTTTGTCGGGAAAACAGGCATTTTTGAAAATCATGTTTATGCCATTTGGGCTTCATCGATTATTACGATCCCGGTAACGCTTTATGTAATTTCAATTATTGCCGGAATTATGGGAGTTGCTGAAACAAGGACAAAGATTATTATTTATACCGCTTGCACATTAATTTTGCTTCCAACAGCATTTTCCCCAGCTGTTTCAGGAGCATTATTAATTATCCTGCTCAGCTTTTTGGTGAACTATAAAATCGGAGTTTCTATTGGAATAATAGCATTCATCTACTTTATCTCCCAGTATTATTACGATCTCAATTTCACCCTCTTAACTAAATCAATACTTATGCTGTCGACAGGCATTATTTTTTTGATTTTCTATTTTTTCACTTTCAAAAAACTCAAACCAGATGAAGAAATATAAATGGCTCGTCATATTGCTTAACCTGATTTTGGTGCTGTTTCTCTTCAATAAATCAATTGTGGAAAAGGAGAAACTTCTGTCGGATGGGAAGTTGGTTTTATTAAAACTTGCTCCTGTCGACCCAAGATCATTATTGCAGGGAGATTATATGAGATTAGATTATGAAATTTCAAGAAATCAATACAGTGACAGTATTCCCAAACGAGGATTTTGTATTGTTAGATTGGATAAAAATGGAATTGCCAGTAAGGTGAGACTCCAGGATGGCATAGAGCCATTGAGCCCGGGGGAATATCCTATTGTGTACACAACTGGTGGCTGGAACCTGAATATAGGTGCCGAATCCTTCTTTTTTGAGGAAGGGCAAGGCAAAAAGTACGACTCTGCCAAATATGGCGGGATTATTATCGACAAGCAGGGCAATGGATTATTGACAGGATTATATAACGAAGAATTAAAAAAAATTGAATAAGCAGGTTCCAGATCAATCCTTCTAAAATAAAATCCATTTCCAGCAAACTAATATCTTCGGGGATTGTTTAATAATTGCGTTAATAAATTAAACAAATTACGCTATTAAACATTTTACAAAATGGACGTAGAAATCCTGTCACGCTTGCAATTTGCCTTTACTATTGCTTTTCATTATATCTATCCGCCGCTTAGTATCGGACTTGGAGTTGCTTTGGTGGTTTTCGAAGGGATGTACCTTCGCACCAAAGACAAACATTATGAGCAACTTACAAAATTCTGGATCAAAATATTTGCCCTCATATTTGGAATCGGGGTCGCAACAGGAATTGTTATGGAATTTGAGTTCGGCACCAACTGGGCAGCTTACTCCCGTTATGTTGGCGACATTTTTGGCAGTGCATTAGCAGCCGAAGGTGTTTTTGCATTTGCGCTGGAATCTACTTTCCTGGGAGTTTTGCTCTTTGGCTGGAACAAAGTGAGCCCGAGGGTACATTTTTTCTCAACCATTATGGTAACACTGGGTTCCATGTTTTCGGCTATCTGGATTGTGGTTGCAAACTCATGGCAGCAAACACCAGCCGGATTTAAAATTGTTGGAAAAGGCATGAATGCAAGAGCCGAGATCACCGATTTCTGGGCAATGGTTTTCAATCCGTCATCCGTGGACAGGATATTGCATGTATGGATTGCTGCTTTTCTGGCTGGCACGTTTTTAGTGCTGAGCGTTCACGCTTATTATATTTTGAAAAACAGGCATGTCGAACAATCAAAAAAGGCTTTTGGTGCCATCCTTATTATTGCAACAATATCAGCTCTTGCGCAATTAGTAACAGGGCATGGCTCAGCTACCGGTGTGGCAGAAAACCAGCCAGCAAAACTTGCTTCATTCGAAGGTCATTACGATAGTTTAGCTGTTGCCGATATGTACCTGTTCGGCTGGGTGAATAATGCAAAACAAGAAGTTACCGGGGTTAAAATTCCCGGAGGCCTGACTTTCCTGCTTTATCAAAACTTTACAACTCCGGTAAAAGGACTTAACGCTTTTAATAAAAACGACCGGCCCAGCCAGGTCAATTTCGTTTTCCAGACCTATCACATTATGATTGCAATTGGAATGGCGCTTATAGGGCTCACTTTACTTGCGCTAATTCTATGGTGGAAAGGTAAACTGTTTAACCAACGGTGGCTGATGGCGGTTTTCAGTTTTTCGGTAGTGCTTCCGCAGATTGCAAACCAGGTTGGGTGGTATTCGGCCGAAGTAGGCCGGCAGCCATGGGTAGTTTACGGGCTATTGCGAACTTCGGATGCCCTGTCCGAAAATGTAAGGGCCGAACAGG
>Ga0268283_1001693_pt1 | contig 10430 bp, 10 predicted proteins | sample saktaG_13_FD_190140 | JGI IMG/M metagenome (GOLD analysis project Ga0268283, IMG submission 190140) | Saline water microbial communities from Sakinaw Lake, British Columbia, Canada - sak_2013_06_06_36m | ecosystem: Environmental > Aquatic > Non-marine Saline and Alkaline > Saline ... | reverse complement strand
AGCTCCCAATATGTAAAGAATCAGCTGTTGGATCAAAACCAATATAACCGGCAGTCATTTCTTTTGCTAATTGTTCTTCAGTACCCGGCATAACATCGTGAATCATGCCTCTCCATTTTAATTCATCAATAAAATTCATTCGTTTGTTTTTTTGCAAATATAAAACTTAATGGGATATAGAGCCAGCTGGATAAAGCAGATATTAAAATCCCTTTTTGACTTTCTGAAATTATGTAGCTTTGTAAAATGAATTTTGTAACAGGAGGAACGGGATTATTGGGTTCACATTTGCTTTTTGATTTATTGAGCAGGGGTGAAAAAATTAGGGCATTAAAAAGACCTTCAAGTAATATCGAGCAAGTGAGGAAGGTATTTTCCTATTATACCCCCGAAGCTGATGATTTATTTAATCAAATTGAATGGGTAGATGGGGATGTTTTGGATTTTTATTCACTAAAAGAAGCACTTGAAGGGATAGATCAAGTATATCATTGTGCGGCGATTGTATCTTTTGATGCAAAAAAAAGAGCGCAAATCATACAGGATAATGTGAATGGAACTGCCAACCTTGTCAATGCGTGTTTAGAACAACGAATAAAAAAATATTGTCATGTTAGTTCGATTGCAGCAATTGGAAAGTCAGAAATATCTGGCCCAATAACAGAAGAAGGATTATGGCAAAATTCTAAAAATAAATCTGCTTATTCGATCAGCAAACATCTTTCGGAAATGGAAGTATGGCGAGGTACCGCAGAAGGACTTAATGCCGTCATTGTAAATCCAAGCATCATTTTAGGTCCGGGAAACTGGAACAGTGGTAGTTCCAAAATTTTCTCGACTATTTATGGTGGATTGCGCTTTTACACAAAAGGTGTTATTGGCTATGTTGATGTACGCGATGTCAGTAAAGCCATGATTATGCTAATGAAAAGTGATAGCAGCAGTGAACGATTTATTGTGAGTTCTGAAAATCTTTCGTATGAATATGTTCTTAAAACGATTGCATTAAATTTAGGAATTAAAATACCGGATATTTATGCACGAAAGTGGGTGAGTGAAATAGCTTGGAGAATTTATAAACTTAAAGGATTGGCATTTAATAAACCGGCACTGCTTTCACGAGAAAATGCCAGGACTGCACATAAATCATCTTATTATTCGCATCAAAAATTAATCGATCACTTAGATTTTAAGTTTATCCCTATCGAACAATCAATAAAGGAAATTTCAAGGTTATTTTTAAACGAGTTTAAATAATTTCAATCTTTATTTAAGACATCACCATTCAAATATATTCTTAATTTTACACAATAAAATTTTTAACCTTATTAAGTTAATATCATGGAAAAAATTGGAATCATTTATTGGCCAAAAAACGGAAATGCGGAAGCTACTGCTCAAAAAATTTACGCTCATTTCAACGCGTCTGATGCAGATTTGATGGATATTACTGCTGTTAAAGCAGAAAATTTAAATAAGTATGATTTAATTATTATCGGAGGTTCAACAGTAGGAGCTGAAATTTGGGAAGAAGCTAAACCCAACAATAAATGGAACGTCTTTTTTAAATCCTTAGATGAAATTAATTTAGAAGGAAAGAAAGTAGCGCTGTTTGGATTAGGTGACCAGGTACTTTATCCTGAAAATTTTGTAGATGGATTAACTGTAATCGCTGATGAGATGAAAAAAAGACGTGCTAAGCTGATTGGAGCCTGGGATATTGAAGGATATTCTTTCACGGATTCAACAGCTGTTGAAAATGATCAATTTATAGGTTTAGCTATTGATGAAGATAACGAAAGTGAACTTTCTGATAGTCGAATAACTAAATGGTTGGCTCAACTTAAAAAAGAAATGATCTAATTCTTGATCAGATTATTATAATGATCGTAGCGGTCTAAGATTTCAACCACGAAATTAAAAGGCTCAGATCCTCTGCAATATCCATATCTTACAACACTATCCCTATAATAAATAGGATTAGATTTTTGAAGTAAGAAAGTATCAACGCTATTGGTCCAGACATTTGGATCGCGATCATATTTTTCAGCCAAACGACGTGCGTCCCAAATATGTCCCAGACCAACATTATAAGCTGCTAGGACAAATTTTTCGCGCTCTGTACTATCTGTAACAACTTCTTTAAATTGGGTATCGAGCCAATGGATATATTTAACACCTGCTTCGATTTGTTCACTGGGTGATGAAAGACTATCTATTCCAAACATTTCTGCTGTTTCAGGCATCAATTGCATCAAACCGGAAGCGCCTCTCCATGATTCAACCTGTGTTTTAAAACCGGATTCCTGATAAACAATTGAAGAAAGAAACTTCCAATCCATGTCATATTTGGCACTTATTTCCTTTATTATCTCATCATATTTAGAAATCTTACCACCACCTATGGTATGGAACTCACTTCTGGCATAGTTAACCGTATTAGGGTTTTTAAAATATTTATTATACAATAAACGAGCTGTTAACGTATTTTTAAATTCATTCAGCCATTTGTTTAACTCCCGTTTAAAATTATCATTTCTAAGGCGAATTCCCCAAGCAATATTTTGCGGAAAACTTACCGGAGTGCCCACATCGATATCCGGATGAAAATGTTGATTAACTAATGCTATATATTCGTCACTAATGGTATAGTCTATTTCTCCCATAGCCACTGCCGTAATTAATTGCTCAACTTCCCGATTATCATCTTCAATGATGTTAATCTTCTCACCCATCTCATTTGATAAATTTTCAAGGCGTTCTTTGAAGGAAGAGGTTTTTTGAATTACGATAGTCTTCCCTGCCAATTGCAAAGGATTGCGTATGAGCTGGCTTTCAATTTCATCATTGGTCTCTAGTTTTCGCCAGTTTTCTGGTTTACGCTGCACCAATACCTGAACAGTTTGATCCAAAGGATCCGTAAAATCAATAAACTGACTTCTTTCATTTGTTATCGTTAATCCGGTAGCAATAACATCAACCTCACCATCCTGCAACTTGCGAAAACTCTCTTCCAGGTTATTACTCGTCACAATCTCAAGTTTCACCCCTAAATGTTCCGTAAAAGCTTTTAAAAGCTCAAACTGATAACCCATGGGTTGCCCCCGATAAATAAAATAATTGGTTGAATTGTAATCTATCAAGGCCGTTAGCTTACCGCTTTGTTGAATTCTTTCCAACGTTCCTATCTTTTCAACCTCTCTTCCGTAAACAAAATCCAGTATTTCATCTTTATAAAAAAATGCAACTGAAATAATGAGGCTAAGAGATAAAAGAGGGAAGATTAACCATTTATATAAAAGGCTTTTTTTCATCCGTTATTATATATGTTAATACTGGTTGGATGGAACTCACTTGAGACATTTCCATCCTTTTTTATCCCCAATATTTGGGATACTGGTTTCATATTTTGTTTTAATAACAAGCGACAAAATTAGGCATTATCACAATATGAGAGATATAAAATTTGTTAAAAAGCCTTAAAACCAACTGATCAAAACTGCTGAATCAGGCTATTTTCCTGTACTTCCAGGTAGCTAAACCAAGAATTATTATTGCGTATATTAAAAGGGAGGCAAAGGATTTCCATATATCCATAAAACCTGAGCCTTTGAGCAAAATCATGCGAATAACCCGCATAAAATAGGCAGCCGGGTTCATAACATTTGCTCTCTGTGCCCAAACAGGCATACTTTCTGTTGGAGTAAAAATTCCGCTCATCATAATAAAAACAATCATGATAAAGAAAGTGACAAACATCACCTGTTGTTGTGTTGAGGATAGGGTAGAAACGAACAGTCCAATCCCCAGTGCCACTAAAAGATAAACAGAAGCAAATAAAAAAAGCAATGGCAAACTGCCCAACATTGGAATATTAAAAATCACCTTTCCGATCGTTAATCCAAAAGCCAATTCAAATAATGCAATACATAAAAATGGAAACAATTTTCCAACAATAAATTGATATTTTTTAATCGGGCTTACATTTATCTGCTCGATAGTTCCCATTTCTTTTTCACGAACCAAGTTTAATGCTGTTAAAAACATGCCTATTAAAGTGATTAGAATCCCAAGAATTCCGGGAAGCATATAAATTTTATAATTCATTTCCGGATTATACCAAAATGAATACTCAATATTGACATTTGATTGAGATGAAGGCGGATTAAGATTTATATTTTCGATGATAACATCCCTGTTATAATCAGCAATCACCGATGAGGCATAACCATTGGTAAGCCCTGCTGTTGTACCATTAATGGCATTAATTAACAATTGAACATTCGCACTATTTTCTTTTAATAAATTGCGCTCAAAGCCGCTTGGAATATTCAGAATCAAATCAGCCTTATCTGCTTTTAAGAATTCTTCGGCCTCTTTTTGTGAAAAGGTATTGAGTTGAATTTGAAAGAATGGTGAACCTTTAAACTTACCAATTAATTGCCTCGATTCTGATGATAAATCCTGATCAACTACAACCATATTAATATTCTTCATTTCAAAAGTGGCAGCAAAAACAAGAACCAATAACTGCACAATCGGCAACAGAAAGATGATGGGTAACATGGTTTTGTTCCTGAAAATCTGGATGAACTCCTTACGAATAATATGTATGATTGTATTCATTATTCAAGTCTTACTTTAAATTTTTTCACACTCAGCGTAATAAAAATGAGTGTCATCCCAATCAGTATCAGACTTTCTTTCCAGACAAATAACAAGCCTGTACCTTTCAACATCACATTTTTCAGAATAACAATAAACCATCGTGCAGGCATGATATGACTGATTATTTGTAAAGGAATTGGCATGTTTTCAATCGGGAAAATAAAACCCGATAAAAGGATGGTCGGCAGCATTAAGGCCATCATTGAAATAAACATAGCCACCTGCTGATTTGGACTTACCGTTGAAATTAAAATACCCAATGATAATGCCATTAAAATAAACAGCATGCTTTCTCCCAACAACAAAATGAGGCTTCCTTTAATAGGCATTCCAAATACAAAATAACCCAATATCAAAATTGTAATTGCATTAATAAATGACAATACGAAGTAGGGTGTTACTTTTCCTAAAATAATTTGCAACGGTTTTAAGGGTGAAACAAGCATCACTTCCATGGTTCCCATTTCTTTTTCGCGTGCGATCGAAATAGAAGTCATCATGGCCGAAACAAGCAATAGAATTAAAGCCATAGTTCCGGGAACAAACATATAAACACCTTTTAATTCCTCATTGTACAACATGCGGGTTTGCGCAATAATTTTGATATTCAGATTTGGACCCTTATTTAAGCTCAAAGTATAATCCTGAATAATTGCTCGTGTATAGTTCAAAAGTAAATTAGCTGTATTTGCATCGGAAGCATCTGTAATAATTTGAACATTAGCCTGCCCAGTTTTACTTAGGTTTGCTGAAAAACCCGGCTCAAAAATAATGACTTCACGAACTTCACCTTTTTTAAAGATCTCTTCAATTTGTTTTTCCGTACTCAAATTTTCATCTAAAATAAAATAACCTGATGACAAAATTTTATTGGTTATTTCGGTAGTTATTTCATCTTTTGAGTGATCGAGAATGGCAATTTTGGCATTTTTAATTTCGCTTGTAACTACATATCCGAAAATGAGAATCAAGGCAATTGGCAAACCAAAAAGAATCAGCAAGGTTCTGACATCCCTGAAAATGTGATAAAATTCTTTTTTAACGAATGATCTAAATAGTTTCATCAGTTTAATTTCTTGCCAATTTTATAAAAACCTCATCCATCGATTTGGCCTGATATTTCATTTTTAAATTTTGTGGACTATCAAGTGCACTAATTTTTCCGTCTACCATAATTGAAACACGATCGCAGTACTCGGCCTCGTCCATATAATGTGTGGTAACAAACACCGTCGTTCCCTGATGGGCAGTTTCATAAATTAATTCCCAAAATTGACGCCTGGTAATAGGATCAACTCCACCAGTGGGTTCATCTAAAAAAACAATTTTAGGATCATGTATGATGGCCACAGAAAATGCTAACTTTTGCTTCCAACCCAAAGGAATGGCACTTATAATTTTGTTTTCTTGATCGGCCAAATTCAATCTTTCCAGAAGTAATTTTGTTTTACTCTGAATTTGCTTTTTGTTTAAGCCATAAATACCTCCATAAAAACGAAAGTTTTCTGCAATGGTCAAGTCTTCGTACAACGAAAACTTTTGGCTCATGTACCCAATATTGCGTTTGATTTTATTGGTTTGTGAATAAACGTTGAAACCCGCAACCTTAATATCTCCCGAAGTAGGAGCTAACAATCCACATAAAATTTTAATCGCTGTTGTTTTTCCTGCTCCATTTGCCCCTAAAAAGCCAAATATTTCACCCTTATAAACCTCAAAATTTAAGTCATCATTCGCAACGAAATGACCAAATTTCTTAACAAGATTTTTTACAGAAATGATGATTTCTTTAGATGCCGTCATGTTTATTTTCGTTCATAAATGCCATAAAACAATCCTCAATATCAGCCTCAACTTTATTCAGTCTGATAATTTGATGACCCTTACTTTCAAGAAATGATTTAATTTCGTTTTCGTTCAATTCGTTCTTGTTATAAGAAATGTGGATATTATCCCCAAATCTGAAAGCTGAAACCACTTTTTTATTTTCCTGCAGATGATTAATAATATCGTACATGTTGTCAGTCCGAACTGCAGCAATCTGGTAAGGATATTCGGATTGAATATTTTTAGGGGTATTGATCTCCATTATTTTACCATTCTGCATCAGCGCAACCCGATCGCACAAACTTGCTTCATCCATATAAGGAGTTGACACAACAATGCTAATCCCGAAATTTTGCAGGTTTTTCAGCATTTCCCAAAATTCTTTTCTTGAAACTGCATCTACGCCGGTAGTTGGTTCATCTAAAAACAGCGCCTCAGGCTTATGAATTAATGCACATGAAAGTGCTAATTTCTGTTTCATCCCTCCCGAAAGTTTTCCGGCTGGGCGATCTTTAAATGGTTCAATTTGCTGATAAATATCCTTGATGAGGTGATAATTTTCCTTAGGAGTGGTATTAAAAATACTGGCAAAAAAGTTGAGGTTTTCTTCAACTGAAAGATCCTGATACAAAGAAAACCTGCCCGGCATATAACCAATAATATCACGGATTTTTTTATAGTCTTTAACTACATCAAATCCTTCTACGGTTGCATAACCGGAATTGGGGATTAAGAGCGTTGTCAGTATTCGAAATAAGGAAGTTTTGCCTGCTCCATCGGGTCCAATAAATCCAAACAGTTCACCCTTTCTTACCGAAACATTTATTCCTTCGAGTGCGACTATTTTATCATACTTCCGGACTAAATTCTCTACAACTACTGACAACGCGCTCATTTATTCAATTAATATTTTGGTAATATTATTTTACCCTTGTCCAATAGGTTGTTTTTCCTAAAAGCGTTACTCCTATAAATCCTCGGATTTTTAACTTATCAGTTTCGACAAATTTCATATAACAGCTATATGTTTTCCCTGTTTTGGGATCGTAAATTTTACCATCTTCCCAATCTTCTTTTCCATTAAAAACAAAATTTGTCAAAATTTCCAGTCCTAAACGTGGTCTGCTTCTCAGGCTTTCGTCTGGGTTAAGTTTATCCAATTTCTCTTTACCGGTATCGGGATCAACATTGTCTTTGATCCAAACTACTTTTCCGAAAAATTTATTATCCACTTTTGTAATTTCAATATGGGCATCTTCATCTTCATTGAGCCATTTTCCAAGTACTGCATCACCACTTACCTTTTGAGCAACAACATTTGGTATTGCAAACAATACAGTAGCAAATAACATTAACATAATTCTAGTTTTTTTCATGTTTAGGTTTTTATTGATTAATATTAGTTTTAAACCTGATTTCACCAGGCATCCCAATTTTTAAAGTTCCGTCGTTTGCGACGTTTACTTTCATTGCATAAACTAAATTAACTCTTTCTTCTTTGGTTTGAATGGTCTTGGGTGTAAACTCAGCTTTAGATGAAATCCAGCTCACCTTTCCTTTCAAATGCTTATAATCATTACCATTGTCGATAAGTACCAGAACATCTTGTCCTAATTTAGCTTCTGCTAATTGGTTACCACTAATATAAACTTTTAATTGCAATTCATTCAAATCAGCAATTTTATATAATGGTTTTCCGAAGGAAGTAATCTCTCCTTCTTCGGCAATTTTAGTCAAAACCGTTCCATTTATTGGATTAATAATTTGACAATTAGAAATACTCTCTGAAACCTGATCGCGCTGCTTTTTTAAGGATTCTATTTCGCTCATTACACTTGTGCGTTGTGATCGTATAGATAGTATTTGTTTATCTAAAACTTTCAGGTTCCCATTAATATCATCCAATTGTTTTTGAGTAGCTGCTGATTCTTTGAACATTTGTTCAATTCTGACCTGATCTTTAAGTGCATTTAGTTTTAATTGCTCCTGAACATTAATTTGTGCATCAAAATTACCAAGCTTTGAGGCCACTGTTTTTATTGTTTCGTCAATTTGTTCTTTCTTTAGCACCAGGCTAATCGAATCAATAGATCCAACTACAGTATTGGATTCAATTGTTTGTCCTTCCTCTAAATTTAATTGCAATAACCTGCCATTGGCCTGAGCGGATATGATTACCTCAGTAACTTCAAAATTACCGTAGGCATCTGATTGATCTTTATCCGTAGTGCAGGAGATGAGGAACGAAAGTGTGGCGATAATTATTAATTTATTTTTCATTCGTAAATAATTTTATATTATGATAAGTAAATATATTTTTAACTAATTGAGTTTACCCAATGTATATTCATAATCGATTTTAGCATAACTTAACTGAATCTGATGTAGCTGAAGACTCATGATTGCTTTGGTTTCAGCATTTTTTTCCAATAAAAATTCGGTTGATGTTATTAAACCATTGTCAAATTGCGACGATGATGCTTTGGCAACATTTTTTTTCAAATTAACAATTTGATTGTCTTTCAATATCAAGCTTTCCAACCGTTGTATTTCACTTTGCTTTTTAATTAATAATAATTCCAGATTGGTATCAAAAACTTCTTTATTACTGTTAACCATTTGCGACTGGATATCAAGTGATTTTAACTCATTTTTTGTTTTTCCCCAATCCAATATTTTCCAGCTCAATTTAGCACCCACCACAAAATAGGGCTCAAAATCATTTGATAACATATTCAATGCCGGACGCCCAAATCCTGCTTGTCCAAACCCTAAAACCATAGGCTTTCTTTTTAAGCTTGTCATTTCTTTTAGCAATTTAATTTTTGATGTTTGAAGATCGAAAAGTGCCAATTCAGGGCGTTTATTGTCCTCGGTTAAAACAATGTTAGTTTCCGGAATTGAAAATTTATAATTAACTGTTAACTGAAGTCCGGTTAAAATATTTAGGTTTTTTATGCTTGACTCAATACCTAAATCTAACTCAAAAATATTTTGCTCAATTTTAAGCAACTCTGCCATTAAATTATCTCTGTTTGAGGCTAACATTACACCATTTTCAACAGCTGATTTTATACTATTTAATTTCTCTTCAAGTTCGGTTTGAAGAAGCAAAATGGCCTTTTTGTTTTCGTTAAGCAGAATAATATTAAAATAGGCTGTTTGTACCAATTCCTTCACTTTATATAATGCAATTTCAATGTTTTGAACTTCAATGTCAGTGTTGGCTTGTTCAAATTCTTTTTGTTTATTCAAAGCTCCGCCATCATAGATTAGCTGCGAAATATCCACATTTAATTTATACCAGTCTTTACTTGTTTTAGGAATATTCATACCCGGCAAACTAATTGGTAAGCTAGTTACATCTGATTGATATGAGACCTGTCCGTTTAGCATAAATTGCGGTAGAAATCCCGTTTTAATGCTTTGAAGCTTTAAGTCATTAGCTGCGACTAATAATTGCTTTTGATTTGCTAAAGGATAATTTATTGAAGTATTTGTTAAACATTGATCCAGACTAATTCTTAACTCATTCTGAGAAAACAAAAATCCGGGCCAAATTACGATAAACCATATCATTATTTTCCTTATCATACCGAAATTGCATTAATTATAAACTGACTAACTGCGCTTTTTCTTTCCTCAAGAAATGCTTTATATTTTATTTCATTATTATCAAGTAATATTCCCTTTATTATTGGTTTGGCAACAAAGGGGAAAATACATAATGAAAGTATATTTACGATCAATTGCCTAGCTTCAATAGAAATTATTTTACCCTTTTCAACTTCAACTTGTATTTGCCTATTCAATTCATCGAACATTACGTCAACTTCCATATTATTTTCCTGAAAAATAGACTTAAATACTTCTGTTACATTAGCAGAGTTTCGATTTAATTCATGTATAACGAAGGCAGGAATGTATGGGTTTTT
>Ga0268283_1001692_pt1 | contig 10433 bp, 11 predicted proteins | sample saktaG_13_FD_190140 | JGI IMG/M metagenome (GOLD analysis project Ga0268283, IMG submission 190140) | Saline water microbial communities from Sakinaw Lake, British Columbia, Canada - sak_2013_06_06_36m | ecosystem: Environmental > Aquatic > Non-marine Saline and Alkaline > Saline ... | reverse complement strand
AAGGGAACCTGGCTGGAGTCTGCTACTGATACGATTGCCAAACCTATCGCGCAGGTCTTGGAAAAGTTTATGTCGCAGAAGATTGACGCAGGCGGCACCATTAATTTAAAAGTTGACGGCCCTGCCAAAGTGACGTCGCTAAGCACCAACGACCCCAAGATGAATTACAACGTCGATGCAGGCTTAACCATGCCGGGTGCCCGTTAATGGCCGGGCAAAGCTGGCGAGACAAACTACAGACCGCGTCCTTTCGCGGTATCCCGTTTAAGGTGGAATCAACCAGCGGGGACATAGGCCGCCGGGTAGTCGTCCATGAATACCCTCAGCGCGATTTGCCGTATACGGAAGATTTAGGCCGCAAGGCGCGTGAGTTTAGCCTGGAAGCGTTTGTCATTGGCACGGATTATATGACGGCGCGTGACCGCCTGGTTAATGCCATTGAGACGGTCGGTGCCGGTGAGTTGGTGCATCCTTATCGGGGGCGCTCACAGGTGGTGGTTACCTCGTGCAGGGTGTCCGAGTCTACCGCTGATGGCGGTATGGCGAAATTCTCGTTAAGTTTTACCGAAGCCGGGGTACCGGTTAATCCAAAACCCCGCACCGATACTAAAGCGGTTGTTAAAAAAGCTGCGCTTAAAGCCAAGGCGGCGAAACAGTCTTGGTTTGCCCAGGAATTTTCTGTCGTCAAAGCCAAAGCGTCGGTAGTGACAGCGGCCATTGCCAAAGCCAATGCGGTATTAAATACCTTGCGCCTGGCAGCCAACAGCGTGTTATCCGGCGCGTTATTGCCTGATTTTGTCCATGATCTGTTTAGTATGGCGGCGTCGGTCTCCAGTTTGATTTTGTTTCCGGTCAATTTGGCGCAGGGTTTCATGGGTATGGTCACCGGTTTGTCCGGTATTGCCAATAGTCCTTTGGCAGCCTTGTCGGCGTTGCGGTCACTGTTTGGTTTTGGGTCGGATGATGTTGTCGTGGCACCCTTGACACCGGGCGGTGTGCAACAGGCGGCTAATCAGGCGGCGTTATCATCATTGATCAGAACCACGGCCATTATTGAGGCCTGTGTAGTCGCAACAGAGATAACCCCGGCCAGTTATAACGAGGCCATTGCCTTGCGTGACGAGTTAACGGCGGTTTTGGAAGCGGAAGCCGAAACGGCAACGGATGACGTTTATCGCGCATTGATGGAACTGCGGCTGGCGGTGATTGCCGATATTACCCTGCGGGCTGCGGATTTGTCGCGGCTGGTGAGTGTTACCGTACCGGTGACGTTACCGGCACTGGTAGTGGCTTATAACTTGTATGGCACGGTTGCAAAGGCTGACAGCCTGGTGGCCAGAAATCATATCAGGCATCCGGGCTTTGTACCGGGTGGACAGGCGCTGGAGGTGTTAACGCCATGAGTGTAGAGCTTAAAATTAACGGTTTTTATTTTGGCGGCTGGCAGTCGGTACGTATTGAGCGGGGCATTGAGCAAATCGCCGGAACCTTTGAGTTGTCGGTAACCGACCGCTGGAATACCGCGCAAGGCCAACAGGTGATGGATTTAAAACCCGGTCAGGCTTGTGAGGTGCTGGTGGACGGGGTGACGGTGATTACCGGTTATACCGATACGGTCACCCGTACTTATGATAAGGCGGCACACAGTATCAGCGTATCGGGTCGTGATAAAACCGGTGATTTGGTGGATTGCTCTTCTATCTATAAGAGTGGGCAGTGGCAAAACAAGAAACTGGAGCAAATCGCGGCGGATTTGTGTGCGCCGTTCGGGATTAAGGTGCGGGTGGCGACTGATACCGGCGCGGCCTTGCCTGCCTTTAGCATTCAGGAAGGCGAGAGCGTATTTGAAACTCTGGAACGGGCCGCCAAGATGCGGGCGTTGTTGCTGGTGTCGGACGGTCTGGGCAATTTGCTGTTAACCCGTGCCGGTACGGCTAAAGCGCCGACGGGCTTGACGGAAGGCGGCAACCTGTTAAGCGCCGAGGCGGAGTTTGGCTGGAAAGACCGCTTTAGTACCTACATTGCCAAGGGCCAGGCACAAGGCACGGATGACAGTTATGCGGAAACGGTTGCACAGCCCAGCGGCAGCGTCAACGATGTGGCGATTACCCGGTATCGGCCGTTTATTGTCGTGGCCGAGGATCAGGGCGGCAATGCCACCTTGACCCAACGTGCCGAGTGGGAGCGCAATGTCCGCGCCGGTCGCGGTACCCGTGCCACGCTGACGGTGCAAGGTTGGCAGGCCAACGGCACTTTATGGCAGCCCAATACCTTGGCGCGGTTGGTATCGCCTTTATTATCGGCGGATGTGGAATTGCTGATTGTATCGGTGGGTTACTCGCTGGATGAGTCGGGATCCATAACGACCTTGCAGTTAGCCAAGCCGGCGGCCTTTGATACGATTGCAGTAGTTAAACAAACCCGCCTGGAAAAGAAAATTCGCAAGAAACAGGGCGATGAAGCCGGTATTACGCAAGAAGACTGGGAGATTGCGCCATGATTAGAACGATTAATAAAATAACGGCTCCCTTGGCGCGGCGGGTCAATTTAATGGTGGCACGCGGGGTGTTGGCGCTGGTGAATGATACCGCCAAAATGCAGGGCGTACAGGTCAAGCTGTTGTCCGGTGAAGTGCGGGATATGGAACGCTTCCAGAATTACGGCTTTACCTCGCAACCGCACGCCGGAGCCGAAGTGGCGGCGGTCTTTATCGGCGGTAACCGGGATCATGGTCTGGTGCTGGCAGTAGATGACCGGCGCTATCGGGTTAAAGCCCTGGCAGCCGGTGAGGTGGCCTTGTTTGATGATCTGGGGCATACCGTGACCTTGACGCGTGCCGGTATTGTTATCAGTGGCGGCAGCCATCCTATTACTATAGTCAACTGCCCTCAGGTTATCGTGACCGGCGGTGATGTGCTGGCGGACGGTATCTCGTTAAAAAACCACAAGCATGGCGGCGTGCAGACGGGTGCAGGACAAACAGGTGTACCGGTATGAGTGATATAAAAACCACTTTTATTGATTGGGAGCAGGGGGCCGATTTTAGTCTGGACGGTTTGGGCTTGACCGAAGATGACGGTTTGGAAACGGCGGTTATTATTAGTTTGTTTACCGACCGGCGTGCCACTGCCGATGACAGCATCCCGGATGGCTCCAGTGATCGACGCGGTTGGTGGGCAGATGAGTTTGCCGCTGTTAATAATGATTTAATCGGTTCGCGGCTGTGGTTATTGAGCCGCGAAAAACAATTACCGGCCGTCTTGGTTAAAGCCCAGGCTTACGCGCAGGAAGCTTTGCAATGGCTGGTGGATGACGGTGTCGCCGAGTCGGTGACGGTGCTGGCCAGTAATCCTGCCTCGGGGGTTTTGGGCTTGCAGGTAGATATCAGCCGACCCCAACAGCCGGTTACCCGGTATTTATTCACCACCTTTTGGAGTAGTTAATGGCTTTTTCCCGTCCGACCTTAAGCGAGCTGTTAAACAGCGCCTTTACTGATATTCAATCCCGTTTACCGGGTACGGATGCCACCTTGCGGCGCTCCAATCTCAATGTGTTGTCGCGGGTTCATGCGGCGGCGGTACATGGCTTGTACGGGTTTATTGCCTGGTTGGCTACGCAGGTTATTTATGACACGGCAGAGGCTGAATATCTGGAGCGCTGGGCCTCGATCTGGGGCATTAACCGCCTGCCTGCCAGTTTTGCAACCGGTACGGTCGTTTTAAGCGGTACTGCTGGCGTGACTATTCCGGCGTTAACCGAGCTGCAACGTGCGGACGGGTTTTTATATACCGTGGATGCCGATGTGATGCTTGCCGGTGGTATTGCCACGGCGGCCGTTACCGCGATTACGGCCGGGGGGATGGGCAATGTGTCGGCGGGTACTAGCTTGACGCTGAGTTCACCGATTGCCGGAGTAACAGCTATAGCCAGTGCGGGTATCTTGTCAGGCGGTGCCGATGCCGAGCCGGATGCGGCCTTGCGTGACCGGTTTTTAACCCGGATTCAACAGCCGCCCCACGGGGGCGCGAGTTTTGATTACAGTAGTTGGGCGCTGCAAGTACCGGGGGTGACTCGTGCCTGGGTCTATCCGCAAGAATTGGGCGCCGGAACTGTTACGGTGCGGTTTGTACGGGATAATGATGTCAGCCTGATTCCCGATGCGGGTGAGGTGGCAACGGTACAGGCGACTATTGATAGCCTGCGTCCGGTCACGGCACAGGTTAATGTGGCGGCTCCGGTGGCGGTACCGTTAAATTTCAGCGTGTCCGTAACACCCAACACGACAGATGTTAAAGCGGCGGTACAGGCCGAGTTAAGCGACTTGATCAGTCTGGAAGCGATTCCGGGCGGTACGCTGTACTTGTCGCATATCCGTGCGGCGATTAGCGCGGCCACGGGTGAGACTAATTATAGTCTGACCGTGCCCAGTGCGGATGTGGTCAATACGACCGGCAATATCACCACGCTGGGCACGCTGACATGGCTATGACCACAACGGATTATTTAAGCCAATGCCTTGCGTTATTGCCGCGCGGTTTGGCGTTTGCCAAAGAGCAAAGCAGTGTATTGACCGGCTTGCTGGCAGCGTGGTCGGCACTATTTGCACGAGTCGATTTACGCACTGCCGATCTGGTTAACGAAGCAGATCCCCGTACCGCTTCTGAACTGTTATTAGACTGGGAGCGTATCGTCGGTTTGCCGGATGCTTGTGTGACCATCGTACAATCCATGGAACAGCGGCGTGCAGCGCTGTTGTCCAAATTAACCATGGTAGGCAATCAAAGCCGGGCTTATTTTATCGGTCTGGCAGCGGCCTTGGGTTATCCCGATGCCAGTATTGATGAATTTTTTATGATGACCTGCACGGATGATTGTAATGGCGCGTTAAACAGCCAAGCGGATTTATTTACCTGGCGACTGAATCTGCCCAACGCTACGGGCGGCTTGTTTGTAATGGACTGTGATAGCGACTGCAACAGTGCCCTGCAAAGCTGGGGTGACGAAGCGATAGAATGTCGTATCAACCGATATAAACCCGCTCATACGAGCGTTATTTTTGCGTATCCATAGGGGATTTTATGCAACGTATTGATACATCGACCAAGTTTACCAACCTGTTTGGCAGTGGTAAGCACGGTTTTAGGGATGGCAACAAAGCGACGGGTATTGCAGCAACCGCCTTTAATGCTGACTGGGTTAACTCGGTGCAAGAAGAGTTGGCCGGGGTGATTGAAGGTACAGGTACAGCGCTGATACCAGGTAATAATACACAATTGGTAAGCGCTATCCAGTCTGGAAAATTGCTAGCAGCAGTGGCGGTGAATACTGGCGATAGCTTATGGGCAACACTGACACCGGCTATAACGGCATTGACCAATGGACTGGTCTTGCATATAAGAGCGTCAGCCGCCAATACGACGACCACACCGACGTTTAATGCAGGCTATGGGGGCTCAATTGGCATTATTAAGGGCAACGGACTTGCTTTGGTTGCTGGCGATATTGCCGGAGCGGGGCATTGGTTGATGTTGCAATATGATTCAGCTCTGACTAAGTGGGTATTGTTGAATCCGGCTAACGGGGTAGTCGCTCCAGCCAGTTTACCGGTAGGATCAATTATTGCGTATGGCGGCATAGGTACGCCATCTGGCGGGTATATACAATGCCCGACCGCAGTATCACTATCACTATCGCCAATCACGTATGCTGCATTATTTGCGGCCATTGGCGGCTATGCGTGGAGTGGCGGCGCTGTAAGTGGTAATTTTTCACCGCCTTGGTTTGCAGTCGATCAAGTGCCGGTTCAGGCTGGGAATGGGGTTGTGAGCTCGCATACGGATGGGGTTGTACTAGCTCATACCCATACTTATAATGCAACCGGCGTTGGGGGCGGTAACAGTGCTGGCGGCTTTGCAGGCGGACAGCCATACAACTCTACGGCTACAGGATCTCAATCACCTGCTGGTGGTACTGCAAACTTAGCAGCCGGTAATCGCGTTCAATTTTGGGTGAAATACTAATGAAAAAAGTTTATTTATATGATGAAAATGGTTTATTTACGGGTACGTATAATGCTCAAGAAAGTCCGTTGGACCCGGGTATTTATATTGCGCCTAACCTATCGACCGACATTAAACCTATCCATACAGATAAAACATGGCCTAAATTTGCCAATGGGGCGTGGAGCAATATCCCCGATAATCGAGGCATGGCCTGGGATAAGGATTCTGGCGTACAGGTTGAGTATAAAGAGCTGGGCTATTTACCCAATAATTTAACTGCTATTGCCAAGCCATCCGGTTTTTATAAATGGTCGGGTAATACATGGGTGGTTGATTTGGCAGCGGCAAAAATAGCAAAAGCCGCCGAAATAAAATCAGCCTGCGCATCGACTATTGTGTCTGGCATTACTTCAGAGGCTTTGGGTGCCATGCACTATTACCCGACAAGCCAAAACGACCAAGCCAATTTTACCGGTCTAATCACCTCGTCATTATTACCCAATTCAGGCGATGAATATAAGTTTTGGTGCGCTGATGCTGGCGGCATTTGGCAGCGACGAATACATACTAAATTACAGATTCAAGATGTCGGTAAATCGGTGGTTTCTCATGTTATTTTTCAGCAGGAAAAGTATGAGCAAAAATTTTCTGAAATTGCTCTGGCTGATGAGGGAAATTTAGCGTTAATAGCTTGGTAAAAAAACGGTTTATTTTTCTCTTAAAAGCGTTAAATTTTGTATTTTTTAGCGCTATTTTTTTGTTTAGACTATGCCAAAGTTCTCATAAAACTATACCAAAGATCGTGAGCCGTTACAGCATAAATTCATTAACTGTTGGTTTTATATCCAGGTACCACCGGCTCCATGCGCTGCCGCTGCCTTTCATTTTTTGCAAAACAAGAGCATCTGATGCCAGGTCATATAGAATATAGGGGTTGCCGGACAAAAACCCTCGGCTTCCGCCATCGTAGACAAGATGGCAGTGGTTTCAGGTAGATCATTGTGACGAATGTGGTGGGTAAGAGACGTCAAGTCTTGCTCATCAAGTTGATGCCATTTCTCCCGTACCCATTGGCAATAATTATTCAAATAAACAGGCAAGCTTTCATTAGGCTCACGCATAACATCAATGATAATTAACAGGCCCTGTTCAGTCAGTGCGTTATGAGCCAAGCGAAAGAATTCGGCTTTTTCTTCCCGACTTAAATGATGCAAGGCATAACTGGTAAAAACAATATCAAAGCGCTCTTTTGTTTGTGCCAAACCTTCCATAAAATCGATATTAATTAAATCAGTTTTACAACCCAGAGGTGCCATGTTTTCAGCGGCAAGCACAAGGGCCGGATCAGAAAGATCAAAGCCTGCATAGTACTGAATATTTCTGCCGTGGAGTGCTGGAGCCAGGAAACTGGCATCGCCACAGCCTAAATCAAGCAACTTAAAAGGTTGCGTTGCCCAGTGTTCAGCCAATAAAGCAGCAACGGCCTGATAAATTTCTCTGTGGTGCATGTAATTATTGGTTAATACCTTGCGATAAATCGCCCAGGCATTAAAAAACTCGCCAACTTCTTTATGTGCATTATTCATAAAGCCTCAACAAAAAAATAGGCTACCAACTAAGCCGGGACAGATAACTTTCCGAGAACGCCGAGCCTCAGCTCGGCACGGAATAGTCAAACCGATTACTAACTATGGGTGACTACGGAACGTGCATAAAATAACTTGACCGTTTATATTCCCTCACCCCAACCCTCTCCCGAAGGGAGAGGGTGCAAGAGGCCTAAGTTATTTCATGCGTATTCCTACGCCGAGCCGGGGCTCAGTGCTCCCGAAATCAACAGGCCGGTTTTATTTATCTGTCCCTCTTTTTGTGGTAGCAAAAAAATATAAATACCCACTTGCACGAAATTATAATTCAGTTTAAACAGGTGCGGCTATTTTAATAATCACTTATACTTTTGACCCCGCCTTCATTTTATACTTAATCGCCTCATGCCAGCCGCTCAAACTTCAACTCTAGCGTTTCAAGTTTATCGCAAACTCAATCACCGACTGTTACCTTTTTTGATCTGTCTCTACATTATCGCTTATATTGACCGTGTCAACATAGGCTTTGCCAAGCTGACCATGTCGGCACAACTGGGCTTTAGCGATAGCGTTTATGGCTTGGGTGCGGGTATTTTCTTCATTGGTTATTTCCTGTTTGAAATACCCAGCAATCTGATTTTACAACGGGTAGGTGCAAAAATTTGGATTGCCCGAATTATGATTGTCTGGGCCTTGTTGGCCGCCGCAATGGTTTTTGTCAGTACGCCCCTGCAATTTTATGTCATGCGCTTTCTGTTGGGTGCAGGCGAAGCCGGTTTTTTCCCCGGCATTATTTTATATTTGACGTATTGGTATCCCGCGCAGCGTCGCGCTAAAGCCACGGCTACTTTTATGACATCGGTTGCTTTGGCGGGTATTATTGGCGGTCCGCTTTCGGGATTTATCATGACGTATCTGGACGGTATTGGGACATTAGCCGGCTGGCAATGGTTGTTTTTAGTTGAAGCCTTACCGGCTCTGCTGCTGGGCATAGTGGTTGCCGTGTGGCTGGAAAATAGCCCGGCAGAGGCGCGATGGCTAACAGACGAAGAACGCCACTGGTTGCTTGCACAGTTACAGGCCGATGCCGCGAAAAAAGCACAAGCCGGTCATATTATCCATTTTAAGAAAGCTCTTGGTAATATCAACGTCTGGTTACTTAGCCTGGTTTATTTTTCTATCGTAATGGGACTCTACGGCATTTCTTTTTGGCTGCCGCAAATAGTCACGGATTTTGGCCATCAAAACCTCTGGCATACCGGACTGCTCACTATGATTCCTTATGGTGTGGCAGCAATCGGCATGATAGTAGTTGGGCATTCCTCAGACCAACGCAATGAACGCGCTTGGCATGTGGCCTTAAGTGCGTTGACAGGTAGTGCCGGCATTATATTAAGTGCCCTTAATCATGCTGATTTACCATTGGCACTGTTGGGGCTTTCACTTGCCAGCCTGGGTATTTTGTCGGCATTATCTGTGTTTTGGTCTTTGCCGACCGCCTTTTTAAGTGGCATGGCTGCTGCCGGTGGACTTGCCTTAATTAATGCCTGCGGTAATTTAGCGGGTTATTTAAGCCCGGTACTGGTAGCATGGATAAAGACAGAAACCGGTGACTTTACCAACGCACTCTATTTATTAGCCTTATGGCTTATCGTTGCTGCGGCCATTGTGCTCATTAAATTCCGTATGCCTGATTGGGATTCCACGCCCTAACCCCATCGGCCAAACAAGGCAGGCGCCTTCCCTAGCCATTATTTCGACTTATAAAAAGACCATTATGACTAAAAACAGTTATCAAAAGCCATCGCAGCAAACGCAAGAAGAAGCGTTAAAAATAGCCAAAGGAACCCAACGTCCCGCTCAAACTAAAGAGCAAACCCGGTTGATTGCTCAAGGCATTCAAAAAGGAATTGATCTCTACAAAAAGCAGCAAAAGGAAAAAACCAGAGACTTGAGCAGAAAACTCAAGAAAACAGCAAGCCAAAAGGAGCAGTCGAGTGAGCTGGATGATCAGGAAATGCAAGAAAGGATAATTTATCGACAGCATTGGCTTCCTTGGTTGCTGCTGTTTTTGACATGGCTGGGCGCAGGTATTTACTTTTTGGTTTGAATTAATTGCGATCATGGAATACGGTTATCCACTAAGGTAACTCGCAATAAACAACACCCGCCAAGTTTCGCAATACTACTGTTTAGCTGAGTATTAGTAGGCTGCGCATCGCGCACCAAAACCATACCAGAGAAAGAACCCTAATACGCTACAGGTAGAAAAAACAATAGATTATGGTGCAAATAAAACCCGTTAGTTGATGCGGTGTTAGGTGCGCGATGCACACCCTACCACTATAAATTGGGGACTTATTATTGCGAGTTGCCTAAGGAATGTGCATCAAATAACTTCGGCATCTTGCTCCCTCTCCCTCTGGGAGAGGGCTGGGGTGAGGGAATATAAAGGGTCAAGTTATTTCATGCGCGTTCCTAAGCCGGAACAAGAAATTTTAGTTAACGCCGTCATACCGGCATCGAAGGTAACTTTCCGATAACGTTGCCGCATGATTTAGGAACGAGCACGAAATAACCTGAGCAACTTTAATTTTAACCCCCCCTACCCCCCCTTTTACAAAGGGGGGAGTTAGATGTTACTTGGTTACATTATTTCATGCTCATTCCTTAGGGTCTATACCAAACTACAGCTTCACACCCGTGTGACTGGATTCCGGCATCCCTGCCAGAATGACGGACTTTTTGGCACTTGGCGAATCATTTTGCTACTCAGTGTCCCGTCTTAAGGTGATTTCTGCGAAAGAACTTACCCATTAGATGAATCCAATCGTTTGCTTGATTG
>Ga0268283_1001691_pt1 | contig 10440 bp, 5 predicted proteins | sample saktaG_13_FD_190140 | JGI IMG/M metagenome (GOLD analysis project Ga0268283, IMG submission 190140) | Saline water microbial communities from Sakinaw Lake, British Columbia, Canada - sak_2013_06_06_36m | ecosystem: Environmental > Aquatic > Non-marine Saline and Alkaline > Saline ... | reverse complement strand
ACAAGGAATAACCAAGAATTCCGGCTCGATTACGGTGAATGTTTCAGGATCTGTTACCCTGTCCTTTATTCAGTCAAGTATATCTGCCGGACAGGTTGCAATTGATAATGTTAACTGGACTGCTTTTGGAGGCGGTAACCCTGATCCTGAACCAGCCAATTATCCTGCTGCATTTGGAGCAACTGGTACTGGAATCAGCATACATACCTCATGGACAGATGCAACCGGTGCACAACTCCCTGTGGCCTACCTTGTCAAAATATCAGAAACTGACAACATCACTGTTCCTGTAGATGGAACATTTGAGGGTGATGACCTTGTCCTGAGCGATGGAAGTGGTGCTAAAAATGTATTACAGGGAGTTCAGGAATATTCTTTCTCCGGATTGAAAGCTGCCACAACTTATTACCTGAAGATTTTTCCATATACAAATGCTGGATCAATTGTTAATTACAAAACCGATGGCGCTATTCCATCTGCTTCAGGAAGGACACAAGCTATACTTTACGAACAAACATTTAATGGAGGTGTGGATCCATGGACTCAGTTTAGTGTTCTTGGCGAACAGGTTTGGTTGCTTGATAGTATTCATGGCGTTGATGGCTCTTACTGCATGAAAATGACAGGATATGTTAGCGCAACTTCTACTATTGCAAATGAAGACTGGTTGATTTCTCCTTCAATGTCAATTCCAAGTGGAAGTTCGCCAACGCTTGAATTCTTCTCAGCAATGAATTATGGAACAGGCAGTGATGGTATAACCGCTTTGATCAGCACAGATTATAATAGTGGTAATCCCACTACTAGTGGAACCTGGACAACAATTCCCTCTCCCACCTTTTCACCAGGTGGCTGGGCTTGGACATCTTCAGGTTCTATTGATCTTTCCTTGTATACAGGCTCCAACGTACATATTGCGTTTAAGTACATATGCGCTGCAGCTAATGCGCCAACCTGGGAATTTGACAATGTAAGAGTCGCCAACAGTTCGGGAGTTGGAATTGCTGACAACTTCAATGCAGCAAAAAGCACACTATATCCTAATCCAACAAACGGAGTTGTGCATATTTCAATGGCTAAAAAAGGAGATTACAATTTAGTAGTATATTCATTAATTGGGGAAAAGGTATTTGTTGGTCGGTTTAATGGCGTTTCAGGTCAATTTGATTTGTCATCTCTTCCCAATGGAGTTTATATTGTAAATACAATTGATAATAATTCCCACGAAAAGAGTTGTAGCAGATTAATCATCAAATAGAATTTTTCTTATGAAAAGGAACGGGCAGCTCAAAAATGGGCTGCTCTTTCTTTTTATGTATTTTTGTAAATGTTCATTTGATACTACATGCGAAAGTATATCCTTCTGTTTTTTCTGATAAATATTTATGCTATTATCCTTCTGCATGCCCAGTCAGTAAAACCATTGCGTATTGAAATAGCAACAAAGGAAGATTCGGATCCCTTCACTTTGATAAATTGCAATGAAAAAGGTGCGCTTGTTTTCTTTCAGACAATTCAGGAAGTTGGTTCAGACAGTGTTGTGTGGTCATTTTATATGTTTGATAAAAATCTGAAAGAGTCATGGACTAAGGGAATTGGCATGGGGCAGAATTATCGGTATATAAATAATTCTCATAAAGCTAATGACTCCTTAGTTTTTCTTCTATTTCAGGATCAGCATCAGACAGAAGATAAAAACATCGTGATCCTTACAGTAAGTATTACTACTGGTATTATTTTAGAAGTTAAGGGTCTTGTTTCTCCCAAATCAAAGATTGATCACTTTGCTATTGACAATAACAATGCATTTATAGCATTAACAAAGAGCGATGGTAGTATTGAACTCATTCGTATGTCGATGAAGACAGCCGATATCCTGCAGTTTACAATACCGGATAAGGATAAATCGTATATCCTTAATCTTAAACTCAATCCGCAATATAGACGCTTAGAATTAGTTACAAAAGTCGATGAATCCCGGACTGCTTCAAAAATGATTCTGAGTACCTTTAATTATGACGGGGAATTGGGGAATTCGGTCTTGTTTGAAAAATCAAGCAGTAAAAGATCCTTCAATACAGCAGAAATTGTATTTACCAGTCAGGAAAAGGGATTGATTTTTGGGGTATATGGAAATTCAACCTCCCGTGTTAAAAGTTCAGATTCAAACGAAGATCAGAATCCACTTTCATCTGGTTATTATATTGCAGGCTTCGATAAGGGAAATGGCCAGTTTGTAAATTTTTATAATTTCAGTGAGTTTCGTGACTTTTTCAGATATATCAGTGGGGATGATGCACTACGGTTAAAAAAGAAAAGAGTTGATAAAAGCAAGGACGAGGAGGGGAGGGAGAGTGATCTTAATTACCATTTCCTATTACATCAGGTTATTCAACGCGATAGTTCATTTGTGATGGTTGGTGAAGCCTATTATCCTGAGTATCATACTGTGACCAACATGATGTATGATTATTACGGGAGACCAATGCCAACTTCATATTCTGTGTTTGATGGGTTCCGCTACACCAGTGCTTTTATTGCATCATTCGACATTATGGGGGTGATGCATTGGTCCAATGGTATGGAGATGCAAGGGATACTCACCAGTTATCTCAATAAGAAATTTTCATGCACTTTTGAGGGAACTGATGCTGTGCTGATCTACAACTCCAATGGTGTGTTAACGGCCAAAACGATTAGAGGAAACGAAGTGTTAGATCAAAACTCTAACTTTCCTATAGCAATGCTTCATGTAAATGATAAAGTTGTAAAGGAATATCTTAGTACCATAGAGCCATGGTATGGTGATTTTTTTATTGCATATGGCTACCATTCCATCCGGAATAATGATCTTACAGACAGCCGACGGACTGTATTTTATATCAACAAGATAGCTTATCGCTAACGCTTTCTTCCTGTTAGTATTCATATCTCATAATCCTTGGTCTTCCTGTAGTTTTCTATATAAACTTTGTGTGCCATGGAACTTCCGAATTTTTGTTCCAGTAGAACTCCACTTTCTGTTTTCTCCACTTATGTCTGTGATTCAATTTGTTGGTGTGAAAGTAAAACCTGTGAAGTATAAATGTTATTCTATTGCAAATAAAACAAAAAGAGGCGACCGATTCGGGTCGCCTCTTAAAAATCTCATGAACTAATAATGTATATTATTTGACTATGCTAAGGAATTCGCTGTCAGCAAAGTATTTAATAAATTCCCTATCCTCAAGAGCTTGTACTTTGTATGCTGAGTTATCTGCAATAGCATTCTTCAGGTTGCTAAGCATCATTACTTTATCATTGGAGCGGGCACCTAAAACAGCCATAAGGTAACTGTTGAGAGGGGATTTTGGAGCGTTGTTCAATGTAGTAGTAGCTGCTGCGTTGTCTCCTGCCATCATCTGAGCAAGTGCAACATTTCCATTGGATTTTTTCGAGCCAAACATACTAATAGACTTTGTATAATCGCCTTTTGCTAAAGCAATTATCCCTTGGTTGTAACTTGTGGAAGCGCCAAGTTTCTGAGCCTGGCCATAATACGATTCAGCCTTTTTCAGGTCGTTTCTTTTGGCTTCAAGAGCACCTAAATTATTCAGGACAGCAGCATTGTTTGGCTCAAGTGAATTAGCTTTCTCCAGGTATGCCACGGCTTTTGCATTATTACCATTTGCCAGTTCTATATAGCCAGCATTATTCTGGGCTTTCCAGTTGTTAGGATAAAGTGAAGCAGCTGACATGTAGATTTTTTCTTTTGCGGCTTTATCATTGGTAAGCGTGGCAGCATAAAGTAGTTCATCACATTTAAGAGAATCAGGCTGAGTTGTTGACAAAATGATGATTTGTTCATCGGAACGTCCGGGATCAACACAATTAACAGCAATTTCGACCCTTCTGAGAGGAGGAAGAATATCGTCGGCAATTTCTTTATAAACAATGGTCATATTTCTTATTTCCTGTTCACGTTTATCCAGATCAGCCTGCGAGTTGACTACATTAATGATAATTTTCTTGTCAGCAATGTCTGAAGCATTAACAGCGGCCATAAAACCATTCCAGTCCTCGCCCAGAGCCTTAATATTGAATTTGAGCGTATGTTCCGGATCGCCAATTTTAATTTTGCTGTTTTTATCCTTATTCATTTTTTTAAATAAATCAGTCATGAATTTCATGCCTGTTTGAGAACGATTCTCTGAAAGCCCTTCATTATGACTTTCTTCACCTTCGGGAGAAGCCCAGGCACTAATACTAATGTCTTTAATTGGGTAGCCTTTATTGATAAAATTAGTAAGTTCATCAAGATTTGAAGATACAGCAAACTTCTTGTTAATAGGGAGTTTGAGATCAAGATTATATTTGTCCACAGCAAAGTAAATTGTGGCAGATTTGCTCGAAATTATTTCTTTAATAAAACCATGATCCACCAAAACAATTTCTTCATCATGCGATATCCGCGTGCCGGTATAGATTATACCGTCTCCAATTTTATGATCGGGAACTTCGGCATATTTATAATTTGCTTTAAGGTATTCTGGCTTGGCTTTAGGATCTGTTGGCCCTTTTGGCACGTAAATTAGTGGTGCAACTATATCTTCAGAAGAATTCATAGCTGGAGAGTAAGGGATAGTTTCGGTATAAGTGAATGTTCCCCCTTCCTTATAAGGAATCATCATGCCTTCGCCTTCTACATCCTCACCTTTAAGGGTAATTGGTTTAAGTGAGTATGATCCACTGGCATATTTAATTTGCGGAACACAATACATAGCGGCTTTTTTCGAGAAATATTTTGGCGGGAAAGTACCTTTAATAGTCACTTTAACTGAATCTCCACAAGCTATGAGTGGGTTCGGTAATTGTTCGCACTTTACCAGGTCAAAGTTCTTAGCCATATATTTAATATTATCATTCGGCTGTAATTTGTAAGTGAGGCCGAGTGAAGCATATCCATAATGATCATCTTTTTTAATTGCCGGATACAAGTCAAGTTTATCGTCTGATAAAAGCATGCAGTTTCGGTACTCTATATTGACATCAAAGTTTTTGGCAACAGCAAGGCTGGTACCTAATCCAATAGGAAGAAAAAATTCATATATTGCATTCTTACCGTTGCCTTGTCCGTTCGCTTTTATTAATGAACCATCCGATATTTTTGTTTGCTTTGAAGAGAAGCTTGAAATACCGGCTCCGCCAAAACCATAGAAGGATAGAGTACGCTCTTTATAGCCGCCTATCAGGTTACTAAGGCTAAGAGTAAGATTCAAACTCCCATCAAAGATACTCGATTCCAGTTTCAGATCTTTGCTGGCTCGTTCGCTCAGAAGTTTTCCATTCATAAATTGTCCTCTAACGCCAAATACAGGACTTAATTGATAGCCAACGTTAAAACCAAACGCAAAAGGCATTTTCTTATTAGTGAAATTAGCTATGTTTAAATCCCCAAAATACTGTGTAATACCGACATTCCCATTAACATAGAAGTAACGGGTAAATGTTGTATCTTTCGTTGACTGCCCATAGAATGCCAAAGGCATAAGAGTGACAACAAGGAACACGATCGCCTTAAAACTGGTTTTGTATCTGTTTTTCATGGTTGTTAGGTTAATGTACCTGATAAATGAGTATCTTTATTTTAAGAAAATTAAGCATGTGACTGGAAGACAAATTTATGACATAAATGCTTTATATTCCAACAATTTGTTTCAAAATTATAACTTTTTTAAGAAATAATAATTGAAAGTACGATTTTAATAAAAAAATGATTTTGCAGGATAAGATCAAAGTGCATTAAGTGGTTGATATATAATCTTTTGTATTGAAATAAATGTACAAATAAATGAGAAAACATATTCACACTTGTTTATTGGCATATCCGCAGTTATACTTCTATTTCTTGAGTTAACTTCTTGTGAGTTCTTCGGAGTTGAGAAATGCTTCTTCTGCTCTCGTATAATAATACATCTCATCCACGAAGTAAACTGTTTTTGCTTGATAACCATAAGGGCTCGCTGAATCTATAAACTATATTCACTTTAAAATGAATGCTGAATAAAGCCTGATTCAATAAAAACTGTAAAAAAATGGATTCCAACTTAAATGTTTATACCATTTCTTAATTGTTGAAAAATATGCCAAAGCACAATCCCTGCAGTTACAGAGATATTTAAAGAGTGCTTGGTGCCGAATTGCGGAATTTCCAGGCATACTTTTGCCATCCTCACAATATTTTCGTCAACTCCATGTACTTCATTTCCAAATACAAGCGCAATTTTACCGTAAGGCGAAGGATCAAAGTCCTCAAGAGCAATGCTGTTATCAGTTTGTTCGGTTACAATTACAGCGTATCCTAAATTGTGCAAATGCTCTACTGCCTGAGTGGTCTCTTCAAAATATTGCCAACTCACGGTTTCGGTGGCTCCAAGTGCAGTCTTTTGCATTTCGCGGTTTGGCGGTATTGCTGTAATTCCGCAAAGTAAAATGTTCTCAACGCGGAAAGCATCAGCTGTGCGAAAAACCGATCCGATGTTATGCTGGCTCCTTATGTTGTCCAGAACCACGGTTACACCAATTTTATCGGAGGCTTTAAATCCATCTAAGTCTAACCTGTTAAGCTCGCTGTTAAGGAGTTTGCGCATAATAATATGTCTTTATGGCAAAGATAAATATTATAGACCGGGCAAAGCTATTTTGTAGCATATCGGCAGATAATTTTAACTTTGTCAAATCCATCCTGATAATTTTCAGGCTAAATTCCTATGTCCAAGCCAGCAATTGCCGAAACCCCATTGATGAAACAATATTTTGCCATTAAGGCAAAGTATCCCGATGCCTTGTTGCTTTTCAGGGTTGGTGATTTTTATGAAACTTTTGGTGACGATGCAATAAAGGCATCTTCCATTCTTGGGATAGTACTAACCCGCCGGGCCAATGGTTCTGCAACATTCGTCGAACTGGCCGGCTTCCCTTATCATTCGCTTGATACATATCTTCCAAAGCTGGTCCGATCAGGATTGCGGGTCGCTATCTGTGACCAACTCGAGGATCCCAAGCTTACCAAGACGATTGTAAAAAGAGGAGTAACTGAATTGGTTACACCCGGTGTGTCTTACAACGATAAAGTTCTGGAACATCGCGAGAATAATTTTCTGGCAAGCGTTCATCTTCAGCAAAAAGATACTGGAGTATCGTTCCTTGATGTTTCCACTGGTGAGTATTTTCTGGCTCAGGGTAGTAATGATTACATAGATAAATTGCTACAAACATTCAAACCAAGTGAGGTAATCATTCAAAAAAACAAGCGGCAGCAGTTTGCTGATGTCTTTGGTGGACGGTTCTATATAAACACTTTCGACGATTGGGTATTTACTTCCGATTTTGCGAATGATATTTTACTAAAGCAATTTGGGACTGTGTCGTTGAAAGGTTTTGGTGTTGAGGAATATGGTAACGGAATAATAGCAGCAGGTGCAGCTATGCATTACCTTTCGGAAACCCAGCATGATAAAGTGCAGCACATCTGCAAAATTAACCGGATAGAGGAAGATAATTATGTTTGGTTGGATAAGTTTACAATACGAAATCTGGAACTGGTCAGCTCGATAAATGGTCAGGATGCTACGCTGTTAAGTACTATTGATCGTACAATATCGCCTATGGGAGCTCGTTTGATGAGGCGCTGGCTGCTGTTGCCGTTAAAAGAAAGACAATCCATTACCGAAAGGCATCAGGCAGTGAGGCAATTGATTGACCAACCGGAGCTTGCTGAAAACCTTCGGAAACAAATTAAAGTTATTGGTGATCTCGAGCGTCTTATTTCCAAAGTAGCTGTTGGGCGTATCAGTCCGCGGGAGGTTTTGCAGGTAAGTAGGGCATTGAACGCTATCGAACCGATTCGTATGGCCTGTTCAACATCTGGTAATCCATCTCTCCAGCGTATTGCTGACCAGCTAAACCCTTGTGAACTCATTACGGAAAAAATTGTAAGGGAGCTTCATCCTGAGCCACCTGCTATTGTTAGCAAAGGTTATGTGATGGCAGAGGGTGTGTCCGCCGAACTCGATGAATTACGAATGTTAGCATATTCGGGAAAGGATTATCTGTTGCAAATTCAACAACGGGAAAGTGCACGTACTGGAATCCCTTCACTCAAAATTGCTTATAACTCAGTCTTTGGATACTACCTTGAAGTTACCAATACCCATAAGGATAAAGTGCCACCTGAATGGAACAGGAAACAAACGCTTGTTAATTGTGAACGTTACATTACTGAAGAGCTTAAGGAATACGAAGTTAAGATACTTGGAGCTGAGGAAAAGATATTAGAACTGGAATCAAGGCTTTTTTCGGAATTAGTATTAAGTCTGATTGACTATATTGAGCCGGTTCAGCTCAATGCGGGCCTGGTTGCCCGTCTCGATTGCCTGTTGTCTTTTGCTGAAGTGGCGCGGCAGTATCACTATATTATGCCAGAAATGAATGACTCCAATAAGCTGGATATCATTCAGGGACGTCATCCGGTTATTGAACGTCAACTTCCGGCAAGTGATCCTTACATTGCGAATGACGTTTTTCTAGACAACGACTCGCAACAGATTGTAATCCTCACAGGGCCTAACATGTCTGGTAAATCCGCATTGCTAAGGCAGACTGCACTAATTGTGTTGCTTGCTCAGATAGGTAGTTTTGTGCCGGCAACTGAAGCCCGGTTAGGCATTGTTGATAAGATATTTACCAGAGTTGGAGCTTCCGATAATATCGCCTCAGGTGAGTCCACGTTTATGGTGGAGATGAACGAAACGGCCAGTATCCTGAATAATATTTCGAATAGAAGCCTCATCCTCCTCGATGAAATTGGAAGGGGAACCAGCACGTATGATGGTATCTCGATAGCATGGGCAATTACTGAGTTTTTGCATAATCATCCGTTGTATCGCGCAAAAGTTCTTTTTGCTACGCATTACCACGAGCTCATCGAGATGTCAGCATTGCTACCCAGGATAAAGAACTTTCATATTTCGGTGAAGGAAATAGGTAATAAAGTAATTTTTATGCGAAAAATGGTGGAAGGAGGGAGTGAGCATAGTTTTGGCATTCATGTAGCGCGTATGGCCGGAATGCCCCCTTCAGTGCTGGAACGTGCTGATAAACTGTTGTCCCAGCTTGAAACATCGCATAGTGGAAACGAATTGGTGCAAAATACGGGACGGAAACCTAAAAAGCTTATTGACGATAAATTCCAGCTCAGTTTTATACAGCTTAATGATCCTTTGCTTGATCAGATCAAATTGGACATCCTAAACACTGATATTAACACGCTTACGCCAGTTGAAGCTTTGATGAAATTGAATGAAATTAAAAAACTTCTGGAAAAATTATAAAGTATTATTGATATTTCGTTTTTGTTGTATATTTGCACTCCTTAAATAACTCGCGAAAGTAGCTCAGTTGGTAGAGCACGACCTTGCCAAGGTCGGGGTCGAGGGTTCGAGTCCCTTCTTTCGCTCAAAGAATAAACCTCTCGTGCTTATGGGAGGTTTTTTTTCAGGTTCTTTTTAATATGCCCAGGTGGTGGAATTGGTAGACACGAAGGACTTAAAATCCTTTGACCATTGCGGTCGTGCGGGTTCAAGTCCCGCCCCGGGTACATCAAAACAAGGCTAATGCGCTCATATATTGCGTATTAGCCTTTTGTATTATAAGTGTTTTGTCAATGTTTTGTTAACCTAACCGGCAGGGATTTTTTATTTCTTATCAATCAGTTGCCACATCCCATTTTCAATATTTACCTTATCAGCGTTGGTTTCCATAGTATGATTTTCAGAATCAAACTGGAGATGTAGGTTGGCATATTTGACAAATTCAACATTTTTGGATTTAAGATTAGTATGAGCTGGATTGCTGATTAGTATAAATACTCCTGGTTTTAAAAGGTGTCGTAACCCCCGTGATTCGCAAATAATTATGCTATTCCTATCTTCAAGTTCAAAGAATGATTTCATGGCCAGAGGTAATTGTTCATCAGTACTTTGGATAAAATAAACTTTTCTGGCACCAGCTTGTAGCATTTTGGCGGTATCTTTCCTGATATTCTCTCCTGATTCCTGAACAATACTGTAATTCTCAGTAAGGGGATGGGTGTGATGTCCATGTGAATCCTCTTCTCCGGGGCGAATGCCCGTTACTTTAAGGCCAATAATAGAATTTGCAGAGGCAAATTTTCTTAGTATTGCGCAAATGAGTGTTGTTTTCCCAACATTACGACCACTTCCTCCAATCATCAGCATTGTTGGTAAGGATATTATTTGCGACATGCTTAAATGATTGAGTAAATATATTAAATCAGGCAATTAGCCTGACTGCCGGAGCTTTGAAACAAGCCCAAATCTTTTTTCCTGGTATGAGGTTAAGCCTTTCCTGTAAAGCTGCTGTTATTTGCACATAGAGAGG
>Ga0268283_1001690_pt1 | contig 10447 bp, 8 predicted proteins | sample saktaG_13_FD_190140 | JGI IMG/M metagenome (GOLD analysis project Ga0268283, IMG submission 190140) | Saline water microbial communities from Sakinaw Lake, British Columbia, Canada - sak_2013_06_06_36m | ecosystem: Environmental > Aquatic > Non-marine Saline and Alkaline > Saline ... | reverse complement strand
TGTCTGGCGGCACGAACATGTCGTAGCCGCCGCTGGCGAAAAACTGCGCGCGGCTGTCCACGCTCGCCGCGAGGATGACCATCCAGAGCAGCGAAACGCCAAGCACGGCTGCCAGCGCAATGAGAAAGTATTTCGTCAGCCGGTTCATGGAGATCATCGCTTCGCGTTTCGCGATCCGCGCTCCGCATTGGGCGGCTCCGTTTCGCGCCAGAGCCGGTCCATGCCGATGGCGGCCAGCGCGGCCAGCGCGGGCGTCAGGAGCACCAGCAGTTTGTTCGGGTTGCGCATCGAGCTGAACAACGGCAGCGAGTGCAGCAACCGGAACGGCGGCGGGAAGAACCGGCCGAAGCTGGTCACCAGCACCACCACCGCCACCAGGGTCCAGAAGACGATGGCGGGACCGTGGCGGCGCAGCCAGTCGTCGCGCCAGTCGCTCCGCGCCTCGGCGTCCGCGGGCCGCGGTTCACGCGCGAACAAAGCGACGAGCGCCAGCAACACCGCCAGCAGCGTGGCGGAGCCGTGAAAATCGCTGTTGAAGCGGAAATTCCAGAACTGCAGGAGCTGGGCGGCCTGTCCGCCGTCGTTGACGTTGGCGGCCTTGAGCAGGTCGGCCGGCGTGGCGAACGGGTCAAACTGCGGGTTGCGGCCCAGCGCCCCCCAGTAAGGTCCCAGCGGGTCTTGCGTCTTCCAGCCGTGATAGCCGGGCGCGAAGAGGTCCACCACCTCGCCGGGCGGATAGCTCCACTGCGTCGCCCAATGCCAGTTCTGCTCGCTGACGTCGCCCTCTTGCGTGCCGGGAACATTGCTGACCAAGCCGACGCCGAGCAGGCTGCGCACGATGGGAAAGGCGGCGACCGCGCTCATCGCCATCAGCAGCATGAATCCCATCACCCAGTTGCGCCGCGTGCGGTCGTCCACGCTGAGCCATCGCTGGCCGGCGTTGAACAAAAACCACGCCGCGATCAGCAGCGCCATCAGCGCGCCGCTGTCTATCGCCCCTTGCAGCGACAAACCGAGCGCGACGCCGGCCCACGCGAAGTCCGACCAATGCGCCGTCTGGAAACCGCGCGTCAGGCACAGCAGCGACAGCAACGCAAACGTCGTCATCTCGAACTTGCCGATGTGCCCCGGCAGGATGTAGGTCACATACGATCCCGCCAGTGCCATCACCAGGCTGCCGAAGAACGCCGCAAAATGGCAAAGCTCCATCCGCCGCAGCCAGTAGAACGACAGCACCGCCGCTGCCATGATATGAAACACGTAGATCAGCCGCGCGTAGGTTTCCGCCGGCATGAGGTAAAGCAGAAACCACGTCGGCGTCGCCGGGTAAACTTGGGGCGTCCCCAACCAGTAGGCATCATCCCAACCGCTGATCATCCCCTCCGGAAAAATCGCCTTCGCCCTTTTCAGCGTCATCAGCGACGCGTCGTTGGACATCAGAATCTGGTCGCCGAGGAAACAGCGCCAGAACATGAGCGCGACCAAAACCACCAGCGCTGCCGGCCAAACCCAGGAAGGCAGCGCTTCGTTGCGCGATGAACGGTTCGATTTCTGCATGTCGGTGCGGAGCCTGGCCGCAGGCGGCGGCCAGGCGCAATTGACCGGTGAGTATGCCTCGGTGTTCTGGAAAAGCAAGCGGCGACATCCTGTCAAGAACTCAAGAAATCCAACGCAGACTTGTTTTTTTCATCCTATTCCTTAAAATGGCTAATATGGCGAGTTTGGGAAATATAAATCGCGTTGTCTCAATCGCGTCGTCTCATAGAGATGACTCCGCCGCTCTTTTCTCTGGTTCCGGCAAGGTAGCAGGCCCGATCTACAACGGCGTCCTCAGCGTATCCAATGGATGAGAGCGCAGGCATGCGACTTCACGCCAGCCCTCCAACAGCAGACCGTGAAGCCGGCCTTGCAATCCTGCCGCACGAACCTGGCCGGAAGTTAAGCGTGCCGCTGTCAACCGAAGTTATGTCACCCGGGTTCCGAACACAATGAGTCTTCCCGTAACAGCAGTCATACCGAATTGGAAACGTGATGAAGAAACGGAAAAGCTTCTCAGCGGACTTGATGCCGTAACAACCATCGTCATTAACGATACCGGTCGCGACAAACCCATCTATGGTCGTTCAATCGCCAAGAATCAGGGACTGGCACAAGTCAAAACGCCCTATGTGTGGTTTCTGGATACGGATGTCGTCCCCCCTTCCAAGGACGCGATGGAACGAGCGGTGAACCTATTGGACTCGCGTCCTGACATTGGCGCCATTGGCGGGCAGATCGTGAACGGCTCATGCATGGTTGAGAGCCTGGGTCTGTTCTTCCTTGGCAAGTGCAGCGCTCAATCCAAGGGCTTCTCCATGATGGAAACCGAATGCATTGCAACATGCAATCTAATGTGCCGGACCAGAGACGCCATGCTGATCGGCGGTTTTGATCCGTTGTTGGAATGGGGTGAAGACAAAGATTTGTGTCTCTCTCTTCTGGAAATGGGAAAGCGTTTGATCATCCTCGAAGAGTTCTGTGTTCTTCATTACTTCAGTCCCAAAGGGAGAATGGCCAGGTTGGATGCAGTCTGCCGATTCTACGCGGATCACCTCAGGCTATGGAGGCGTCACCGATGAAGCACAGCATCACATTATTCGTGACGCAAAAGTGCAACCTGCGTTGTCCATATTGTTTTGTTGATAAGGAATCGGAGGAATTGCAGATTTGGGAAATTGACAAACTCTTTGTGACTAACCGTTCTCACATAAACCACGTCACATTGACAGGGGGCGAGCCAATGATGAGGCACGATATTGGCCTTGTTATCGGCGTTCTAAAGTTCCTGAGGATTCCATTCACGTTATGCACCAATGGTTACAAATGGGAAAATCTGGTGGAATACCTGCAACGCATTTCCACCACCGAATACGCGATTCAGGTTTCCATTGATGGCAACCCGGATACACATGATCGGCTGCGTGGAACCGGAAGCTACGAGCGCGCCCATTCACTGTTACAACACATCGGCAAATCAAGCATTCCATCGAACATCGTAATCACTGTAAGCAACACAAACATCGGCAGCGTAAAGGATGTGCTTGATTTGTCGTTGCGCGTGAAAGTTCCTTGCTCAATCAATTTTGTTCGAGGGAAGCCCCCAGATATTAACCCAGGTCAGATGTCTGATGTAATCAATGCCTGGGTGCGGTATGCCAAATTGTTTGGATTCTCGCGCCAAGCAATAATGATGCACGCGCAGCGCATGAAGATCGTCCGGGACTACCTGCATCATCGAAAAACTTGGCCATTCCCATGTATTGCGAACGGCCAACTAACCACCCTATGGGCCAACGGCGATATTGGCCCATGCGAAAAGTTGCCCCCTATCGGCAACATCAGGCGCTGGAACTACAATTTGAAACCGGCTTGGCGCGAGATGCAGGTTAATAGGGATGGGTGTTACTGCGACTTTGACTGTGAAATACTGCACAGCATGAAAAGCGTGAGGGGATTCTGGAGCTTGATCAGATAGTCACGCTTAACCGCAGCCCGCGTCCCGAAAAAGCAAGCGGTGACAGGGATGGGGGTGCGGTCCAAAGTGTCGGACACGTAGCCGAACGCGCCAGCGTTCGGAGGCGCAGCCGGACGCCGTTCTGCCGAACGCTGGCGCGTTCGGCTACATCACTTTACGAGAAGTTGACCGACACTTCGGATCGCACCATCAGGGATGGGCGCGGCGCGGGCGGGTTGAATCAAGGCCGTTGCAACGCGCGGCGGATGGCCTGATAAAACGGTTCCGCCGCCGCTTCCGGTTGCGCCAGGTGGCTTCGCTCCCGCGAGGCGGCGCCCATCGTGGCCCGCAACGCGGGATCCGACGCCAGCACCGCCAGCCGTCGGGCCATCGTCTCCGGTTGCGCCGGGTCTATCACCCATCCGTTCACGTCGTCGCTCACCAGGTCGCGCGCCGCGCCGGCGTGTTGCGAGCAAAGCACTGGCAGGCCCGCCGCCATTGCTTCGGTGACCACGACGCCAAACGTATCGAGCCGCGACGGCAGCACAAAAAGGTCCGCCGCTCCGTAGAGGTCCCAAATCTCCGGCTGCTGGCGGTAGGGCTGCCAGGTGACGCGCTCCGCCACGCCGAGTTGTTGGGCGAGCGACTGCAACGCGCCCTGCTGGTCGCCGCTGCCGACGAGCGCCAGCTTGAGCGCGGGCGCGGCTTTCACCGCCAAGGCGAACGCCTTCAGCAACGCGTCCAGCCCCTTGCGTTCGATGAAGCTGCCGACGTAGAGCGCGCCGACGTCGCCCTGGCTCCAGCCGAGCGTCTGGCGCAGCGCGTCGCGACTGGCCCGGACCGATTCGCAACGCCGCGCGATGCCGTCCGTGTCAGCCGCCTGGAGAGAGACAAAGATGTTTTCGTCGGGCACGCCGTAGAGCCGGTATTTGTCGCGCGAGCCGCTGCTGGTGGCGATGCAAGCGGCGGCGCGCGGCAACAGCCAGCGGCGGACCATCCGCTGCGCCGCGCCGATGTGCTCCTCGAACTGCGGCGTGGTCTCGCTCCACGACACGAGCTTCGCGCCGGTGAGCGAACAGTAGAGGGCCGCCTGCACGCTGGCCGGCGAGAACTCCGCCGCGACGACCACGTCGGGCCGCTCCCGCCAGAGGTTGCGCGCCAGGTCACTGTTGAGGTGGACGAACCGTTGCTTCTCCAGCCCTTGTCCGGCCAGTTCCATCGTCGTGCCGCGCAGGATGCGATGCGGGAAGCGCATGGCTTCCTCGGCGACCTTCCACTGGCGGTTCTCGGCCGCCGCCAGCGCCCAGACCTGTGTTTCAAGATCGTGGTGGTCGTGCAGCGCGTTGAAGAGCGGCACGCGATATGGCGCGATCAGGTTGATGAGCACGACCACGCGCGGCGCACAATGCAGCGACTTGTCGCGCGGCCCGGCGGCCGTCCGCCAGGCCCGCGCGGCCCGCTTGCCGGACTTCGCCAGCCATTGGCCGGGCCGGCCTTGGATCCGCGGCGGGCGTTGCTGTTCGTAGTGGCGCATCGTGGCCGTCCGCTCCGCGAGCCAGAGCGCATACCACTTGGAGTCTGCGCCGCCGCCGGTCTTGCTCTGTGGGTGCAGCCGGAAATAAGCCAGGTAGCGGTCAATGAAATGTGGCTCGTGCTTCTGCGCGATCTCCAGCCACCACTGGTAGTCCATCACCGCATGGAGCTTCGCGTCCATCAGCCGGCAATCCTCCAGCACGCGCCGCCGCAGGAAAATGCCCGGCTGCGGGATCAGCAACCCCGTGTAGAGCAGCCATGACCACTTGTAGGGCACCGTGCGGACCCGCTGGATCACGCGGCCTTCGGTGTCGGTGAAGAGGTTGTTGCTGTAAACCCACTGCGCCTCCGGATGCGCCCGGAAATAGTCGAGCACCACGCGGAACGCGCCGCGCGCATACCAGTCGTCCGAATTGATCCAGCCGATGATGTCGCCGGTGGCGGCGCGCATCCCCTTGTTGATCGCGTCGGTCTGGCCTTCGTCCGGCTCGCTTGTCCAGCGGACGCCGCGGTTTTCGTAGCGGCGCAGCACCTCCATTGTGCCGTCCTTGGAGCCGCCGTCGTAGATGATGTGTTCGACGTTCGGGTAATCCTGGTCAAGCACGCTCAGGACGCACTGCTCGATGTAGCGCGCCTGGTTGAACGACGGTGTGACGATGGAAAATTTCGGCTCCATGCGGACAAAGTTGTTTCAGCAACACAAACCGCCTCGGTTCTGCGAGCGGCTCGCGCATCGCAGGAGAGATTCATAAACGGAGGCGGGGCCGGATGCAACTGCTCTGTGTCCAATCCGAGGGCTCCCGGCGGACAAAAGGCGCTTGAAACCGCCGGGCGCGTCCTGTAGCTATGAACCCGCCCGAGTTGAAGAGTCGAAAGCCATGCAGCAACAATCTCTCCGAATTGCAGTCGTGGGCGGCGGCGGCCACGTGGGCCTGCCGCTGTCGCTGCTGCTGGCCCAGCGCGGTTTTGCAGTCTCCATCATGGACTGCGACGCCGCCAAGATCGAATTGCTGAAACGCGGCGAGTTCCCGTTTCTGGAACAAGGCGGGCCGGAGTTGCTGCGCTCGCTCCACAGCAGCCCCCTGCTGCGCTTCACGACGGACTCCAGCGTCGTGGCGGAGGTGGATGTCATCATCCTGGTCACCGGCACGCCGGTGGACGAGCATCTCAATCCGCATCTTGGCCCCGTCTTCGGTGTGATGGACCAGATACGCCCCTGCCTGCGCGCGGGGCAGACCATCATCCTGCGCAGCACGCTGTTTCCCGGCACGTCGGAGAAGATTTACCAGACGTTGAGCAACGCGGGCCTGGAGGTGGGCGTTTGCTTCTGCCCGGAACGGGTCGCGCAAGGCCACGCGCTCAAGGAACTGATCGACCTGCCGCAGATCATCTCCGGCAGCGACGCGCGGGCGCTGGGCGTGGCGCGGCAGGTGTTTTCGATGCTGACGCGGACGCTGGTGGAGTTAAGCATGACGGAAGCGGAGTTGGCGAAGCTGTTCACCAACTCGTGGCGTTACATCCGCTTCGCCGTCGCCAACCAGTTCTACATGATCGCGCAGGAGAAGGGGCTGGACTTTTATCGCATCCACGAAGCGATGGGCCGCGAGTATGCGCGCGCGGCCGACCTGCCGGCGGCGGGCTTCGCCGCGGGGCCGTGCCTGTTCAAGGACACAATGCAGTTGGCGGCGTTCAACCGGCAGAACTTCGCGCTGGGCCAGGCGGCGATGCTGGTGAACGAGACGCTGCCGGATTTCCTGGTCGAACAGGTGAAGCGCGCGGGGTCGCTGGCCGGCAAGACCGTGGGCATCCTCGGCATGGCCTTCAAGCCCAACAACGATGACAAGCGCGAATCGCTCGCCTACAAGCTGCGCAAGCTGCTGGTTTACGAAGGCGCGCAGGTGCTCTGCACGGATCCCCACATCCGCGACGCGGACTTCGTGCCGCTGGAGACGGTCCTGAAGGAGTGCGAAATCCTGTTCATCGGCTGTCCCCACTCGGAGTATCGCCATCTCAAGTTCCCCGGCAAGCGGGTCGTGGACTGCTGGAACATGGCGCGTCCGTGATGGAGCCAGCCAAGGGAGTTGTTGACGCCCTCCCGACGCGCTCTTATAAAACCCCGGCAAACCTGAAATCGCGCATGGCTTTCAAGAAGAACACCCACTGCCGCTACTGCCGCTCGCCCCGGTTGCAGCAGTTCATTTCGCTCGGCGACCAGCCTCCGAGCAACGACTTCCTGCGGCCGGACCAGATCGCCAGCGAACGGCGCTACCCGTTGGATGTTTACCTCTGCGAAGACTGCGCTCTGGCGCAACTGATTGACGTGGTGAGCGGCGACTCGATTTTTGACGATTACGCCTATCTGTCGTCGAGTTCCAAGGCGCTCTGCCAGCACTATGTGACCATGGCCGCCAGCCTGACGACGCGATACGGGTTGAAGGCGGGCGACGTTGTGGTGGACATCGGCTGCAACGACGGCGTGTTGCTGAAGGGCTACGCGCCCGCCGGTCTGGTGCGCGTTGGCGTCGAACCGTCCAAAGTTGCCGACTACGCGGAGCAAGCAGGCTTCGAGGTGGTGCGCGAGTTTTTCGGCGCGCAAGCGGCCCGGAAGATTGTTGCAGCGCACGGGCCGGCGGCGGTGGTCACAGCGACCAACGTCTTCGCCCACGTGGATGACATCCACAGTTTCGTCGCCGGCATTGCTCCCCTGTTGCGCGAGGACGGCGTGTTCGTCATCGAATCTCCATACTTGGTGGACATGATTGAACAGTGCTTGTTCGACACCATCTATCACGAGCATCTCTGCTACTACAGTCTCACGCCGATGGTGCCATTCTTCCGACAACACGGCTTGGAGGTGGTGGACGTCGGGCGCGTGAACTTCGGCGCGTCGGGGCCGGCTTTTCGCACGGTGGTGGCCAAGCGCGGTGGCCCGCACCAACCAAGCCCCGCGGTCAATCAGATGCTTGCGGATGAAGAAGCATGGGGCATTCGCCGTCTTGACCGCTACGCCGGCTTCGCGCAGGCGGCGGCTGGAGTGAAGAACCAAGTCCTGGGCATGCTGCGCGAACTGAAGGCCCGCGGTGCCACCATCGGCGGCTTCGGCGCGCCGGCCAAAGGCAACACGATGCTCAACTATCTTGGCGTCACCCGCGACCTGGTCGAGTGCGTCGCCGAGAACAACCCGCTCAAGCAGGGCAAAGTCACCCCCGGCGCGCACCTGCCGATTGTCAGCGATGAAGAGTTTCTGCGCCGCATGCCGGACTACGCGCTGTTGCTGACCTGGAACTACGCGGACTTCTTTCTCAAGCACAGCGAATACATCCGCCGCGGCGGCAAGTTCATCGTGCCGCTCCCCAAACCGCGCATGGCCCCCTGACGATGCAGAAGCAACCATCGCCTTCGTTGTCAGTCGTCATTCCGGTCTATAACGAGGCCGAGAACATCGGCCCCACTCTCGACGCGCTGCGCGCCCACGTGCCCGTGCCTCACGAGATCCTGGTTGTTTACGACCGCGACGACGACACCACGGTGCCGGTCGTGCAGCGATTGATTGCGCGCGGCGACAGCATCCGCCTCGTCAAGAACCGCGTCTGCCGCGGCCCCTCCGGCGCGTTGCGGACCGGCTTTGCCGAGGCGCGCGCAGCCCGCGTGCTGGTGGTCATGGCGGACCAATGCGACGACCTCAGTCAGATCGGGCAGTTGTTGGCGTTGGTGCCGGCCCAGGCCGACATCGCGTGCCCATCGCGATACTGTCCCGGAGGCGCGCAATTGATGGGGCCGTCGCTGAAAGTGTTCATCCCGCGTTTCGCCGGCTGGCTGATGCGTTTGTTGACCGGTGTCGCCACCCACGATCCCACCAACAGTTTCAAGCTCTACAACTCCGAAGTGCTGACCACGTTTCCGTTGCGCAGCACGGTCAGTTTCAGCGTCACACTGGAGGTTGTCGCCAAAGCACATAGTTTGGGCTACCGCATCGCCGAGATTCCCACCACATGGCGTGACCGGCGGGCGGGCCAGTCGAACTTTCCGCTGGCGCGCTCGGTGGTGACCTACATGCCGTGGTTTCTTGTGTTGCTGCTCAGGAACCGTCTGTTTCGGCTGCCGCGGTCCTGGCTGCGAAAATGGCTCGGCGTGCCGGCGCCAAACGTGTCCTCAAGAACCGCATGAGAATCCTCGTTACAGGCGCGGGTGGTTTTATCGGGGCGCGGGTTTGCCAGCTTTTGGCCGAACAACACCCTGATGCCGCCGTCGCCGCTGTGACGTGGCCGCCGACGCCATCGCGCCCGCCGGCATTGGCCCGCTGCGAGTGGCTGCCGTGCGATCTTTTGGAAGCCGGCGCGGAAACAAAACTGCCCGACCAAACCGACGTGGTGATTCATCTGGCGGGCGACCCGCGCAATCCGTCCGGGCCAGGCGATTTCACTGCCCAGATTCTCAGCAACGTTGTGATGACCTCGCGCATAGCGGACTACGCGGCGCGGGCAAAGGCCCGACTGGTGGTGTTCGCGAGCAGTGGTGCCGTCTATTCCGGCGGGTTGAAAACGCCGTTTGCGGAAGACAGTGTCGCCCTGCCGGCCGATCATCTCGGTGCGAGCAAGCTTGCCGCAGAGTCACTATTGAAAGCCCGCGCGCAGGCCGGCCATTTCAAAGCGCTGACGTTCCGCATCTTCACCGCCTACGGCCCCGGCGCGCGTCCGGAGCAGTTCGTTCCACAAGCCATTGCGAAGCTGCGCGCGGTCGGTGGCGTCGCGAAATTCGGGAATCCGGAAGCGAAAAGAGATTTTATTTACGTGGACGACGTGGCCCGTTTGATCGTCGCCGGGCTGGCGTTGCGGGACGCATCCATCGTTTACGAGGCCTTGAATGCAGGCACCGGGCGCAAAACGAGCGTCCGGGAAGTCGTGCAACTGCTGGCTGGGATGATGGGCACAACCAAACGCATTGAATTCGAAACGCCCGCTGCCGGCCAACCGGCCAGCGAACACCAAGCCGACATGACCCGGACTTTGTCCACGCTGGACTGGCGGCCGAGGGTGTCGTTGGAAGCCGGGCTTCGTTTGACCCTTGACGGCCCGTCTGCGTCCGGCCCAGTGTGAACCGATTGCAGCAGCCACAACCATGAAACGAGTTCTCATCACCGGCGGCGCGGGCTTCATCGGCTACCACCTTGCCCGCCATCACCTCGGGCGCGGCGACGAGGTCGTCATCGCCGACAACTTTTTCCGAGCGGGCGGCAAGGCCGACCGGCATTTCGAGGAACTGGCGCGCAGCGCCGGCGCGCAGTTCCTGCCGCTGGACCTGACGCAACCGCTGCCGGCCGGCCGTTTGCCCGCCCGGCTCGACACCGTCTATCACCTCGCGGCGATCAACGGCACGCGGCTGTTCTACGAAATTCCCTACCAGGTCGCGCGCACCAACCTG
>Ga0268283_1001689_pt1 | contig 10447 bp, 5 predicted proteins | sample saktaG_13_FD_190140 | JGI IMG/M metagenome (GOLD analysis project Ga0268283, IMG submission 190140) | Saline water microbial communities from Sakinaw Lake, British Columbia, Canada - sak_2013_06_06_36m | ecosystem: Environmental > Aquatic > Non-marine Saline and Alkaline > Saline ... | reverse complement strand
ATGTTCGTCACGGACAGGTTTTATAGGAAGATGCGTGAATTTTTGTGGGTTATAGCTGGCAATTTGATCGCCGGAAGAGGAGAGCATCTGGCGGAAATATCCATAGCGGTACAACAGGCCAAAGCCAATAAGGTTGATATTAGAATCACTTGCCTCTTTAAGATAATCACCTGCAAGTATTCCAAGACCTCCTGAATATATCTGTATGGTATCATGTAAACCATATTCCATACTAAAATAAGCAATTTGTTTAGCCGGCTTTTGTTCGGCTTCGCTCATGTATGTTTCAAAGCGGCTGGAAATTTCAGCCAGTTTGTCCATAAACTCTTTATTGTCAACCAGTTGTTTGATTTGTTTTGAAGTAAGAGATTCAAGCAGGGCTATGGGGTTATAATGTAATGATTCCCATAGATTTGGATCGATCATCTGAAATAGTTCAGTAGCATCAGTATTCCATGTCCACCAAAGATTGCGGGATAACCTTTGTAACTTTCGGAAAGTAGGAGGGAACGATGGTTTAATTAAAACTTTTTGCCAAATAGGCCCTAATCGTTTCTGGCTTCCATTAACAAGCACATTATCAACCTGGCGCTTGTCCTTGAATAAATCAGCGCGTTTTTCCACTTTGCCCAAAGCAAAATTATAAGCATCAAAATAGTTGCCGGTCAGGTTTGACCACAAAGCAACCTGAGCGAGGTCCCTGGCCTTTGCACGTAAGATTTCCAGTTCTTCTGGTTTTTGTCCTGCCGATTCTACAATGGTATCGATCAGGTGTTTTATTACTTCTTCTGTATTTGTATCATCCCTGTCAATTACTTTTATCCCCGAGAAATCGTCAGGCCTTTTTTCTTTTATCCATAAACCAAAGCCAGTAAGTGAAGTCGTAACCGTGGGCACACTAAAGGCAAGGCTTTCAAGGGGAGTGTATCCCCAAGGTTCATAATATGAAGGAAAAACAGCCAGATCAAAACCTGGAAGCAAATCGTAATAGTTTATATTAAATATTCCATCATTTCCGTTGAGATAGGAGGGGACAAAAATTATTTTAACCTTGTTAGCCCGCGAATTATGGAAGACATTATTTTTAATACTTCGGAGAATAGGATCATATTCAGATTCAAAAAGGCTGTGTGTGATAAAATGATCAGTGTTAGGATTGTTGAAATCTGGTTTTCCAAGGCGATCTTTTAATCCGTTTTCAGGGCCTAACTGGTTGGCAGGAATAGTAAGAAATGCAACAATAGTCTTTTTCGTTTTGTTGTTTCGGTTTATTTCACCAAGTGCATCGATGAGCAGGTCGATGCCTTTGTTGCGGAATTCGTACCTGCCACTATTAACGATGAAAAGGCTGTCGGCGGGTATTTCCTGATTAAGTAAAGCTTGAGCAACTTCCACAAGTTTTGCCCGGGCATTTTTGCGAAGTTTGTCCAAATCGGCATTGGAGGGAATTAATGCTTCGTCAAAACCATTAGGGGTTACAACATCTACATCGCGACCCAGAAATTGATGGCACTCTTTAGCTGTCAGATCACTTACTGTGGTAAAAGCATCACTCTCAAGAGCAGAAAGCCGTTCCAAGGAATATTTTGCATTGATGTTAAACCTGAGAGCTGTAAGTTCGGGGTTGAAAGATTCGAAATCTTTATAGAGTTGAAGGTTATTTCCTGCAATACAACGACCGAGGGCGGTAGCATGAGTAGTGAAAATACACCCAACCTGGGGCACACGGTCGCGCAAATAAAGTATTCCTGCCCCGGTCATCCATTCATGAAATTGGGCAATTATTTTGTCCTGGGCTGAGAGGTTGTATTCATAAAAGCTCTCGACAATCTTTCCTGCAGCATAGCCGAATAAAACTGGTTCAATATAGTCCCATTGCCCGGTTAATGAATCAAGTTTGTATTTTTCCCAAAACTCTGCAAATATTTTATCCTTTACTGCAAAGAAAGGTGTAAAGTCAACCAGGACAACAATAGGGTTGGTTTTGATATTCCATCTGCCTATTCGCAGTCTCAGGCCTTCACTTTCGGCTTTTTCGCGCCAGGAGCGATAAATGAATTTATCTTCAATAAAATCGGGATTGTCGCCGGTCTCTTTATAAACATCCGGACCAATGAGTAAGTAATTGTCGCCAAATTCCCTCTGAATTCCAGAGGCTTTTGTGGCAACGACTGTATATATGCCTCCGACCTTGTTGCAGATTTCCCAACTTACTTCAAATAGATAATCGGGGCGTATAGGTGTTTTTGAGTTCATGAAGTTAATAAGTTGCTAGGTGTTTTTATACTGCAAAAGACAAAACGAAAGGAAGCACCAGGCTTCCTTTTGGGTGCAAAAGTAAATATTCCTGAGAATATTATTGGGTTTCCAGTTTTTGTATTTCTCTTAAGAGAAGTTTGTGTGCTTTTTCAAATGCGCTTTTGCTCGGAGCTATTTCATTTGCAAGAATATTGCGGAATTCTATTTGCGATTTTTTGCCAAGGGCCTGTTCCAGTGCCTTGACATTTACAGATTTGTCATTCCACAGTGCAGTTGCAAATGCTGGTGTTCCTATCGCTTTGGCAATTGCACGAATGCCTGTTGCAGGAAGACTTTGCAATAAATGTCCGGTAAGGTTGGTTTTTTTTGGATACTTAATTTCAGGCTTGCCTTTGCTGTTTTTATTTACAGTTTTTGCAATTGGTTTACTTTTATTGACTTTAGCTTCAGAAACTACTGAAGGTTTACTTTTTGCAGATTTGCTCTTTTCTTTAGTTAATACTATGCCTATAGGATCAATTTTGGTATTCACTTTTCCCATAATATCATCAACTCTGATAAGGAAGTCGGAAATCACATTCATATAATTGATGAATGCTTCGTAAGGTGTTTCGTAGGGATTAAAATAGTTATGCACAGCTCCTCCGTCAGAAAACCATTTTGTACACATGTAGTAGAAGTGGTTGCTGGTTTGAAGGTAATTCCAGTCACGTAACAAATCGGGATCTGAACAGGTACTCATTTGATCTGCTACCGAATATAAGCTGTCAAATGCTTCATTCTGTAAATCATTACCTAACCAGGCAGTAATATCACGTTCTTCATCAGCCCATGAAATAGGATCTGAAACAGTAATAGCTGATATTGGCTGAAGGGTTTTGAATAAATCGGAGGGAGTACTAAATATAAACTTCCCAGAGCCAAGGATCTGCTTTGGAAGTGCTTTTAAAAAACTGAAGATGCCGGTTTCTTCCCAGTGGTGTTCGCCAAATGTTTCGTAATTCATAAAGAGGTTAATTACTTCCTGGGCTGGTTCGGCTTTAGATAGCCATCTCGTAAATTTTTCTGCCGTGAGCGGCCATTCTTTCCAGCTATGCTGAGAAAACCTGAATGCAATATCATCGCTTAACTGAAAATTTTTGAGTAATAGTTTAAGCTTGGGATTCCGGGCACTGCAATAAAGATAATTCGGGCTTTTCCATCCAAGGATCTGTTTTGCACCTTCGGTAAGCATAGTATTAAACCCAAGCCCTTGAACTATGTTTCCAATCTGATCAGAATAGATTAGTTCAGTATTGCGGAAAGTTGTAGGCCGTTTTCCGAACAAGGACTCGATAGTATTGGCATGTTGTGTAATCTGACGACTGAATTCATCTTCATTTTTAAGTGAAGAAAGAGAGTGGCTATAAGTTTCCGCCAGAAATTCAACACAACCGGTATCCGCTAACTTTTTAAAGCTTACAATTACCTCAGGCGCATACCTTGTAAACTGCTCCAAAGCAATGCCGGAAATACTATAACTGATCTTAAAAGCAGAACCGTACTCCTTTATTAAGTCTAACATGAGTTTGTTTGCGGGCAGGTAACATTTTTCTGCCACCCTCCTAACAATAGTCTTATTAAGATATTCATCGTAGTATGAATGGTTTTCTCCGATATCGAAGAACCGGTATGTCCTGAGCCTGAAAGGCTGATGAACTTGAAAATAAAAGCAGATTGATTTCATGTTGTTAAAATTTCTTCGTACAAATTACAGTTTACTATTATACAACTTGCTGATATACAGAATTGACGTTAGCTGCGGCGTTATCCCATTTAAGGTTATTTACTTCTTCTTCGCCATGTTTAGCAAACATGCTCGAAAGGCTGCTGTAATGCAGAAGCCCATATATTGCATCGGCAAGTGCATCAATATCCCAAAAATCAACTTTAAGGGCATGGTTTAGCACTTCCGCCACACCCGATTGTTTTGAAATTACCACTGGAACATTTGACCGCATGGCTTCCAAAGGAGAAATACCGAATGGTTCGGAAACAGAAGGCATAACATACACATCACTTAATGCAAACATACGATCCACATAATCGCCTTTCAGGAAACCGGTAAAATGGAATCTGGTGGCCATATGCAATTTTGCAACCCGGCGTATCATCTTTTCTAAAAGGTCGCCTGTTCCAGCCATAACAAATCGAACATTAGGGTCTTTATCAAGAACTTTACGGGCAGCTTCAACAAAATATTCAGGGCCTTTCTGAAAGGTAACTCTACCCAGAAAAGTAACAACCTTCTCATTCAAATGTTTTTTTAATTCGGGTGAGTCTGTTTTTTCAACAGGTTCAACGGCATTGTGAACTGTTATTACCTTATCGGGATTAATACCATAGCGTTCGATAACGATATTGCGTGTGAGGTTGCTCACCGTTATCACACGATCCGCTTCTTCCATACCTTTTCGTTCAATTTCGTAAACATTTTTATTTATGTTTTCACCCGAACGATCAAATTCAGTAGCATGCATATGCACTACAAGGGGTTTGCCTGAAACATATTTTGCTGCAATTCCTGCAGGATACGTAAGCCAGTCGTGAGCATGAATTATATCAAAAGTTTGATTTGCTGCGATAGAAGACCCAACCAAAGCATAGCGTGAAACCTCTTCCATCAGATCATGGCCGTATTTTCCTGAAAATTGAAAACGTTCCGCAAAAATAGAACTGGTAGTTTCAGAAGAACCTATTATGTTTTCATTCACCATATTTTCGAACTCAACCGGGCCAACATAAGGAATTAAGTTGGATCCAATTTCCATATAGCTAATTCGGTTCCAATAATTCTGGTAATCAGTATGTTCCATATTAACAACTACATCGCTCGCATTAAGGAGTCTCACAGCTTCCTGGCTTTCGTCACCATATGCTTTTGGAACTACAAAAAGCACCTCTATGCCTTGCTTCAGCAGTCCTTTAGTAAGTCCGAAACAAGCTGTTCCTAAGCCTCCTGTTATATGTGGTGGGAATTCCCAACCAAACATCAATACTTTCATTTCTATTTTTCCTCAGTTATACTTTTCTTTGTTTCGTTAGTCTTTTTTGCCGTTAGTCTTTTTGTACTTTTTAAGAAGCCAATGCAATCGAAGCAGTTCAGCAACATTCCATGCTTGAGAAATAGCGCCACCAGGCCAGTGTGGCGGATCACCATCATAAACTTCTGAAATTGTTCCTATGCCATGTTCGGACATTACTTCTTCAAATTTTCCATAGAGTTCTTCAATGTAGGAAAGTCCTTCTGTGCCATAAAGCCGGAGATAGCCTTCAGCAAAATGGCAAATCAGCCACGCATATACCGACCCCTGATGGTAAGCAAGGTCCCGTTCAGTCTGGTTGCCGCCATAAGTTCCTTTGTACGCAATATTCTTTGGAGCGAGAGATCGCAGTCCTCTTGGTGTAACTAATTCTGAATTAACACGATCAAGCACACCTTTTCGCTGCTCTTCGTTCAGTGGGGTGTAGGGAAGCGAAGTGGCAAATACCTGGTTAGGTCTTACCGATTTGTCTTTAAAACTGCCATTTACATAATCGGCGAGGTACTTTTTATCATCGAGCCAGAATGTTTCTATAAATGATTCTGGTATGCGTTTCGCAATAGGCTCCCACTCCTTAACAAAATCGGTTTCCTTTGCCTCACGGGCAAGTTCAATAGCAAACATAACAGCATTGTACCATAATGCATTTACTTCTACTGTGAACCCTATTCTTGGCGTAACAGGCTTACCATCCACAATAGCGTCCATCCATGTAAGAGCTTTCCCAGGTTCTCCCGCGCTTATCAGCCCGTTCTCCTCCAGAATAATACTAAAAGGGGCGCCACTTCGGTATCCTTCAAGTATAGTTTTCATCTGTTTGCCATAAGTTTGCCAAATTTCTTTACGCGAAGCATTGGAAATGATGATTTGCTGTTGCAGCGTCCAAAAAAACCACAATGGGGCATCCACAGTATTGTACATCGCATTATCACCCATACCCATATTTGGGAAAAGTGGGCCACGCATATCATCCAGCATGTTATTAAGAATGGCCTTATAGGTCTTATGGTCGCCATTAAGCATTGTAAGTCCCGGCAATGAGATGAATGTATCGCGACCCCATCGGCCAAACCATGGGAAGCCGGCAATAATTTCGTGACGTTTCCCTCGTTTAACGATGAATTGTTCAGCAGCATTTTGCAGGCAATGCTCAAAACTGTCACGGGGAATTCGTTTCTTGCATTCATTATTGAAAGCCCTGCCAATACTGGAAGGGTTTATCTCCTCCAGACCACCTGCAAAATAAATACTTTCACCTTTTTTTATAGCAATTTCAAAAAAACCAGGAGTGTAAAGGTCTTCAAGGTGATCATAACCCCGCGCATTTTCGCGCATATATTCGAAATTATAATACCAATCAGGAACATGCACATATTCAGGCTCTTTCGAAAACTGAAGGTTTATAGGGGAATAACCTTGATACATTCGTGTGCGGATACCATTTGGAATAGGTTCGTATTTTGTATCAACAAAAACATTGGCCTTGCTCAATTGGTGAATATTGCGGTATGCAAGGAAAGGCCTGAAACGCAGTGTTGTAGGTGAATGGGCGTCTTCCAGAGTATATTTGATAATGATGCGGTCATCGATACTGGTAAGCAACATCTCTTTTGTAAGCACAACGCCTCCTACGCGATAAGTAAGTTTTGGTATAGGTTCTGTTGTGAAGTCAGCAATATATTTGTGGCCACGGGGATTATAAACTTCACCTTCAAATTTATGTATAGCGAGGTTGAATTCGTTGTCGTGTTGAATAACGGTTTCGTCAAGAGAGGAAAGCAGGACATGATTATGACTGTCAATTGCTGGCTGCGGGACTACGAGCAGCCCGTGATACTTGCGTGTATTGCAATTGATGATTGTAAGATTAGCATACGAACCAGCCCGGTTGGTTCGTAACAATTCACGGGTAAGTGAATATTCAAGGTTAATCAGTTGATTCTTTTCAAATTTCGTATAAGCCATATCCGGATAATATTTGATCGGGTATTAATAATACTCAAAGTAACATTGGGGCAAAGTTACCAATTTTCAGCCATTTATTTTTCAATTAACATACCTTAACAAATATACCACATTTATCAATCAATTGCCAGAAAAAAATTATAGAGATAATAAATAAATGCATTTTGGCATGATAAAGAGGTAATCTATATCTTTGGCCCATGCAAATACCCGCGATATTAAAACGATACTATGTAGCATTGGCAGGGCTCCTGATTGCTTGTGTTTTTGTATTGTCCTTCTTCAACTCATGCCGAAAGGACGATTCATTTGATACAAGTCCCGGATTTCAATTGTCTTTTTCAAGCGATACTGTCATATTCGATACTGTATTTACTTCTTTAGGATCGGTGACCAGGCAATTGCTTGTTTATAACCATGGGAATAAACCTGTTAAAATCAGTTCTGTGAAGTTGGCAGGAGGAGAAGTCTCTCCATTCAGGTTGAATATTGATGGGCAACCTGTGTTGGAAGTCCGCGACCTTGAACTGAGAGCCAACGATAGCATATACATATTTATTAAAGTCACTATTAATCCTAATGATACATCTAATCCTTTTGTGCGAAACGATTCTATCCTTTTCAGCATAAATGGACAGCAGCAGAATGTTAACTTAATAGCATGGGGCCAGAATGCGCATTTCTACTCTAATGCCGTTATTACCAATGATTTTGTTTTCACGAACGATAAGCCTCATGTTATCTATGGATCTCTGACCGTTAATTCGCTCCACACGCTCACAATAGAAGCAGGTGCCAGGATTTATTTTCATAAAGATGCGGAATTGATAATCAGTGGTGATGCTACGCTTAAAGTAAACGGCACAATTGATAACCCGGTAATTTTTCGTGGCGACAGGCTTGAGATGGAATATGACAGCTTGCCTGGTCTATGGGGCAGAATATTGTTATCTGCTGGTAGCAAAAACAACGAGATAAACTATGCTGTGATCCGAAACGGCTATATAGGGTTGCAGGTAGAAACCTCAGGCATTTCAACGGAACCATCGCTTCGACTAAGCAATACAGTGATTAAGAATATGACCTATTATGGCCTGTTAGCTCAAACAGCCCGGGTTCAGGTTGTAAACTGCGTTTTTGATGGCTGTGGAGGCAATTCTGTTGCGCTCACTGAAGGTGGTGATTACGATTTCAGGCAATGCACAATAGGTAATTACTGGAATTATTCTGCCCGCAGAAGTCCTTCAGTACTTATTAATAATTATTTTACAGATTCAATTGGTGTTGTGCATACCAGCAATCTTGAAAAGGTTTTTTTTGGCAACTGCATTATTTATGGAAACAGTGAGGAGGAAATATCCCTGCAGAAGCAGGAATCTGCTGCGTTTAATGTAACTTTCGATTACTGCCTGTTGCGAACTATTCTTGCGACAAATGCTCCAGCAATTTTTACGAATTGTATCAGAAATAAAGAACCAAATTTTAAGAACATATATAAGCATAACTTTGAATTAGATACACTTTCGCCTGCAAAGGACAAAGGTAGTATATTAATTATTGACGATTCTTTCATTGATATTCACCATGACATTAAAGGTATTTCCCGAATTAGTGATATAGGGCCTGATCTGGGTGCCTATGAGCGCATTGAAGGCAAGTAGTTTGCTATCATTCATATTGCAGCAATGATTGTAAATGATTCCGCAAAATTCTTTAAGTTTGCAGGAATCAAAATAATCAGACCAATGAGAAAAATATTCAGAAACGTCATTGTGCCTTTGGCATTTGCACTTTTATCACTGGGACTTAATGCTCAGGATTGTGGCGGCTATTATCCTGTTAATGAGGGTACTATGCTGGGATACAAAACGTATAACGATAAAGGCAAACTTACGGGAAGTAATAAACAAACAATTTTAAGTAAAACTATTTCTGCTAAAGGAGTTGATTATGCGGTCAGGAGCGAGGCATGGGATGGAAAGGACAAACTTCTTTCTGACGGAACGCTAACTATGCGTTGCGAAGATGGTAAGTTTTTTATGGATATGAAAAGTTTAATGGATCCCGCTGCAATGGGAGATATGAAAGATATGCAAATGGAAATTAGTGGCGTGGATATGGAAATTCCCTCTTCTATGGCTGTTGGCCAAACACTCCCCGATGCCAGCGTTAATATCTCATTTTCTGCAAATGGTATGGTATTAATGCGGATGTATGTTAAAATAACCAACCGAAAAGTGGTTGCACAGGAAAGTGTAACGGTTCCTGCCGGTACTTTTGATTGTCTTAAAATAACCTACGATCTGGAGTCAAAAGCAATGATAAAAATAACTGGTTCTGCCACGCAATGGATGGCTGTTGGTCCTGGCCTTGTTAAAAGCGAATCCTACGACAAAAAAGGCAATCTTATTTCGTCGCAGTTGTTGAATGAATTCACGAAATAACAAGTGCTGATAAATCTTTTCACAATCCTTCCATACCGGAGGGATTTTTTTTCGTCAAAAAGCGCGACCTTTGCACATCAAATCTTCATTCTGACAAATTCCAAACCTTGAAAATCAGCCTCATTACCGGTTATCCCTTTTGGATGGTTCTGCTTTGTTTGTTGGCAGGTGCAGCCTATTCTGCAGTATTGTATTACCGCAATCCGATACCTGACACCAGCCCCAGGTTAGTTCTAATAATGGCAGCGCTCAGGTTTCTTTCCGTAAGCCTTATCGCTTTCCTGCTATTAGCACCTATGCTGCGAACACTTATTAAAAGAACTGAAAAACCTATTATAGTCGTTGCAAATGATGAGTCGGAATCCATTGTTGCCGGACGAGACTCACTCTTTTACCGAAACACGTTCGTAAATGATCTGAACAAACTCTCCGATCAACTGAATGAAAAGTTTGATGTTAAACGTTATAGTTTTGGAGACAAGCTAACAAATGATTTCAACAACCAGTACAAAGACAAGCAGACAGATATGGCTGCACTCTTCAGCGAGATTTGTAACCGGTATGCCAACCGAAACTTAGCTGCAGTGGTTTTAGCTGGCGATGGTATATACAACACCGGCCTCGATCCTGTTTATGCAACTGCCAATGCAAGCTATCCTGTTTACACGATTGCACTTGGTGATACAAATGTGCAGC
>Ga0268283_1001688_pt1 | contig 10459 bp, 7 predicted proteins | sample saktaG_13_FD_190140 | JGI IMG/M metagenome (GOLD analysis project Ga0268283, IMG submission 190140) | Saline water microbial communities from Sakinaw Lake, British Columbia, Canada - sak_2013_06_06_36m | ecosystem: Environmental > Aquatic > Non-marine Saline and Alkaline > Saline ... | reverse complement strand
CTCGAAGCCAGCCTGAGCGCCACCGAGTCCATGGACCTGCGCCTGGGGCAAAGCGCGGTGCTGCAAATCGAGGGCGCTGCCAAGCCGGTGAACGCTCGCGTGGTGCGGATCAACCCGAGCGCTGTTGCCGGCAGCCGCGCCGTCATCGCCTATCTGGCGGTGGACTCTGCCCCCGGTCTGCGCCAGGGTCTGTTTGCGCAGGGAACACTGGGCACCGGCAGGCTGCAGACCCTGGCAGTGCCGCTGAACGCCGTGCGAACCGACAAGCCGCAACCCTATGTCCAGTGGGTCGACCAGCAGCAAGTGCGGCACCAGACGGTGGAACTTGGCGCACGCGGCGAGATCGACGCTCAGGTCATGGTAGGCATCAAGGGCGTCAGCGAAGGAGCCAAAGTGGTATCGGGCAGCGTTGGTGCGCTGCGTGATGGCACGCCCATCAAATTCACTTCTGTCCCGCCGCCGAGCGGCAAGTAAGCCATGTGGTTCACCCGCGTCAGCCTGAAGAATCCGGTTTTTGCCACCATGGTCATGCTGGCCATCGTGGTGCTGGGTCTGTTCTCTTACCAGCGTCTGCAGGTGGACCAGTTCCCCAATGTTGACTTTCCCGTGGTGGTGGTCACAGCCGAATACCCCGGCGCCTCACCCGAGATTGTGGAAAGCGAAATCACCAAGAAGATAGAGGAAGGCGTCAATTCGATTGCCGGCATCAACGCGCTGACTTCACGCAGCTATGAAGGCATGTCGGTCGTGATCATTGAATTCCAGTTGCACATCAACGGACGCAAAGCGGCAGACGACGTGCGGGAAAAAGTGGCCATCGTGCGCCCCACCCTGCGCACCGAGGTGAAAGAGCCGCGTGTGCTGCGCTTCGACCCCGCGAGCAAAGCGGTATGGTCATTAGCGGTGTTGGCAGAGCCAGCGAAAGCAGGCGCTGCCAGCAAAACCATGTCCGAGGTTGAACTGACCAACTGGGCCGACCAGACCCTCAGAAAGCGCCTGGAAAATGTGCGTGGCGTGGGCTCCGTCACGGTGGTCGGCGGCACCAAGCGCGAAATCAATATCTACCTCAAGCCGCAGGCCATGGAAGCCTTTGGCGTCACGCCCGAACAGGTGGTGGCTGCCGTCAACTATGAAAATCAGGATCTGCCCATGGGCGCGATCCGTTCGCTGGAACAGGAGCGTGTGGTCAAGATCGAAGCGCGCATGCAGCGACCCGAAGATTTCGCCCGAATCATCGTCGCCCGCAAGGCAGGCGCGCCGGTGCGCATCGGCCAGATCGCCAGCGTCGTTGATGGCGCGCAGGAAACCGACAGTCTGGCGCTCTACAACGGACAGCGCACCTTGCTGCTCAGCGTGCAAAAGGCGCAGGACGAAAACACGATTGCCGTGATTGAGGGACTGCAGAAAACGGTGGCCGCCATGAAGGCCGAACTGCCGCCCGGTGTGCGCCTTGAACCGGTCTACGACGGCTCACGCCAGATCAAGGTCGCGGTGGAAAACGTGCGCGAAACCCTGTTCGAAGGCGCCCTGCTGACGATCCTGATCGTGTTCCTGTTTCTCAATTCCTGGCGCTCCACCGTCATCACGGGTCTGACGCTGCCGATCGCGCTGATTGGCACCTTCCTGTTCATGAACCTGTTCGGCTTCACCATCAACATGATCACGCTGATGGCGCTGAGCCTGTGCGTCGGTCTGCTGATTGACGATGCGATCGTGGTGCGTGAGAACATCGTGCGCCATGTGCAGATGGGCAAGAAGCCGTATCAGGCCTCGCTTGACGGCACGCAGGAAATTGGCCTGGCGGTGCTGGCCACCACCCTTTCGATCGTCGCCGTGTTCATGCCGATCGGTTTCATGGGCGGCATCATCGGCAAGTTCTTCCATGAGTTCGGGCTGACCATTGTGGCCGCCGTACTGATCTCCATGTTTGTCAGCTTCACGCTGGACCCCATGCTTTCATCGATCTGGCATGACCCCAGCATCGATGCGCACGGCCGCCACGGCCCGCCGGTCACGCTCTATGACAAAACCATTGGCCGCGTCACCGGCTGGTTCGACCACGCGACCGATCTGCTGATCGTTCTCTACCAGAGCATTCTGCGCTGGGCACTGGTGCACAAGCTCAAGACCCTGTTCGCGGCACTACTGATCTTTGTCACCAGTATTTTCATGGTGCCGCTGCTGGGCACCGAATTTGTGCCGTCTGCCGACTTTTCTGAAACCTGGCTCAACTTCTACACGCCGATGGGTTCTTCGATCGAAGTGACCGAAGGCAAAGTCAAACAGGTCGAAGGCATTTTGCGCAGCTACCCCGAAGTGCATTACTCGCTGGCGACCATCAATACCGGCAGCGCCGCCGGCAAGAGCTACGCCAGCTTCTATATCCGACTGGTGGACCGCAAGGAGCGCCAGCGCAGCGTCGATGAACTCTCGTCTGCGTTGCGCCAGCGGCTCAAGCAGGTCAGCGGCATCACGGTCACGCACGTTGGCCTGATGGACCCAGTGGGCGGGCAAAAGCAGATCGAGTTTTCACTGCAGGGCCAGGATCTGGCCGAACTCGAGCGTCTGACAAAACTGGTGCTGGAAAAGATCCGTCCGATTGCGGGCCTGGTCGACCTCGACTCCAGCGTCAAACCCAACAAGCCGACGCTGGCCGTGGCCGTGCGGCGCGATGCCGCCTCCGATCTGGGCCTGGGCATCGGCCAGATTGCCAGCGCCCTGCGCACCCTCATTGCCGGCCAGACGGTGGGCAACTGGCGCGCGCCGGATGACCAGACTTACGACGTGAACGTGCGCCTGGCGCCTGAGGCCCGCAACAGCCCGGATGATCTGCAACACCTGCCCTTCACGCTGGGCGCCAACGCCGACGGCAGCGCGCGCATCGTTCACCTGAACCAGATTGCCAAGGTGGTCGAATCGACCGGGGCAAACCAGATCAATCGACGCGACATGACGCGCGAGGTCGCCATCAGCACCAATGTCTATCAGCGCTCGGTCGGCGAGGTATCCGATGGCATCAAGGCCGCGCTGGGCAGCGTCACCTTTCCCCCCGGATACCGCTACCAGATGGGCGGTTCGACCAAAAACATGGCCGAATCCTTTGACTACGCCATCTCCGCGCTGATGCTGGCCATCGTCTTCATCTACATGATTCTGGCCAGTCAGTTCAAGAGTTTCTTCCAGCCCTTGGCACTGATGACAGCGCTGCCACTGACCCTGATTGGCGTGGTGCTGGCGCTGTTGATGTTTGGCTCGACGCTGTCGATGTTCTCCATCATCGGCATCGTGATGCTGATGGGCCTGGTGACCAAGAACGCCATTTTGCTGGTGGACTTTGCCATTCGCGCCCGCGAGGACGGCATGGAGCGCAGCGCCGCCCTGCTGATGGCGGCCAAAGTAAGGCTGCGCCCCATCCTGATGACCACACTGGCGATGATTTTTGGCATGCTGCCACTGGCCTTTGCGCTGACCGAGGGCTCGGAGCAGCGTGCTCCCATGGGCCAGGCGGTCATTGGCGGCGTCATCACGTCCTCACTGCTCACTTTGGTGGTGGTACCGGTGGTCTACTGCTATCTGGATGATCTGGCGCAATGGCTGCGCCGCCGCTGGAGCTCCGCAGACGGCGCCAGCGGGTAAAATTTTGCCAAATCAGTTAACCGACCCCACGGAGTAAAGAAATGAACCTCGAACAAGCGCGCTTCAACATGATCGAACAGCAAATTCGTCCATGGAACGTTTTGGATGATCAGGTGCTGCACCTGCTGTCCGTGGTCAAGCGCGAAGACTTTGTCCCCTTGGCGCACAAGGCTCTGGCTTTTGTCGACATGGAAATCCCGATCGGGCACGGCCAGCGCATGCTCGCGCCCCGCCTGGAGGCGCGACTGCTGCAGGACGCCGCCGTGCAAAAGCATGAGAAAGTGCTGGAAATTGGTGCCGGTTCGGGCTACCTGACTGCGCTGCTGGCACATCAGGCGCAACGTGTCATTGCCCTGGAAATCCAGCCTGAGCTGGCAGCCATGGCACGCACCAACCTGCAAAAGGCCGGCATCCACAACGCCGAAGTGCGCCAGTTCGATGGCGCCGTAGGCGCAGCAGCAGAAGGCCCTTTTGATGTCATCGTGCTTGGCGGCTGTGTTGCCGAGGTGCCGCAAAGTCTGCTGGCTCAACTCAAGGTCGGCGGTCGCCTGCTGGCCATCGTCGGGCAGGAACCAGTGATGCGCGCTACCATCGTCAGCCGCACTGGCGAAGCCGAGTTTTCGACCCGCCAGCCCTGGGACAGCGCTGCACCAACCTTGTTGAACTTTCCGGTGCCCTCGCCGTTCCGCTTCTGATTTCCAAGCTAAGGTCCTCATGAAAACGTTTCGTCTGCTCCCCTTGTTTGTCGCCATCGGAGCCGCGCTGGCCCTGCCGGCGCAGGCGCAAAGTCTGATCGACTTGTACCAGTCGGCACGCAGCTTTGACGCGTCCTACCAGTCGGCCAAATCGCAGTTTGACGCAACGCTGGCCAGGGCTGATCAGGCCAAGTCGGCAATTCTCCCTGTGGCCAATCTGGCGCTCGGGCTGTCACGTTCGACGCAGGAAGTTGTCCCGGATCTGGGACCCAGCAGCGACCGCTCTTTTGGAACGCAGAGCGCCACCGTCAGTGCGTCGCAACCACTTTACCGCCCGGCCAACTGGGCCAGCTACCAGCAAGGCATCAAGCAGCTTGATCTGGCCCAGGCCCAATTGCAGAGCGCCGATCAGGACCTGATCGTTCGTGTTGGCCAGGGCTATTTTGACGTGCTGGCAGCGCAGGACAGCCTGACCTTTGTGAAAGCCCAGAAGACGGCGGTGGCCGAGCAGCTCGCGTCGGCCAAACGCAACTTTGAGGTCGGCACCTCTACCATCACCGATACCCGCGAGGCGCAGGCCAGGTACGACCTGGTGATTGCCCAGGAGATTGCGGCCGAGAACGACCTGCGCGTGAAAAAAATTGCGCTCGATCAACTGGTTGGCAAGGACAATGCGCAACCACTGACGCTGGCACTACCCTTGAAGCTGCCGGCGCTGCAACCGGGCGACGTCAACGTCTGGGTCCGGCAATCCGAGACAGCGCACCCGGCGATCGGGCAGAGCCAGATCGCGCTCGACGTGGCGCTGCTTGAAACGCAAAAGGCACAGGCCGGCCACAAGCCGACGCTCGACTTGAGCGCCAGCTACAGCGCCATCAATAATCTGGAAGGCAGCAGTTCGGCAGGCGTCGGTTCACGCGTCAATGCCGGCTCCATCAACCTGTCGTTCAATCTGCCGCTGTTTGCCGGCTTTGCAACCCAGAACCGGATCAAGGAAACCATCGCGCTGGAAGAGAAGGCGCGCAATGACCTGGAGGGCGCCAAACGGGCCGTCGCCCAGGGTACGCGCACCGCCTTTTTTGGTGTGCTCTCCGGCCAGGGTCAGGTCGCAGCGTTCGAAGCGGCCGAGGCCTCCAGCCAGAGCGCACTGGACGCGAACAAGCTGGGTTACCAGGTCGGCGTGCGCATCAACATTGACGTGCTGAACTCGCAAAGCCAGTTATTCGACACCAAAGCCAAACTGGCCAAGGCGCGCTACGACGTCTTGCTCGGTGGTCTGAAGCTGCGCCAGGCCAATGGCACGCTCAAGGCCGACGACCTGCAAAGCGTCAACACCCTGTTGTTGTCCAAGTAAAGGCTACTGCTGTAGCAAGCGAAAAATGGCTGTTGCCAGTCGTTCGCTTGCGCCGTGGTGCGCCTGAGCGAAGGCGTCAGCGGCCTGTCGGGCGGCCAGCAGAGCTGGCGCATCCTGTGACAATGCCGACGCTGCCACGACCGCTTCGTGCAGATTGGCGACGCGCAGCGCGGCGCCCGCCGCAAGGGCCAGTTCCGCCGCCTCGGCGAAATTGAAAGTGTGCGGACCCATCACCACCGGGCAGGCGCAAGCAGCTGCTTCAATCAGGTTCTGTCCGCCCAGCGCCTCGAAGCTGCCCCCCAGCAGTGCCACATCAGCCAGGCCGTAATACAGCGCCATCTCGCCCAGCGAGTCGCCCAGCCAGAGTGCTGGCTTGTCAAGAGCGCACGGCGGCGCTGCCCCAAGCCACTGGCTGCGCCGTGAAACGGCAAAGCCCCGCTTCTCCATCAACGCGGCGACCTCCTCAAAGCGCTGCGGATGGCGCGGCACCACGAGCCACTGCACCGCTTTGACTGCCTGTGCCAGCTCCGGTGCGGCAAGCGTCTGCAGCAAGGCTGCCTCTTCGCCGTCGCGCGAACTGGCAAACATGATGACTGGCCGCCCAGCCTGGGCACGCCAGGATTGACCAAGGGACAACTGGGCAGCATCCGGTGTGGCATCAAACTTGAGGTTGCCCAGAACACCCTGCACCGGCGCGCCCATCGCGGCCAGGCGCCGTGCATCATCCTGCGTCTGCGCCCACACCGCGGCCAGACTGCGATAGGCGGGACGCGCCAGCCAGGCCAGACGCCGAGACCAGCGCAGCGATTTCTCGCTCAGACGGGCGTTCGCCAGCACCAACGGAACGCCTGCCTGCGCACAGGCGGCGACCAGATTGGGCCAGATTTCTGTCTCCATCAGGATCCCGATGCGCGGTCTGAAATGCTCGACGAAGCGCACTGTGGCGCCGCTCGTGTCCCAGGGCTGCCAGCACTGCAGGTCACCCGCTTGCAGCAATTTTTGGCCTTCCATGCGGCCGGTGGCGGTGCCATGCGTCAGCAGCAAACGCATGCCGGGCAAGCGAGCACGCAAGGACGCCACCAACTGTGCGGCGGCGCGGGTTTCGCCCAGCGAGACGGCATGCAACCAGACCGTGTTGCCGTCGACGGCAGGCGCGGTCTGGTCATAGCGGCCAAAGCGCTCTGCGATTCCCTGCAGATAGCCCGGCTCCTGCGCGCCGCGGCGTGCCAGCTTGCGGCGCAGCAGCGGCTGCGCCAGCCACATCAGAAAACTGTAGAGCAAACGCGTCATGTCGAATGGGTCTGGTGTGTCAATCCAAGCCAGGCTTTCCAAACCGCCTCGACTGATGGCGCCGGGCTGGCAAAGACACTGCACTGGTGCACTGCGTTTTGCGGACCGGTGCGCCAGGCGGTATCAAAGTTGTAGATCTGGACATGGGGCAAGTTCAGCGCCACAGCGATGTGGCTCAGACCGCTGTCAACACCGATAACACCGGCGCAGCCGCTCAGCGCATCGGACAGTGCGTCGAGTTCAAGACGGGGCCAGACCTCGGCATCGGCCAGGCCACTGACAATTTGCCGCGCCACCTGTTCTTCGGCATCGCTGCCACAAGGCAAGGCAAGGCGGCATCCCTGCTGACTCAGTCGCTGACCCAGGGTTTGCCAAGAGGCCACAGGCCACTGCTTGTCGGCACGCGAAGTGCCGTGGATCAGGGCCACCAGCGGGCTGTTGCTGAGCTTCGCTGGGAGCTTCGCCGTCAAACCGAACGACAGGTCCTGCGTCAACTTGTAGCCCAGCGCCTTGGCGCACAGCTGACGCGAACGATCGACCGCGTGAATGTGCGTTGGCAACTCGATGGCGACATCGGCCACCCAGCGCGCCGGTGCTTCAAAGCTCGATCCCTCGCTCTGCACTGCCAGACCGTAACGCCTGCCCTGCGGCGTGAGATGCGCCAGCCAGGAAATCAGGGCAGACTTGGACAAGCCTTGCAAATCGATCACCGCGTCATACGGTTCGCGTTGCAGTTCGGCTTTAAAACTGCGCCAGGCGTGCCATGTCTGCGCAGACAGAGGTGCTTTGCGCCAGCGCCTGAGTTCACACTCAATGACGCGATTCACGCCCGTGCAGCGCCGCACCAGCGCGCCAAAACCACGCTCCACGACCCAGTCAATCTGCGCCTGCGGCAAAGCCCGCCGAATATCCTGCAACGCCGCAATGGCATGCACCACGTCGCCAAGCGAAGACAGCTTGACGATCAAAATTTTCATAGCCAGTAACCCACACACGGCCTGCCAGTGCAGTCCTGACTGTCATTGCGGACCCCCGTGTCATTGCGGACCCCCGTGTCATTGCGGACCTGATCCGCAATCCATGGATCCCGGGTCAAGCCCGGGATGACAGATGATGCCGCGAGGACAGACGGCGCCAGGAGGACAGACGGCGCCAGGAGGACAGACGGCGCCAGGAGGACAGACGGTGCCAGGAGGACAGACGGTGCCGGGAGGACGGGAGCGCGCTGGGGCACGCGGTTCGACCGCCTCTTCAATGCGCCGCCTCGTCCAGTTTGGCACCGGGTTTGACCGAGCGCAGCAGCGCCAGCATGTCGCTCTCGATGCGCTTGAGAGCCGCTTCGGTTTGGCCTTCAAAACGCAACACCAGCACCGGCGTGGTGTTGGAGGCGCGAATCAGGCCAAAGCCATCGGGCCAGTCCACGCGCAGACCATCGATCGGATTCACCACCGCGGGCGCTGCGAAGTTCGCTGCCGCCAGCAGTTGGTCCACCAGCGTGTGCGGCTCGCCTTCGGCGCATTTCACGTTGAGTTCGGGTGTTGAAAAACTGCTCGGCAGCGCATCCAGCACCGCATTGCCATCGGGCGAGCGGCTCAGGATTTCGAGCAGGCGGCAGCCCGCGTACGTGCCATCATCAAAGCCGAACCAGCGTTCCTTGAAGAAGATGTGGCCACTCATCTCGCCACCCAGCGGCGAATTGACGGCCTTCATCTTGGCCTTGATCAGCGAGTGACCGGTCTTGAACATCAGCGGTATGCCACCAGCAGCTTCGATCGCCGGGGCCAGGCGCTGCGAGCACTTCACATCAAACAGAATGGTGCCACCCGGCACACGACTGAGGACGTCCTGCGCGAACAGCATTAGCTGCCGGTCCGGGTAGATGTTGTTGCCAGCGCTGGTCACGATGCCAAGCCGGTCGCCATCGCCATCAAAAGCCAGGCCAATTTCCGCATCGCCAGCGGCCAGCGCCGCAATCAGGTCGCGCAAATTTTCCGGCTTGCTCGGGTCCGGATGGTGATTCGGAAAATTGCCGTCCACCTCGCTGTACAACTCGGTTACTTCGCAGCCAATCGCGCGCAGGATCTCGGGTGCCGAAGCACCGGCAATGCCGTTGCCGCAATCCACCACGATCTTCATGGGACGCGCCAGTTTGATGTCGCCCACAATGCGCGCCCGGTAGGCCTGCTCAACGTTGATCTGCCGCAGACTGCCGCCGCCCCGCAGCGACCAGGACTCTGCCTCCATCATGCGCCGAAGTGCCTGAATTTCGTCACCGTAAATGGCGCGCCCTGCCAGCACCATCTTGAAGCCGTTGTAGTCCTTCGGGTTATGGCTGCCAGTGACCTGGATGCCGCTGCTGCACTCGGTGCTGGCGGCAAAGTACAACATCGGCGTGGTCGCCATGCCGATGTCAATCACCTCGATGCCAGCTGCCACCAGACCGCGCATCAAGGCAGCGCTCAGCATGGCGCCGCTGAGCCGGCCGTCACGACCCACAGCGACCCTGGTTTCGCCCTCGGCGCGTGCCACCGTGCCAAAGGCGCGCCCCAGCGCCTCGGCCACCGCTTCATTGATCGTGCTCGGCACAATGCCGCGGATGTCGTAAGCCTTGAAGATGGAAGCTGATAACTGCATGAAATGACTGCCCGGGTAAGTGACAAAATGATGTGCCGGTCATTGTAGGACGAGCAGCAGCGTCGGATTGCCATGCCGCGTATCATCAAAGCCGCCGAAGCAGTGCAGGATTTTCATTGCGGCGTAGCATCGTCATTGCGACGTAGCATTGTCATTGCGGCACAGCATCGTCATTGCGGCACAGCATCGTCATTGCGGGCTTGACCCGCAATCCAGCCGCGGCGTAACACTGGATCCCGGATGTTGAAACCCCGGACCTGATCCGGGGCCGGGATGACGGCGTGGGCCTTTATGCGTGTCATGATTTATCGAACTTTCAACAGGGTATTCACTATGAAGTTTGCCACCTCCACTGTTCAAACCAGCTACCAGAGCCCGCTTGGAATCATGCTGCTTGCCGCCAGCGAAAAGCAAGTGGCGGGCATCTGGTTTGCTGGCCAGCGCCATCAACCCGATAGCTCGCACTGGGCGCGTGACGACCAGCATCCGCTATTGCAACGCGTCAAGACCGAACTCGCTGAATACTTCGCCGGCCAGCGCCACGCTTTCGACCTGCCCTTGAACCTGGAGTGCGGCACGGCCTTCCAACAAGCCGTCTGGCACGCCCTGCTGGCCATTCCCTATGGCAGCACCAGCAGCTACGGCGAACTCAGCAGTGCCATCGGCAAACCCAGCGCTGTGCGCGCCCTCGGTGCCGCCGTCGGACGCAATCCCTTCAGCATCGTGGTGCCTTGCCACCGCGTTATTGGAGCCAAGGGCGCGCTGACGGGCTACGCCGGTGGACTGGAGCGCAAAGCGGCCCTGCTGAAAATCGAAGGCGTTCTTTGAATCCAGTCCCATCTACCAAACC
>Ga0268283_1001687_pt1 | contig 10460 bp, 20 predicted proteins | sample saktaG_13_FD_190140 | JGI IMG/M metagenome (GOLD analysis project Ga0268283, IMG submission 190140) | Saline water microbial communities from Sakinaw Lake, British Columbia, Canada - sak_2013_06_06_36m | ecosystem: Environmental > Aquatic > Non-marine Saline and Alkaline > Saline ... | reverse complement strand
AATTCAGAAATATACGAAGATGCCGATAAATACTATAAAAACGGTAAAAGATTAGAAATGTTTGCTGAAATTATTTATGATACATATTTTATTAATAAAATTGATGAAAGATTATCATATGAAGAAATGAGAACTGATGTAAAAGGTAAAGTTGAAAGAAGTAAAAAATTAGGCGATATGAAAGATAAAATATTACCATTAGTTACAAATAATACAGAATATAATAATGGTAGAGTATTTGATCTTAGTGGATTTTCAAATAAAGGTTGTAGTTTAGGAGCCGATAAAAATGGATTTTTTTGTTACACACACAGAGCAAGGTCCAAATCTTACCCAGAAGTTGATAAAATACCACAAAGCAAAATAAATTTTATTGAAAGTACAGGTTGATAATAAGAGTCTTATTAAAAGACATTAAAATCTTATAAATAAAAAAATATAAAAATAAAATGGATAAGTTTACAAAAGTTGTTAAATCACAAAACACACAAGCACAAAAAAATGATGATTCATTAGTATATGATGGTTATTTAAAAGTTATAAAAAAAGACGAATGGGAATTTGTTGAAGAAAAAGATTGTGTTGTATGTTTAATATACATAAAAGATGAAGGTTTTATGTTAATGAGAAGTGAAGTAGTTCCACCTTGGCAACATAAACATAGAAATAATGTTAATAAACTATCATCGCATTTCTTAACGGTTGTTTCTGGAACAATAGAAGATGGTGAAACACCACAAGCATGTTTAAGACGAGAACTTTATGAAGAAGCAGGTATTGTTTTGAATGAGTTTTTTCAATTTGAGATCGAAGGTCCCTTTTTTCAAACAAAAGGTTCAACTGCACAATATTATACTTCAGTGTTGGTTTTAAACTACAATGAATATAAAATGGTTTCTGCGCCTGGTGATGGTTCTAAAACTGAAAAACTAAGCAGAACGGTTAAGATTTCTGTTGGTGATATTGATGAAATAAAATGTAATGATATGATTAGTCAATATTTGATTCAAAAATTAAAAACCGATTTCAATCTTTAATATATAGATTTATAAAAAAACATAATTTTTTTAGAAAATTTATATTCTATTTCTTGTATGTCAATAAGAGTATTCCATATATCAACATGTATAGAAGACAACTCAAGAAGTTGTTCTATCTGTTCTATTGTAGGAAATATTCTAATTGAATATGTTTTCATTTGTTATATAATCATTTTTCTACTATTATATATAAATAAAATAATGTCATATTTTTTCTAAAAATGAAAAATATTATTTAATATATAAAATAAAAAAGAAATTTATGAAAACAATTAAAAATTGGAATCAATTCAACGAAAGTAATATTATTTATACAGAAGAAACATTAAATGAAGAAATGTCAATTCTTCAGAAAGAATATAGAGAATATTTTAGAGCAATGTTAGATTGTTATGATGTTACTTCTCCTTCTAAACTTTCAGAAGAAAAGAAAAAAGAATTCTTTAACAATATCAATAAATATTGGACAAAAGGTAAAGGCGCAACTAAATCTTTAGAAGAAATCAAAGAAGATATTTGTGGTAAAAAAGAAAAAGAATAATTATGAAACACGTAAAATCTTTTGAAGCACATTCAGAAATGGCTTTAGATATTAAGAATGAATATACTAAATTAAAAAATAGTCCAAAAGTTAAGTCTATTGATTTAGGTAAAGTTGGTGAAGTTGCTGACTCTAATATAACTAATATAAAACAAACATACAAAGATGCAATTGTTAAAGTTGTTGATGGACATTATGTTTTAACTATAAAAAATGACGAATAATATGAAATATTTAAAATCCTTTAATGAAGCATTTACGTATATCCTCACTCATAGTTTTACTTTTATATATAAATATTAAGAATTTAAAAATCCACCTGGCGTACAAATGAACTTTCAAGAGAAATCAATATCTCTTATGGGTTATATAAGAAAAGCCGTTAAAATGAATAATTTACAATATAAAGATATAGAATAAAAAAAAGCCTCATTACGAGGCTTTTATTTTTTCTAATTGTTTTTTGGCTTTTTTGTATTCTATCATTTTCTTCTTTAATAACAATCTTGATTTTTCAAGTTCAATCTTATTCTTTTTCATCTTATCAAATGATTTCTTAATCTTTGTAGGTAATATTGGTTCTTTTATAATAACATCTGTAACCAATATTCCTTTTTCTCTTAATAATCTTTTTACATTATCTTCAACATCAACCATCATATATTTACAAGAACTATTATAAACCGAATCTATTTTTATTTTATCATGCGCAAGAGTACCAATAAAAAATAATCCAGAGATATAATTTTTAACATTCTCGTTATGATTACCACAACCAAACATTTTTATGTTTTGAACTAACATTTCTTTATCATAAACAAACTTGACTCCAAATGGTATTTCATAACCAATATCTTCTTTACTTAATATTTTTATTGTGTTTGTATAATTATATTGAACTTCACCAGCAGGTATTCTTATAATAGAATCTTCAATAGATAATTGATATTTACCTTCTATCAAAAAATCTGTGTAAACACTATCTATCATTTTTCCTTTAAATGTTACTTTAACACCAATTTCATTTTTTCCAATTTCAATAGTTTTCTTTGGATAAAAAAAGAAATCAATAAAGAAAAATATAATTGGAAAAAATAATAAAAATAGTATTACAATAAATAATGATGCAAATTCACTCTTTGTTAGAAATTTTTTCATATGTATTAATTTTAATAAACAAAGATAATATAAATTATTTAAAAATAAAAATTATTTTTTATAAATCCATTGATAATAACCCTTTTTAACACCATTATCACACTTCTCCCATAATCCAGAATATAAAACGGGGTTTGTATTATATAAACTGGAACCTTTCTCATTACGTTTTTCATCATAAATCTTCCAAGTATAATGAACATGATAATTTGGTCTTTCATTCTTATCAACTTCTTTATTCTGAAACCATTTCCAACCTTTACCCGCATTCTCAACCATTTCAATTAACTCTTTTTCATATAAATCATTTTCTATTTTTGTAATATCATCAAATGCTTCTTTTGCTTCAAGTAAAACTCTTTCTATTCTATCCTTATCTATACCTTCAAATTTAAATTTTACTTTTATTTCTTCCCAAGTAGTATTTCTCATATGTAAATTCTCTACGAAATCCCATATTTCAGTACTCCATATATCAACTTTATTACCTTTTGTAGAGTAAACATAATTACCATCTTCATCAATATATTTGTATGGTCCATCCCAATATCCAGGTTTTAATTCTGCAAATTTTGGAACACCACCTTCTAATCTAACGTGTGCTTCACCTGATGGATCTGCATCTTGTAACATTTTTATAAATTCTTTTGTTTTCATATTATTCTATTTAATTTTTTACTTCTTAAGTATTTTAATCTTATTTTAATTTTTCAACTTCATTATCATCACAACTAACATCAAAATCTTTTTCAAACTCCATAACCAACCACACTAAATCTAATGTGTCTAAATATATTTCTTCATCAAGTTCAAAATTTGGATTTTCATTTATCTTTACAAGTTTCTCCTGTATGTATTTTATTATCACTTAATATCCTTTCTAATTTTAAATCTCGATTTTCTCTCTTAAATTCTTTTGTTTCCATATATCTTTCTCTATCTCTAAATGCAACAGCAAGTTCAAATAATTGTTCATTACAAGCAATCCTTTTTAATTCTATTATTTTAGATAAAGAACGAATTTTATTTATTTCTTCTTTATTTGGTGCGAGACCATTTAAATTTAAATATTTTTCAATCATCTTTCTATTATTCCTTTATCTCTTAAAATCATTAATCTTGAACAAAATTCTTGTGTTGTTAAAACCGTTTCATTCTCACTTCTTTTACCCATTGAATGTGTTAATGTTCCACCAACAGATGCGGCTAATGCCTTTCTAAACCCTGCACATTGTTCATAACAAGCATTATATGCTCTATCTAACAACTCTTGATATTCATCAGAGTCTCTTTTGATTTCTACACCTCTCCAATAAAGAGTTTGTGTTCTGAACCATTTTTTATCTTTACCACGCATTTTTGCGGCTTTACCAACCAATTTACAAACCTCCACTTGCATTTCTGGTGATTTGAATTTTAAACTTTGGAGCCAACCTTCACGACTATTACACAAAACATCATCTAAAATAAAAACATTTGGTGCAAAATTACTTAATGCGTTTGATGGGTATTTACCACCACTTCTAATGTCCATAATTTTTATATTTTTACAAAGATATAAATAATTTTTAAATAATAAAATTTATTCTTTCTTTTTTGTTACTTGTTCTATTAAAAATATTTCAGAATATTTATTCATTGCTGTTTTAACACTTTCAGCATCTTCATAGTCATATTTTCTGGCATATCTTGCCATAATTTCACCATTAATCTCTGTTATAAATTTAACTTTATTTTCAGATTTTTCTAATTTTTCAAGATATTCTGGTAAAATTTTTAATGAAAAATCACCAGAATCTTGCTCAACCATATCATAATCCATTTTGTGTGTTTCTAACATAAAATCATAGAAATCAAAAAATGGTTTTATAAAATTAGAAAATTCTAATATCTTATCATCTGTATAATTCTTCTCTTTTAAATATTTTTCTAAATCAACTAAATTCTTTATCATTCTATTTCATTTCTTTTTCATATAAGTATTTATATGTACCGTGTATAAATTTCTCTATAACACTTGGATAATATCTATATTCTAAATCTCTAACATTATGTTTAATATCTTCCCAAGTATCTTCTGGTCTAACATTTATATGTTTTTGAAATATAATAGATCCACTATCGTATTCTTCATCTACAAGATGAATACTAATACCAGTTAAATCATCACCAGATGTCTTTACTGATTGATGAACATTATCACCATACATACCTTTACCACCATGTCTTGGCAACAACGATGGGTGTATATTTATAATCTTCCACTTATATTTTAAACAGAAATTTGGTGGTAATTTATCCAAATAACCAGCCAATACTATATAATGAACATTGTGATGTGTTAATATTTGATCTATTTGTTTATACCATTTTTGTTCACTATATAAATCAATTTTATATTTTTTAAATCTATTATCAATTGTTTTATTTGAAATGACACAAGATATATTTACATCCAAAAATGGTTCAAAATATCTTATTATATTCTCTGCATTTGTACCTTCACCACTAATCATAACTGCGATATTAATACAACCTTCAGTTTTTTCTGTTCTCATAAATATTTTTATTTTTATATATTTTGTTTTATAACGTCCAATACAAATAAATTTGACATTAAATCAATATATTTATTTTTAAAAACTCTATGTGGCATATTTCGTATATCATTAAGTATTTCTGATGTTGATAATTGCATTTTAACTCTATTATCAAAATCTTCACTTGAAATACCACGATATTTCATCGTCTTTTCTTTTCTTTCTCTTATATCAGCATCAACAACAATAATCTCGTCAAAGATTTTATAAAGTCCTATCTTAACCATAGTTGCAGACTCAACAATAACTAATTTTTGTTTTTCAACATACTCATAATGATACATTTTATCATAATAAACTTGCATTAATTCTGGCTTTAATAATTTTTCTAACTGAACTCTTTTTGAATCATCATTAAAGATAATGTTTGCAAGTTTTTCTTTGTTGATTTTTGGTTCTGAGTTCCAATTATCATATATATCATAACCAAAATATTTAACCATTTTATGTCTAATTGATAAAAAATCATATAATTTCTTTGATTCATCATCAAAATTAAAAATAGGAATGCCTTCATTTTTGAATAAATCACAAATGAAACTTTTTCCTGAACCAATACCTCCTGTAACACCGATTACTTGCATATATTTAATTTTTTATTTCTTAAGTATGCTTGATACATTCTCCATTTTTTCTTATTGTCTGTTACTTCATATATAGTAATTGGAACAAACACTCCAAACACTTTATTATATATTATTTTATATATTGTTTCATCTTTCATATAACTACCAATATATCTAACCATTTCAAGTTCATTTTTTGATACTAAATTTCCTCTCAACTTACAAACCCAAATATTATAATACTCACCATATGATAATATGGTTGCGTTATCTTTAACGTATCTTTCGTTATGTCTTAATGTAAAATGTTCATATATACTTTTTAATGTTTCACTTTCAAATAATTTTTTATCAACGATTTGTTCTTCAGTATATTGTTTTGCCTTTGTTTTTTTTGACATTTTATTTCTCCTTTAAAATTCTCTCCAACTTATCCATTCTAACTTCGGTTAAATCTATATCTTTTTCTAACCAAGTAATATCTTTTGTATTAACAATTTCTTGAAATTTTTTTGTTTGACATTTTTTAACATAATCATAATTACTATTTCCATATTTTATCTACAATATTAACTGAAAATCTAACACCAATGATAACTAATATCAGATATGTAAAAATAAACAAATGAAAATTTTTACTAGCAATAAACCAAAATAAAGGTATTGCAAGTATTGTTGCAATAACACAACACACTAAAGTTATTCTTTTTAATCCAAGTTCATATTTCTTTTGGAACTCTGGATCTTTTCTTAATTCTTTAAAATTTTCCATATTTACTTATATTTTATCTTTATTTTCATCAATATATTTCTTTAACAATTCTTCAATAACTCTTGATCTTTTTTCATCACCAATAAGTTTATCAAATTCTTCCAATAGATTTTCATTTATCTTCAAATTTATCTTTGGTTTCTTTTCTTCTTCGGTCATTTTCTTACGAGCCATAAATACATTTTTCTTTTTTATATTCTTATTTTTAGACAAAGTTTTTTAATAAAAAATAAAAATATATACAAAAAACATACTTTTTGACTTTAAAGTTTTAATATATAATATAAAAGAAAGCAAAATTATGAAAGATAATAAAACAAAAAAGATTATATCCGTAAGTATAAATAAAGATATTTTAGAAGAAATAGAAAAATTGGCAACAAATAGAAGTAGATTAGTTGAATATATCTTACTTCAGTATATCAAAGACCACGGTATTGATACAAAAAATATTATATTATAATGAATAAAAAATATAACATATATTCATATGAATTTTCAGATAATTCTGTTTATGTTGGTTTAACATATGATATAAAACGAAGAAAGAATCAACATAAAAACGATAAAGAAAGTTCTGTATATAAACATATAGATAAATATAAAATAACACCAATTTTTAATTTATTATTTGAAGATATTGATGTATATGATGCAAAAATTAAAGAAGGTGAGTTCGTTGAAAAATATAAAAATGATGGTTGGAATATATTAAATAAAGTAAAAACTGGTTGTGTTGGTACAAATAAATTATATTGGACATATGAAAAATGTAAAGAAGTTGCATTATTGTGTGAGCATAGAACTATATTCCGAATGAAATATAGTGGTGCTTATGCATCTTCTAAAAGAAATGATTGGTTGGATGATGTGTGTTCTCATATGATAGATGGTAATATTATATGGACATATGAAAAATGTAAAGAAATCGCTTTAAAATATGACATGAAGAAAGATTTTTACAAAAATGAAAAACAAGCATATAATTCATGTATAAACAATAATTGGTTAGATAAATTATGTTCACATATGACTGAACTAAAAAATAAAAATAATTTTTTTACATATGAAAAGTGTAAAGAAATTGCATTAAAATATAATAAAAAAACATTATTTCTACAAGAACAACAATACTCATATAAAATAGCATTTAAAAATAATTGGTTGGATGATATTTGTTCTCATATGGAACAAAACATTATATGGGATTATAAAAAATGTGAATTAATATCTTTTGAATGTGAAACGATAAGTGATTTTGTAAAAAAAGCGCCAGGTGCTTACAAAAAAAGTAAAACAAATAATTGGTTAGATGATTTTTTCCCAAAAATCAGCGAAGAAGAAAAAATAAAGAAAAATAAAGAAAAAATCAAAACAGAAATAGAAGAAAAAATTAAAAAATGTCAAGAAAAAATTAAAAAATATCAAGAAAAATTAAGAACCATTTAAATATGGTTCTTATATTTTTCACAGATTAAATTGTGTGATATTTCATCATCTAGATTTTCCATAACCATCGGAATATCATATAACTTACACAAGTTTATAACATTCTCAATCTGTATATTTGTTAATTTACCTTCTTCTGAAAACAATGGTATATCGTGTTGGTCTTTATGTTTTCCAAACTCAACAATAGGTGAAGGATTGTTTAAGTGAACTAAATCAATAACATCATGTAGTTCTTCAATTTGTTTAACAACATCATAACCTGCAGCATACATGTGTGCAGTGTCATAAGTAATACCAACATTATACATCTTTCCATATTTTTCAACAAACTCTAAAATCTTATCAATTTTGAGCCTATTGCCACCCTCACTGGTTGTTTCAATAAGGATCTTAACATTTGGTTTATTACCAGTAAGTTCAACAAACTTATTAATAGATTCTTTGATATTATATACGGTTGCAACCATACCTTCATCAATTTTCTTATGAGAACCCATGTGAATAACAAGACCATCAGCACCAATTTTATCACAGAAAATCATATTCTCTGCAATAGATTTAGGAATAACGGCATTATCACCAGCAGGATTAACGAAATAATTGATATGAACAAACTTTGGTATGTTCAAATTTTTCATTGCATTAAAATCTTCGTTTGTGTGTTTTTCACCAGGGAAGTATGATTTTGGACTTCCTGGAAAAATCTGAACAGCAGATAGTTTTTTGTCTTTTATTTCTTTTGCGGTTTTTGTTAAACCGTCTTTTATTGAGATATGATAGCCAAGTTTTAACGACATAATTTTTTTATTTTAATAATACAAAAATACGAATAATTTTTTGAATAAAAAAAATTATTCAATTATTCCTTCATCTTTCAAATGTTTCTTAATAAGAGTTTCTATTAACTTACTTTTATTTACTATACTATTTTCAAGATATTTTTCAAATTTTTCATTTATATCAGTATCTAAACTTTATCCATTTCGTCTACGGATTTAATCTCTTTAACAAATTTTAAGTTTTTCATATTTTATTAATTCTTTCTAATTTATTTCTTCTTAATATTGTATTTGCTGCTAATATTTTTCTTTCACCTAAACAAATTCCTTTATGATCACTAAATTCATAAACAATGCAAAATTTACAACCAGCATTATATTTACCATCAACATGTTCAAAAGGTAGACAACTTATTTTGTGTAATTTGTCTTTATTTTCTATAAACCATTTTGCTTGTTTAACACCATTACTAACCATTTTATTTATTCCTTTCTTTTAATAATACAAAGATACAAATAATTTTTGAAATAAAAAATTAAAATTTATCTTTTATTTCAAACCCTCTACTCTCTAAATCTTTACGAATCAAATTTTCTATATATTTTGATCTCACTTATCAATTTTAATATATAAAAATAAAAACATTATGAAAATATTAAAACTAAACGAATACTTCTCAGATGATAATATTATAAAAATGTATGAAAATAAAATACACAATAAATTTAAAACTATTATAAAAAGACCTAATATTGAAAAAATAATAGATATTACTGATAATGTGGAAAATGAAGATATAAAAAATCAATTTTGAGATATAATGATAAAATTTAATTTTGGTGAAAAAATAATATCTGATATTACTTACTCTTTTTCATAAAATCTTCAAATTGTTTTACATATTCATCGTGATTTGGTGATTTTTTTACAACTTCAACCACTTGATTTATTATTTCACCTGCTTTACGAATTTTAACGACACAACCAGGAAAACAACCATTTGTAATAATAAAAGACATATTATGACAAGATGCCCTTTTATTCATTGTTCCACCAAGTTCAACTTCTTTCAACAATCCAACAGGACAAAATTCGCCAGTTTTACCTTGTTTCCATTCGTAATCTTCCAATATTGTTTCTGCAAATTGGCTCTCAAATTTTATTGCTAAACTCCAAGCAGGATATTTTGTTTTTGAAGGCATTTTCAATCTCATGTTTTCTGGGTATTTTATAACAATACCATCTAACAAAAATTCACAAGATTTTCTATATTCTTTGAATTCAAAATACATTTTTTCAAAATCAGAAGAATCTTTAATAGTTCTTAAGAATGGTTTATGGTTTTTGTTAAACCCTAATTCTTCTAAAACTTTCATAGTATTTTCAATATATTCAATACTATCATTTTCATTAACTTTAACTAAAGAATATGCAACAAAAACTAAATCGTTTATTTCTTCTACGTTAAATGTTTCTTTACTTATTGCACCACCCACAAAATTTCTTTCATTACTCAATTCTTCTGGATTAAAATATTTATTTTTCCAAACT
>Ga0268283_1001685_pt1 | contig 10465 bp, 6 predicted proteins | sample saktaG_13_FD_190140 | JGI IMG/M metagenome (GOLD analysis project Ga0268283, IMG submission 190140) | Saline water microbial communities from Sakinaw Lake, British Columbia, Canada - sak_2013_06_06_36m | ecosystem: Environmental > Aquatic > Non-marine Saline and Alkaline > Saline ... | reverse complement strand
ACAAAACCTAAATAAATTAGATGTCAGAAACGACTTCGGACAATTATTTGAGGACTTTATTTTTATGGAAATATTTAAAAAGAATGTATTTACTGATAAACTTTTCGGAATATATTTTTGGAGAAGTAAAAAAGGTGAAGAGGTTGATATTGTAATAGAACAAAATGGAAAATTACAAGGATACGAATGTAAGTGGAGTGATAATAAATCCAAACATAAATTCACATTTTTAGAAAATTACCCAGACGCACAATTTAACGTTGTGAATAAAGACAATTTTCTGGATTTTGTTTAAGGATCAAAAAAATAACAGCACCAAATTCACAACCATTGACTTTTTAAACATTTTTGCAATAATATAAAGGTATTAAGACGAAAAGGGATCCGAAGGGTGTAAGTGCCTTAGGAGCCCTTTTCTTTTGTCTCCTTCTTATATTCGACTTAATGGTACTTTTGTGAGGCTGAAATTACAAAAATATGAAAACCCCACAAAATCTTTCAATTTTGTGGGGCTGGAGTTTGTTTACGCTATTCTCCTAAGCGGTTGGCAGACCTACTGCCGTTCTGCAAGAACCCTTGCTTTCACCTCACTATAGAAGCGCTTTGGAAGTGCCACGCCGTCCTTGACGCACCCGTTGTTGAATTTGTTCTCAGCATAGTTTTTGCTGTTTTTCCAAATTTCAATCAAAGGCGCGGTGCGGACATTCGGATGGACAATAAAGTCCGGCGTGTCATTCCCTGGGCATCTCTGCACGGTTCCATCATAATGGATATACATTCCGTGGGTGAGCTGATTGCAAGGTGCAACTCCGATGTACGGATGAGGTCCTTCTGCGGAAAATTGTTCGAGAGTCATAACCCCTCGTTCAATCGCCCACAAGTAAACCTCGACCGCCAGCTTGATGTAATCGTCCTCGAACTTTTTGTCCAAGGCTTTCTTCACCAAGCAGTGACCCTTCCCAGAAACCATGGTCGGTGGCAGATACACTGGGATATTCCTTTCGGCACCCCACTTGTATATCTCGCCAACACAACCAATGTTCTGGAAAGTTACCGGGTTGCACATAATCGCCGATCTCGGTTTCTCGAGTTCAGCATTCATTCCAGCTTTGCAGAGCCGTTCGAGGGCAAGCCCACGAGCTTTGTGGTAGTCGAAACCCTCTTTGATCTCCTTTTCGTTCCGTGGAATGAAAATGTTTTCAAAATGAGGGTCAAACGACCGGCCTCCCACCAAAAATGTCACATTTGGATATGACACGAGCCTTTCGGTCAATTCTTGCGAACTGACAACGTGGTAATGGTGCGAAAGCATATCATTACCCAAGAGTGCTCCTTTGGTGAAGATTCCGACCACGATGTCTAGCTTTTGGAATCCATCAAGAATCTCGAAAAGTTGAGGGTTGGCGAGAAGTTCGCCGGGGCCCAAAAACTTTACGGATTCAAGACCGAGCTGAAGCGCCTCGTCCACAATCTTCCAGACCTCTTTCAAAGTCAGGATTGGATTGTGAAGAGTTGCGTTGTTGAAGCAACCACGGCACTTATGCGGGCAAGGATAGTTTGCAGAGAACACAATTTCGGATTGACCGAGTGGAGCACTATTCACTTTTTCTGCAAACACAGACTCGGGAATGTTCAGATCGAGGGTAAGGAGCTTTTTACACTCTACCCCCTTCACCATCAGAGTTTCACCAAGTCGATTTTCTGGAAAACCCCACTTCCAAATCATGCGGGAAGTTCCATTAGGGAGTTCACTCTTGGAAGGAAGAATGGCAGGAATATTCGGGAATATGTTAGTCATGGTGTCATCCACCCATCTCGTGTGGAAAGCAATTGTTGCTTATCCAAACTTCGCGCGGTGGCGAAGTCGGCTTTATGCCTCACTCGATAGGTGGACGGCGGGCTCTAGAGATGCACCCGCCATTCACCTATCGAATTTTGCTTTGTTTCAATGAGCCTCTTTACATTCTTATTCAAGTATAGCATAGTTTATATATATTGTCAAGCATTTTCGTCATCAATATCCTATTTTATGCTATCCTACTTGACTGTTTTCCCGCTTTGACTTTTTTGTGGAAATTATTTGACACAAAAGGACTTTTAATATAAGCTATATAATATGGATAAGACAACAAACTTTGGCATAGAACATTTGAGGATTTCTCTTCAAAATTTAGACTTTAGCGAGAAGGAATCAAACGTATATATTGCCCTTTTGACACTCGGAAAAGGTACTGTTTCTGAGATCTCAAGAAAAGCAGGAATAAACCGCACAACGGGATACGATATTTTAGGGTATTTAGCAGAAAAGGGTCTGATTAGTATATCCGGAAAGGAGCCCAGGCAAGAATACATTGCGGAATCACCAACAAAAATCACGGAATACCTAAAGAAACAAATTTTAGATACAGAAGTCAAGATAAATACAGCAGAACAGCTAGTTTCTGACCTCGCACTAATATACAAACATGAAAACAGACCAAAAATTCGATTTTATGAAGGAGAAGAAGGTTTGAAAAATGTTTACGAGGACACATTAAATTCAAATGGTGAAATTCTAGCTTATGCATCGGTTGAAGATGTTCACACAGGAATAGATAATTATTTCCCAGAATATTTCAAAAGGCGAGCAAAGAAAGGAATTCCCATCCGGGCAATATTTCCAAAAACTCCACTTGCAGTTGAAAGAAAATCATACGATGAAGAGGAGAAACGACAATCCTTACTGATTCCTGCTGATAAATATAGTTTCTCACCAGAAATCAATATATACAACAATAAAATTATGATTGCCTCTTGGCGAGAGAAGCTTGGAATCATTATAGAAAGTGCCGAAATTGCCGACGCAATGAAAAAAATCTACGAACTAGCATGGGTAAGAGCAAAGGAGTTGGATGCAGATGCAAACAAAACTACTGGTGATATAATATAGGAAAAGAATGCTGATGGGGGTGAGGATCGAACAATCCAAGACAGGTTTGTGTGAAGTGTTCATAAACCACTATAAATCCTGGTCCCCACCAGCATTTTTATTGTGTAAAATTTTTGTATGAAAATATTGTGCGACATAGTATAATATTCAGCATAACTAACATATTTTGTTTGTCATCCTCGCGAATGCGGGTGAGAAAGCATGGGTATGCTTTCGCAAGGCCGGAGTGTGACGACACGAGGCGAGGCCTACATAATTATTCAGTAGAATAATATATGGGGATCCACGAATTAATTCATGGATTCCCGATCAGGTCGGGAATGACAGAAAAAGAAATTATTAATCCAGTCTGCGTCAGTCGGCGTTCAGTCTGCGTAAGTCCGCGAGAATGGTACTCCATTCTAAAACATGGCAACTAAAATAGATCAACTAAAACTACAATATCTCGAATATATCGAGATTGAAAAAGGGCGAGCGATACGCACTGTGGAAAACTATGCCCACTATCTTGATGTTTTTTTTAAGCAAACCCAAATCAAATCACCAGAAGATATTACAAATACTAAACTTCGTGAATTTCGTGTTTGGCTCAACAGGCAATCGGCCGGAAACAATGCAAAATCTGGCGAAACGATGAAGAAGAAAACACAAAACTATTATTTAATAGCAGTGCGTTCATTTCTAAAATATTTAACAAAAATCGGTGTCCCCTCTTTAGCTGCCGACCAAATTGAACTTGCAAAAGTTCCCGAAAGACAAATTGACATAATTACAACAGGCGAATTGAGAAGATTGCTCGATGCACCAAACAAAGAAAAAGACCCGCAGAAAAAAGCTCGAGGCCTCGCTATTCTTGAACTTCTTTTTTCAACAGGACTTCGTGTTTCAGAACTCTGCTCGCTTAATTCTGATTTAGATTTAACTCGCGACGAGCTTTCTATTCGTGGAAAGGGAGGAAAGGTGCGAGTTGTTTTTATTTCTGATGAAGCAAAAGACAAAGTAAAAAAATATTTAGTTTTAAGAAAAGATATGAGTGATGCACTTTTTGTTAAAGTAGGAAATGAAAAAACAAAACTTGCTGAATTAAAAAAAGATAAGGGTGAAGAACCAACAGAAGGTTTAACCCGAAGATCGATAGAAAGAATTGTAAAAAGATATGCAACCCTTGCAGGAATTTCAAGCAAAGTAACACCTCACACTTTGCGTCACCTTTTCGCGACAGACTTACTTTCAAACGGTGCCGATTTACGCTCTGTGCAAGCCCTCCTTGGCCACGCAAACATCAACACGACACAAATCTACACTCATGTGACAGATAAGCATTTAAGGGATGTGCATAAGAAATTCCACAACAAACCAGAATAGTTGAAAGTTTATAAAGTTATCAAGTTTATAAAGTATAACAAAAGAGCGATTTTCCTTTGGAAAATCGCTCTTCTTCCTAATTCCTAATTCTTAATTCCGTTTTTATGCTAATATAAAAACAATGACAAAACTCATCTCTTGGAACGTAAACGGCATTCGCGCTTGGTATAAAAAAGGCGCATTAAAAGAACTTTTGAAAGAAAAGCCGGATATTTTCTGTTTTCAAGAAACAAAAGCACACCACGAGCAACTCCCTGAGGAATTAAGAAATGTTCCCGGGTATCAATCTTTTTTTGATCATTCGAAAGGAAGAAAGGGGTATAGTGGGGTAGCGGTATATGTTAAAGACGCGTTTCTTTGTCATTCCGGCGGAGGCCGGAATCCAGTCCGAAAAACCAAACTTGGATCCCCGAGAGTACTCGAGGATGACATAAATACTGAAACAAAAATTAAAGTCGACTACGGCTTTGGAATTCCGGAACTCGATCAGGAAGGGCGGTTTATCGCAATACATTTAAAAGATTTCACAATTATCACTTGCTACTTCCCTAATGCCGGCACAAACCCCGAAAGGCTTGAATTCAAAATGAAATTTTATGATGCATTTCTTTCATACATTGAAAAATTAAAAAATAAACAAAAAAATATTATTTTCTGTGGAGATGTAAACACCGCTCATAATGAAATCGATCTCGCTCGACCAAAAGCAAATGAAAATCACACAGGCTTTCTTCGTATCGAAAGAGATTGGATAGATAAAATTGTAAAAAAAGGTTGGATTGATAGTTTCCGCTATCTACATCCGAAAGAAATTCAATACTCTTGGTGGGATATGAAAACTTTTGCTCGCAACAGAAACATTGGCTGGCGTATCGATTATTTCTTTGTCTCCCCCGCTCTTGAAAACAAAATTAAAAAAGCCGAAATCCTCGACCAAATTTTCGGTTCAGATCATTGCCCTATTGAACTAGCGATTAGGCTCTAGGCGCTAGGCTCTAGCTAGAATACAAAAAAACAAAGGGTACGATTAATCGTACCCTTTGTTTTTTATCTTAGCTCCTTTAAATAATTATCTTTATTTATTATTTTAATTGGCTCACTTTGATATGATTTTAGCCAGTCTTTTGGCTCCTTAATTGTTCCCTTTCTCCATTTACACTCTATTGGCTTTAACTTTCCTTCTGATTCAATTATTATATCAATCTCTTCCCCAGTGTGAGTTCTCCAAAAATAAAAGTTATCAAATTTATTCTCTAAAGAACTTTTTTTATAAAGTTCCATAAAAATAAAGTTTTCCCACAATGCGCCAACATCATCCCTGTCTTTCAAATCCATAAACTGACTAATCACAGCATTTCTCACACCATTATCATAAAAATAAAATTTAGACTTTTTAGAAATCTCGTTCCTCAAATTTCTACTGAAACCACGAACTCTTTTAATAACAAACATTTTTTCCAAAACATCAATGTATCTCTGGACGGTTTTTGTATCCGTCTTTACCGTCCTAGCTATTTCTCCATAAGAAACTTCACCACCGATTTGGAAGGCTAGACATCGAGTAATGTCGAGTAGTAAATCTGTCGACTTAATTTTATCCAAAATTAAAATATCTTTGAATAAATATGACGAAATTAATTCATTCAATATTTTCTTTTTCATTTCTTTATCTTCCGTCGTCAAAATTTCTGGATATGAACCAAAAATTAAAAAATCCTCAAGATTATTTTCAAGTTCAAAATCGCTTAATTTAATCTCAGCTTGAGCAACAGGGAAGAGTGTCATCACAAAATGACGGCCGGTCAAAGGCTCTGAAATTCCTTGCGAAAGATTAAAAGAAGATGACCCTGTCAAAATTATATTCTTTTCGGGGAAAGCGTCTATGATCATTTTCACACCAATTCCAATCTTTTCTATATTTTGAGCCTCATCAATAGCAATAACATCATACGGTTTTGCAAAATTAAGTATTTTATCCTTATCTTCTGAATTAAAAAGCTCTCTGATCTTTATATCATCCCCAACAGAAGAAAAAATCTCCTTGCCTTTTTGGGTTTCTAAATATTTTTTTAGAGAAGTTGTTTTTCCGACTCTTCTTGGACCATACACAACAAGCACCCTTTTAGGCACAATATTTTTCTTAATTGTATTTATTCTAGTGAAGTTCATAGATATATGGTATCAGAAACCCTAAATTTTGTCAAGTTTGTGGTTTACCAAACCACAAATTAGCACTAATTTAGGGTTTGGTAAACCACACTTTTAAGAAAAGTAGCCCAAAACTAATCAACTCTACATTGCACAAAATTGATAAGGTGTTTAATTCTGTGCAACACAGAATTGACATAGTGGTTAATTCTGTGGAAAAGCACATTTTAGCCTTGTTTTACAATGTGTTTTCGCATTTCAAATTGTTCAATCAAGCTACTAGCTAAATAGTTTCCCCTCAGCATTTGCAAGCGTAACCTTTGCCAATTCACATATCTCATCAATAGAAGCTCTGTTTGAACTCAAACCATAAAAATGATTCTCCCCCATCAAAACATATTGCCATTCCCTCCCCATTCTATTTTCACCATCAAGACTGTTTATTCTTTTTACCCAATCAAGAGTGGCGATTTGTTTTTGTTTTACATTTGAATCAAATAAATCTTTGTCAGATTTTGTTTCAATAATATATATTTTTTTATTTGTTTTCACTATAAAGTCTGGAGAATATAATGATAAGAATCCATCTGTTCTTATATATGTAATATTGGCGAAATTATGATAATACTCATTTACTTTCATAATTGCTTCTACTTTTGCATCATTATCCAAGTATTCCAAAAACGCTTTCTCAAACTCTCCTTTGTTTGAAGGATATGCTAATTTTTCATAAATTGTTTTTGTAATATCTAAGGAATAATTTTCCCTCATCCTTAGCTCTGCTACACTTGAAAAATACACTTTTTCAACTCTGGCCTCATCAATATTCGTCACAGATTGCATATCTAAAATCACTTTCCCTATTTCTTTAATAATATGTTCGGTAACTATTCCATTTTTCATCAAAAGAACCTTCCAGTTATTGTCCTCAAATGGATCAAAATTCTTTGAAAAAAGTTTTGTACGAATGAAGGAATCTACAGTCTTCACTAACTCTAAATTATTTATCTGCATCGCAGGAAATGTCTTAGTTTTTCTTTGTCCAACTCTTGCCACCCTATTCACAACTACATTCAGTATTTTTTCTAAATATTCATTGTAGCTTTGGGAGCGAAAAAGATTACCATCGACAGTATACTCACCAAACCTCGTCTTCACAGTCATTTCTTCAGCCACAAATCTCTCACCATCTTTAGCAAAAAACTTTTTCAAATCTTCTAGTGGATATACAGTGAAAGACTCGAGTTTATTTAAACCAATTTCACCATTCATCAATATCTCTTCTGATTCTTTAATTATCAAAGGCCAATACAAATCATATTTTTGGTAATCTTCTTTTAATCCAACCTTAATAATATCTCCAAGAACATCTCCTTTACCATCGGGATCTTTCTCTAATTCAGGTAAAAAGTCTTTGTCCAAATCTTCATAAAACTGCAAAAAGGCAGGATGTTCAACAATGGAAAGCAAATCAATGTAGCTCGTCGGTTCTTTCTTTTCATATAAAAGCTTTTTGATGTTTTCTTTTTTGTATTCTACATATTCTGGCTCCCTCCACATAAGTCGAAGCCCACGACCTATTGTTTGCTCCAAAAGTATAGGCGCAGCACTTGCACGCAAAGGAACAATCACGCACACATTATTCACATCAAAACCTTCTCGAAGCATAAGCACAGAAACAATAACTTTTGGATTATTACTTTTATCAATATTAAAAAGTTTTTGTTTTAAAATCCGCCATTCAGCTTCAGGTATTTCACCTTTTTTATTTGAGTCCACACGCATTACTTCATCTTCTGAGAGTCCTTCTGTATTTAGAAAGTCAACAACCAAAGGAGAGACCTCTGTGTTCTCACACATCACCAACATTTTAGGGTACTTATCAGAATGTCCACTTTTATCTTTTGTAAATTCTACAAAGTGTTTTTCTAAAATCTTTAATCTACTCAACCCAGCACGAAGCATAAGCATCTGACCCTCTGAAAGTGCCACAACTTTGTTGTTTTCTTTTTTGGCAGAAAAATCTATATCAATATCTGCGAATTCTTTTCTTTTATCAATGGCAATAGTTTTTACAAGCCCGGCTCGTATAGCCGTTTTCAAATCAAAATCTACTACAATATGAGGAAAAAAATGTTTTACTCTCTTCTGCCCACTTCCTGTCACATCGTACGGTGTCGCAGAAAAGTCTATTTGAATAAATCTACTGCCCTTATCTTTCGAAATCCTATTCAAACTTTTTTGCCACTCCACCTCTTTTACTTCTCCATATATTTTATTTTCGTGAATATGGTGAGCTTCATCATTCATTGCCATCAAATCTGGTAGCTGTATTAAATATTCAATTTCTCTACCCCCTAAATATGCAGAATCCAAAGAATCAAGCGAGTTACCTCCAGACACTCCGGGGCGAATAGGCAACAAATCTTTAAGCACTGATTGTGGCTCATCTAAAGCAGACACATTTTCATTTTCCTCTTCTTCTTTATCCAAAAATAAATGATAATTTGTAATAGCAATAAGTCCATCTCCTGTAACTTTTGTCCCTATCTCCTGTTTTTTTGCAACACTATTTTGAATAAAACCAAAAACATCCGCTGTATAATTTTGCGGTATAAACAAATCCTTAAATTTATAAAAATCAGACTGTTCAAACTGTCTTTCTTGTCTTTCATTTTCTTTTCCAAGATATGCATCGAGCAATCTTTCGTACACAATTATCCCCGGAGCCACAAGTAAAAAGTTTTTAGTAAATCTTCCAGATTTTTCTGTTTCAAACTTTGCATTCAAATATTGCCAAAGAACCAAAGCGTGCATCACCCAAGTCTTACCAGTACCCGTTGCAAGCTTGATACCATATTTCGGCATTTTGTATTTTTCTTTTGCAAGCTCCTTCATATCAATATCTAGCAATAGCTCAGGCTCAATATTTTCATAAACATCTTTAACAGACTTCACACCTAAAACTTCATGCAAATAAATAGTATTCAAAATCGCCTGCCTTTGTCCTTCATGAAAATTTATATATCTTGTCTCTGTATGCGGAGGCATAAACCAAAATTTGAGCAAATCAGAAGTGACCAAAGAAACCTTAGAGAGCATTTCCCCACTCTCCCACGAGTCATTCACCACTTGCGTAATGGTTTTTGCAAGCTTTAACGGCACATCTCTTGTTCCAATACTTATAGGTGATGGCATATTATTTCATATTAACGATGACAATACTTTCAAAACCAAAAACATCCACAGCTTTCACGCACACTACTCTATCTGATACTTTTGGCAGATTGAGCTTTGCACTTTGTATAACATGATATTCATCGGAATCATTTTCTGTATTTCCTCTATAATCCTGCCATGTACTTCTAAAAGTAACTCCATCGTAATTTGAATCAATACTCCAGTATTCAATAAGTGAAAGAGGGTCTTTTGCAATAAGCTCCTTTAATTTTTCTTTGTCTTTGTCATCGAGCGGAATATTGTCTGGCGAGAGAAGTACATAATTATCAAGCTCAATATTCAATACTTCTTCTTTTTCAGAAACATTTTCTACCTGTATTGGTTTCAATGTTAAATATTGCAAAGAAGAAAAACGAATTTTTTTACTATTCACCAAATCTTTGTAGCTTGCCTTTGTTTTCAATTTATCCAAAAGATCTGGTGGTATCACAAGAACCTCCAATTTATCGTCTGAGATGGTCTGCAAGGCCTCTGTGATGTCGTATGTGAAGTTCCATCCGAGTACCACCACTTTATTCCACCCGCCCATAAAGCTCGCTTTTAGCTCCTGTGCCTTTTTAAGTGTTGCAAGCCCTGTCATTTTGTTTGGCGAGTCCACATACACAAGAGTGCGAGATTCTTTTATATAACCAATATTTCTATTTGCATTTTGCTCTTCTGGAAAAGGTATAGCGCCGAAAAGCTGCATCACCACTTGAGACAAGTCGCCAATTCTTTTAAATTGTTTTGAAGAAACAAAAGCTTCTTTCTGATAATCACCAATAGACTGATACAAAAATGGTT
>Ga0268283_1001684_pt1 | contig 10465 bp, 13 predicted proteins | sample saktaG_13_FD_190140 | JGI IMG/M metagenome (GOLD analysis project Ga0268283, IMG submission 190140) | Saline water microbial communities from Sakinaw Lake, British Columbia, Canada - sak_2013_06_06_36m | ecosystem: Environmental > Aquatic > Non-marine Saline and Alkaline > Saline ... | reverse complement strand
AACACCGCACCAAAGCCATGGCCCTGATCGGCATTAGCATCGGCATCTCCTTCGCCGTCTCCATGGTTGCCGGGCCGATCCTGGAAGGCTTGATCGGCGTGAAAGGCATTTTCTGGATTATTGCCGGTCTCGCGCTCACTGGCATCGCCGTGCTTTACCTGGTAGTGCCCACGCCTGTCATCAGCCGCTTCCACCGTGATGCCGAGGCGCAACCGGCACAATTTGGCAAAGTATTGAAAAACCCTGAATTGCTGCGGCTTGATTTCGGCATATTTTCCCTTCATGCCATTTTGACCGCCACCTTTGTGGTCATTCCGCTGGTGCTGCGCGACACCGTGCAATTGGCAACCGCCGACCACTGGAAGGTTTACTTGCCGGTGTTCTTACTATCCCTGTTTGCGATGGTGCCATTTGTGATTTTGGCGGAAAAGAAACGCAAGATGAAGGCCGTGTTCGTTGCTTTCATCATTGTCATCGCAATCGCCGATGCCGGTCTGTTTGTCAATGCCAACAACGTCTACGCCATTGGTTTCCTGCTCTTCGTGTTCTTCACTGGCTTCAACCTGCTGGAAGCGACACTGCCTTCGATGATTTCCAAAGTCGCCCCTTCTGAATTGAAAGGCACGGCGATGGGTGTCTATTCCGCCGCACAGTTTCTCGGCGCCTTCGTCGGCGGAGTCAGTGGCGGCATTATCTACGGTGCTTTAGGCAAGCCTGTCGTGTTCGCCTTCTGTGCCATTGTTGCCTTGGTTTGGGCCTTGGTGGCCCTGCGCATGGCCCCGCCACGGCATCTCAGCTCCCTGCTCATCAACTTCGGCAACCTGAGTATAGATGAAGCCATTGCAATGTCGGCCAAACTTCGCCTAGTCCCCGGCGTGATCGAAGCGGTGGTATTGGCCGATGACGGCGTGGCTTATCTTAAGGTTGAAAAGGACAAATTGGACAAAACGGCGTTGGAGGGGTTGTTGCCAGAGTGAGTGATAACGCACGACTTGATTAGAAAGATGTCGCAGCTATTCCGTCATTCCGGCATGGATCGCCGGAATCCAGATTGCAGGGATGCCATCAAACCCCGCCGTCCATGGAGCCTAGGTTCCGGCCCGCCTGTCGACAGACAGGGCGATCCGTGCCGGAACGACGAGGTTTTTTGATTGTCATGCGCATACCCCGTTTGACAAAACACCACCGAAACCTTATAAATCTATCAGCTATTTCCTAACTAATTCACTGATGTTAGGCAGTTAGCACCTGTAGGGCGGCCTTCAGGCCGCTTCGGTGGGTAAAGCGAAACTTGGGGCTTGCTTGGCGGCCTGAAGGCCGCCCTACGACAACCCGGAACCGTTACTGCGTAACATCAGTAATTCACTGCTTTAACAGCTACAGGAACGCCTCATGTTGGATGGCCTTGTCGATTTTCTGCAAAACTCATGGCAGCAGTTTTATGGTCTTAAGGCGATTGAGCAATTGTCGGCGTTTTTTGGCATCGTCATTCCCCTTGCCGGCATGCTGTTCGCCTATGGGCAACATCTGACTCGCCAATTGCGGCTACAGCGTGAAGAACTGCACAAATTGCATGAACTCAGCGAGAACCGCCGTGAACAAATCGAGGGTTTGCAGCAGGAACTCAAGCAAAAGGATGAAGCCATCGCCGACTTGGAAGCCCAATTCCCCGATCAATGGTTGAAACAGGCCGCGAAGGAACGCGAGAACGGCAATGAAGAATGCGCCATCCGTGTCTTGCGGCAAGGCTTTAAAGACTTTCGTGAACCCTTGAGTGCCTGTTGCCTGGACTTGGCCGGGCATCATTTTTCGCTGGTGTCGGATTACGGCAGCCAGCATTTTGCCGAAGCGGAACGGTTGGCGCAGTTGGCTGTGTTGCTACGACCCAACGATGAACAGACGGGCTTATTCTTGGCGGAGATCAAGGCAGTGGCGGCGGAGGGGAAATATCAATCCGGCAATCTGCCAGCCTCCGATGCGCTATGGGAAGAGGTGGAGGATTTTCTGCAGGTTGGCAAGGATGCGGACAGCATATCCGCGATTCGCAAGCTTGCGCGGCAGCATTACGAGCAAGGCCATTATCGTCTGGCTGTAAGATTGTATCGCCGTGCCATGCAGATGTCCCAGCGTCACTTCGGAGCAGACTTCCCCACTACACTTATTCTGCGGCATAACCACGCACTTTCTTTACATGCGGCGGGACATTATCGCGAAGCCTTGGCTTTGTCCCTGATCCTGCTGGCGGATAGTGAGCGAGTCTATGGATTCGAGCATCCAGAGGTGGCGACCAGCCTAAACAACCTCGCGGGGTTATATAATGCTCTAGGTCAGTATGATCAGGCCGAGCCGCTTTATAAGCGGTCGCTGGCGATTTCGGAAAAAACGCTAGGACCCGACCATCCCGCCGTGGCGACCAGCCTCAACAACCTCGCGGGGTTATATAATGATCTAGGTCAGTATGATCAGGCCGAGCCGCTTCATCTGAGGGCGTTGGCGATAGATGAGAAAATACTAGGACTTGAGCATCCCACATTGGCGCTCCGCCTCAACAACCTCGCGGAGTTATATCGGGCGCAAGGGGCATATACTCAGGCCGAGCCGCTTTATCAGCGGTCGCTGGCGATTTCGGAAAAAACGCTAGGACCCGACCATCCCGCCGTGGCGACCAGCCTCAACAACCTCGCGGGGTTGTATAGAGATCAAGGCCAATATGCCCAAGCGGCGCCGATCTACCAACGGTCGCTGGCGATTGTGGAAAAAGCCCTAGGACCCGTGCATCCCGACGTGGCGGGAAGCCTGAACAACCTCGCGTTGCTTTATTATGAGCAAGGCCAGTATGCACAGGCCGAACCGCTTTACCAACGGGCGCTGACGATATTTGAAAAGGCTTTTGGACCAGTGCATCCCAGCGTGGCGACGGCCCTTAATAATTATGCGGCACTGCTCAGGAAGCTGGATCGCATCGCCGAGGCGGAGGCGATGGAAGCCCGCGCACTGGCGATACAAAACACCCCTTCGCAACGCACTAGCCCGCCCGCGTAGCCCGCCACTGCAACAAACTGTTTTTTTCGTTGCGCCGTTGCGTGAGGCAAAAAGTTTTCATCCAGAGGCTACAGACTGAGACCCAAGGCAAACAAAAAGAATGTTTCACGCAACGGCGCAACGGCGCAACGTTAAGAAGGACATTTTGCCTTTCAAACTCCAGCTTGCCATCCCGACACAAGCGGGAGCTTCAAATACTAGGTTCCCAAGCAGAGCTTCACTGCCATTAAGTTAAGAAAAACCCCGTCGTTCCGGCATGGACCGCCGGAACCCAGACTCCATGGACGGCGGGTCTTGGGGCACCCCTGTAATCTGGATACCGGCAATCCCTGCCGGTATGACGGCTTAACTTAATGGCAGCGCGTAGGGCGCATTAGCGTAATGCGCCGTATGTATCGGGTAATCATTCGCGGCGGAATATGTTAAAATGCTATTCTGCCCTACACAAGATGGAATATTGGGCAACTGCGCTTATGCCCAACCCATGAAGCTAAGATGAAAAATCTGATTATATGCCAGAACTACAACCGAGCGTGGCACATATCGCGCACCTAATTACTGCCTTTACCCCAATGTTGGAAATGACTCAAATCGGGAGATTCTCCATGGCAACTTTAGTATTAAACGATAAGTAGTTGAACCAAAGAAATCTGGCATAAAGCGGATGGATTTTCTGTAAATTCAATGCTTTGTAATTTTTTTATGCCAGATTATTTATCGTAAACTGCTTATAGCCGATAATCTTTACCAGCGGCTTGGAACGCTCGCGGAAGCGCACCGCCAATCCGTAAACCAAGAAGCGATGAATGTGCTGGAAGCCGCCCTTGCCCCACTAGACGACATGCCTAAACCTAGCGTGGAAGAAACCCTTGACTGGCTGCGCCGGGAAGTATGGACATTGCCGGTGTTGGATAATCGCAATTCCGATGAGGTCTCATAGGTTACAATGAACATGGACTGTTTGATTGATTTGGATGGCTTCAAAAGAAGGTCTCACGCAACGCCGCAAAGCCGCAACGTAAAAGAAATCAATTCGTTAAACTCCAACAGCAAATATGATGACATGGACAAACTCACGCAAACAAAATCTTTTGCCCTTAACGTTGCGTCGTTGCGCCGTTGCGTGAGAAAAACTCCCTTAAGCCATGTCGGGCGCGTCTCTTTGCGTTGCGCCCGACAATCTGAATGTCGGGCAACGATGAAGCTGTTGCCCGACTTGCCTCGCCACATGCTACGTCCCTGAACGCGGGCGTTAGGCTTATTGCAAAGGATTTTGGTATGTTTGGTATTTTTAATCGTAAAAAAAGCCTTAACCACGAAGAGAACAAGCGGCGATTCACTCATCCGGGAGCATTTTCTGTTTTAGCTCCCGCTGATTGGGTGCAGGATCAATCTGGAGGACATTTTTCTCTTTCTCCTCCAGATGATGCTGCATCTTTCGCTGGCAATGCATATAGGAAAAATAAAAATGGAATCAATGGATTCACTCAAGTCCGATTTGAATCTGTCCAAGAGTTTTATTCGATCATTGATGAAAAAAATCTAAAACAGGGTCATTTGACCGTTGTTACAAGAGAATACGAAGGTATCTGGCCAGATGAATCTGAGCCAACCTACTACGTCGTAAATTGTATAGAGACCAAGAATCTATTGATTTCGCTTTCAATCACAACCTCACGCGAAGTTTTCAATTTAAACCGGGAGCAATATGAGAACATTGTTCTCTCTATCCTGGAAGCGTAGATTCATGGTCGTAGAAGGGATGCGGTGAGGAATGAACCGCACCGTTCGCGTTCCCGGTTGATGCAGTTCGCTACGCTCACCACATCCTACGGGCTATTCCGCCTTAAGCTCAAATGTTTACATTCCAAAAGAGGCGTTAACCATGAATGTTTATCACAAAATTGATAGGATCAGGATTGAGAATGGAATATTATCTCTGAGTGTGGATGGTCAACCAATCAGCAAAACCCTTACTGAAATATCCCCGGCATTGGCCTCGGCCAGCGATAAAGAAATAAACCATTACGAAATTTCGCCATCGGGATATGGCATTCATTGGCCGTTGATTGATGAAGACATATCCATTGACGGTTTGCTAGGTGTGGAACACTCTTCGCCACAATGGAAAAAGAGCGCCTAAAAATGCTTCGCATGAATCGGGCAATCATTCGGCGACGGAATACTCTAATAGGTTCCGGCGATCCATGCCGGAACGACGTGAAACAACTTGCAAATCAGGTTCTGTTAAATGGCAAGCAATAGGTTTCTAGGTCAGCAATTCTCATTATGGATCCATTGCCGTCATTCCGGCATGGATGCCGGAATCCAGTGCCACGGACGGTAACTTGTCGGTTGCGTAAGTGTTTGGAAAAAGCTTGATGGCGACCCCTAGATTCACATCCTTGTGACTGGATTCCGGCATCCATGCCGGAATGACGAGTTGTCTATCAGCACTTTGGCACATAATGAGAATTGCTGTTTCCAGGTAAGGGTTCCCAAGCCTGAACTTGGGAACCTGTGACATGCTCCAATCCGTATAGTCACATCGTCCTACGTTGCCGAAACTCAATCGCACATGGTGGGGCCGCCGCATCTAGCCCGCACACCGGCCTTGCATTTATCGTAATACGCCTGGCATGCCGCAGCGTCATTCTTGCTGGCACACACCTTAAATTCACCATCGCATAATTCAGTCAATTTCTTTATGCAACTGTCACATTTGGCCTCGTCTTTGGCGACAACCAAGGGGCTGTTTGAAGGGGCTTCGCCCGCGAAGGCGAGCGCTGGAATGGCTAACGCCAAGAATAATCCAAGAGTAAGTGCCGCGTTTCTGATGTTCATGATATTGCCCTTTGTTTTTTGTGAGGTGTGGACGCCGATGCCGATTCTGTCGGGGCAACCCCGACTAGCGCGTCATCAACCGTCAATGGAGGGTGTAACAAGCCTTGCCGGGCTTTTGGGATTTTTCCTTATGTTTTTTTGCTTGTTTGCCCGTTCCCAATCTCCAGCTTGGGAACGTGGTTTTAAATGCGCCGACATCATGGGTTTCCAAGCTGGAGCTTGGGAACCGGCGGAAAATCAGGACAATCCCAGAGGGATTAAGGGGGGGTGGAATTCTTTGCCCCGCATTGCTCCGCAGAGTCTTTAAACTTTTCCCCTGTCTGCATGGCTTTTAACGTGCATTGCCATTGCTCCAAGGTGCGTTTGCCCTGCGATATATGGCAGCTTCCGAGCAGGCGTTTGCGATCACGCTCGTAGACCGTGGCCTGGGTCATGTAAAGTTTCATGACTTCCTGGCAAACAGCTATGCGTTTCTCGGCTTCCACGGTTTCCGGCGCTTGCGTTTCGCAGCCAGCGAGTGCAAAAGATAGCGTCAAAAGCAAGAGGATTGTTTTCATTGCCATACCCCTATAGTTTGGTCGAGTTAAAGTTTTACCACTCTCTCATGTGGAATTATGCTAATCACGCCGGTACTGACGAACCTATCAGATCGACAACTTGGACACTTCCGGTATTGAGGTTTGCAGGCACGGCTGGTGAGTTTTGATCGGGACGGACAATAACAATCCGTTTATCCAAGGCGTCTGCCATGCCTACTTCGTAATTGACCCAGTTTGAATGGGCACCGGCTAGTGTCCACACAATAACCACCGTATCTGCTTGTGAAATGGAACGCTTGATTTCTTGCCTGACATCGGAATCCGTGTACTCCTTGAGTTCATGCGTCATTACAGAAAGCTCGTTACCATTGTATAGTTCATGTTGGCTCAGTTTTTTTATGATAGCTGGAATCTTTCCTTCATCTTGCTGAGAATAAGACAAAAAGACACGGTTAATCATTATGTCACCTACTCTGAATTGGGAAGGAAAAGGCATCGTATATCTTGTGCCAGTTTGCGCCATTGGCCTGAATCATTACATTGGCTTGATAGCAGCAAAGGTGGAGCATTTCGGGAAGGTAACTCATCATATTTGATTTGATGTAACAAAATGAATATTGGTATATCGTAAGCATCAGCATAACCCAGTTCCATCCATTGTGCGGCCCCTTTGTCCAGAGTGGAAGGAGTGACAAGGAAAACAAATGCTTTGGATTGAGATACCTGCTCTTTTAAGCTCTTGGCGATGTTTTTTTCGGCGTGGGCTTGGTCGCGTTGGTAAGTCCAGACTTTGGCCCCAACATCATTGAGCAACGTCTCATAGGCGAATTGCAATAACTCGGATTCAAATTTATGATCGCTCGAATAGGATAAGAAAATCATTGCCACCAACTGGTTATGACAACAGAAAAATTCAAACCTTACCCCTCTGTCTTACCGCCTCAAACAATAATATACCGGTTGCCACGGAGACATTCAAACTTTCCACTTGACCTAGCATCGGTATCTTGACTAGGAAATCGCAATGTTCACGGGTCAATCGCCTCATGCCTTTTTCTTCCGCCCCTAAAACCAAAGCCAAGGGCATGTTCAAATCAGTCTGGTAGACCGTCTTGTCCGCCTCGCCCGCCGCGCCGACGATCCAGATGCCGGCTTCTTTCAGCCAGCCCAAGGCACGGGCCAAGTTGGTGACTTTGAAGAGTGGCACGGTTTCCGCCGCGCCGGAGGCAACTTTGGCAACGGTGGGGGTGATGCCGGCCGATTGGTCTTTGGTGATGATGACACCGTGAACGCCCGCCGCGTCCGCAGTACGCAGGCAAGCGCCCAAATTGTGCGGGTCTTGCACATGGTCCAGCACCAAGAAGAACGCTGGCCCTGCCAATGTGTCCAGCGCATCGCGCAAATCGGATTCGCCCAGTTCACGCGCCATTTCCACTTCTACAACCACCCCTTGATGGTTGCGGCCTTCGGACAGGCGATCCAGCTCCTTGCGGTTGGCAAGATGGATGCTGACCCCGGCAGCTTCCAATTCTTGTTTGATGCGGCTGAGGCGGGCATCCATGCGCCCTGCATCCAGCCAAGCGGTGGCCAGTTTGTCGGGGGTGTGTTCCAGCGCGGACTGGGCGGCATGCAGCCCGACGATGCGACGTTTGCCGCTCATGTCTTTTTGCTTCTCCTGCGGCGCTTGCGCGGTTCGCCTTCGGCCTGTTGGGTTTTCCCTTGCTCTTTGGCGGGGGCTTTAGCCGCCGGTTTCTTATCCGATGCCGCTTTTTTCTTTTTCTCCGTGGGGATCAATTCAAAATCTATTTTCCTCTCATCCAAATCGACGCGGGCGACCTTGACCCGCACCGTGTCGCCCAACCGGTAGACCACGCCACTGCGTTCGCCTTGAAGCCGATGGCCGATGGGGTCATAGTGGAAATAATCACGGTCGAGGTTGGAGATATGCACCAAGCCTTCGACAAAAATATCCTTGAGCTCCACGAAAAAACCGAAGGAAGTGACGGTGGAGATGATCCCGTCGAATTCTTCGCCCAGCCGGGATTGCATGTACTCGCACTTGAGCCAGGACACTACATCACGGGTGGCATCGTCAGCCCTGCGCTCGGCGGCGGAGCAGTGTTCGCCAAACTGCACCATTTGGGGTTGGGAATAGCCAAACGTCTCGGGGGGCCGGCCTTCGATGACATAGTTGATGCCACGATGGATCAGTAGGTCAGGATAACGGCGAATCGGCGAAGTGAAATGGGTGTAGCTTTCCAAGGCCAAGCCGAAATGGCCTTTCTTTTCCGGCCCATAAACGGCTTGGGACAAAGAGCGCAATAGCACGGTTTGGATCAGGTGCTTGTCCGGCCTGTCGCCGATCTGCCCCAGTAAAGTGAAATAGTCTTTCGGGGACGGCTTTTCATCGCCGCCTAGCCTAAGGCCGACTCCGCCCAAGAACGTGCGCAGGTCGGCAAGCTTTTCGGCGGAAGGGCCGTCATGGATGCGTAATAAATGGGGGATTTTTGCCTTGCCTAGGAATTTAGCGGCTGCCGTGTTGGCCGCCAACATGCATTCTTCGATCAGTCGGTGGGCATCGTTGCGATTTACCGGCACGATGTTCTCGATCTTGCGATCCGGGCCGAAGACAATCTTGGATTCTTGGCTGTCAAAATCCATCGCCCCGCGCTCTTCCCTGGCCTTATGCAGCACTTGGTAGACCGCATACAGATTCTCCAAATGTTTCAGCAGGGGCTTGCGGTCCGCCCGCAGTTTCTTGTCGCGATCGACTAGAATCTTGGCCACTTCGTCATAGGTGAGTCGCGCATGGGAGCGCATCACGGCGGGATAGAACTTAGTGCGGATGGTCTTGCCTTCCCCATTCAACAGCATCTCGCAGACCATGCACAGCCGGTCTTCTTCCGGGTTGATGGAACAAAGCCCGTTGGAGAGGATTTCCGGCAACATCGGGATGACGCGCTCGGGGAAATACACCGAAGTGCCGCGCTTCTGCGCCTCCCGATCCAACGCAGTGCCGGGGCGGACGTAATGGGACACATCGGCAATGGCGACAAATAACCTCCAGCCCTTCGGGGTGGCTTCGCAATACACCGCGTCGTCAAAGTCGCGGGCATCGTCCCCGTCAATCGTGACGAGCGGAAGTTTGCGAATGTCCACCCGGCCATCCTTGGCTTCGTCCGGCACTTCCGGGCTCAAACTGGCGATTTCCTGATCGACTTCCTCCGGCCATTCATTGGGAAGGCCGTGGGCGCGGATGGCCACTTCGATTTCCATCCCAGGTGCCAGATGGTCGCCCAGCACCTCGACGACGCGGCCTATCGGCTCGCGGCGGCGGGAGGGATATTCAAGGATTTCCACCACCACGATTTGCCCGTGCCGGGCATCGCCCAGCCCTTCTGCGGGAATCAATATATCGTGGGTGATGTGCTTGCTGTCGGCGCTGACGCTGCTTATGCCACGTTCACAATAAAGCCGGCCGACCAAGTGTTTGGTATTTCGCTCCAACACTTCGATGATGCTGGCCTCGCGCCTGCCGCGCCGGTCCACCCCGCGCACACTGGCCACCGCACGATCCTCATGCATCAACTGGCGCATTTCGGCGGGCGGGATGAACAAATCGTCGCCGCCCTCGTCGGGACGGAGAAACCCGAAGCCATCGGGATGGCCGAGAACCCGCCCGGCAATCAAGTCCTTTTGGTTGACTTGGCAATAGCGGTCGCGCCGGTTGCGCAGGATTTGGCCATCGCGCTCCATGGCTTTGAGCCTTCGGTGCAGGGATTCGACGTCCTCCTCCTCGAACACCCCCAGCAAGGGTGACAATTCTTCCAGTTTTAGCGGAACGCCTTGTTCCTTCAAAACTTGGAGAATGAGTTCCCTGCTGGGAATGGGGCGTTCGTATTTTTGCGCCTCCCTTTCAGCAAAGGGGTCGGTGTACTTGAAGTCTTTGGCCTTCGTTTTAGAAGGTGATGTCATTGCTCGCTTGTCCTGTGATAGATCGAATGTCTGCCAAGACCGGCTTAGGTTTAAACCTAAGTCGG
>Ga0268283_1001683_pt1 | contig 10474 bp, 5 predicted proteins | sample saktaG_13_FD_190140 | JGI IMG/M metagenome (GOLD analysis project Ga0268283, IMG submission 190140) | Saline water microbial communities from Sakinaw Lake, British Columbia, Canada - sak_2013_06_06_36m | ecosystem: Environmental > Aquatic > Non-marine Saline and Alkaline > Saline ... | reverse complement strand
ACGACCCGCTTCGTCTCACCGAGGCCAACGGTCGTCTCTACGGTCTGGGTACCTCTGACATGAAAGGATTCTTTCCTCTCGTTATTGAGGCGGCGCGCTGCTTCCAAGCGAAAGATCTGGTCGAACCCTTGATTGTGCTCGCCACTACGGATGAGGAAAGCAGCATGGACGGGGCCAAAGCCCTGGTAGAAATGGGACACCCGCGCGCCCGTTATGCCGTTATCGGTGAGCCCACTGGCTTGATTCCAGTGCGAATGCACAAGGGGATTCTGATGGAGGGAATCCGGCTTCTGGGCCGTTCGGGACACTCCAGCGATCCGTCACTGGGGGTGAACGCCCTCGACGGAATGTCTCGAGTGTTGGGGGAGTTACTGACCTGGCGCGAGGAGTTGCAAGCCCACCACCGTAATCCTTTATTTCGAGTACCAGTACCAACCCTAAACCTGGGACGTATCCATGGTGGCGATAATCCTAACCGTATCTGTGGTATGTGTGAGTTGCACATCGATCTGCGTACCCTGCCCGGTATGGACCTGGAGGCGCTTCGTATCACATTGCACACACGCTTGGCCGCAGTGTTAGAGGGTACCGGCTTAGACCTTGAGGTCTTTCCACTGTTCTGCGGTACCCCAGCGTTGGAAACCGCCGCAGATTCTCCCTTGGTACGAGCCGCTGAGACCCTTACCGGCGCACCTGCAGAGGCGGTTGCCTTTGCTACCGAAGGTCCCTACCTACAGCAACTCGGGGCTGATACCATCATCCTTGGTCCTGGTGACATCGCCCAGGCTCACCAACCCGATGAATACCTAGCCTTGGATCGCCTGCAACCCACGATAGATTTGCTTACCAATCTGATCGGACGCTTTTGTACTAGGCATTCCCCCTGAGCATCTAACTTCATCTGGAAGGTACCTGGGCGGCAAGGCAAATTCTAGTCGGAAAGTGCGTGGGAATTTGTTACTATCCTCCACTGGGGGAGTCGGCTGGGCAGTCGCTCCGCATTGCGGGGAGGAAAGTCCGGGCTCCATAGGGCAGGGTGCCAGGTAACGCCTGGGAGGTGTGAGCCTACGGAAAGTGCCACAGAAAATACACCGCCTAAGCACCGCCGAATTTTCGGGGGTGACGGTAAGGGTGAAAAGGTGCGGTAAGAGCGCACCGCGCTGACGGCAACGCCAGTGGCAGGGAAAACCCCACCCGGAGCAAGACCAAACAAGGGGGCTATGACGTGGCCCGCGTCGCCCCTGGGTAGGTCGCTACAGGTGCGTGGTGACACGCATCGCAGATGAATGACTGTCCTCGACAGAACTCGGCTTACAGGCTGACTCCCCCACCACTACTTGCTTTGATTCCATCCACCTCACCGCAGTTTTGAATCATCAATCATCCCACGGCTAAAGTCGGGGGTTTGTTGGAGACTCTGATGAAACCGATTAATATTGTGCGACTGTTGATTACTACTGTTTTAGTTCTGTCAAACGCGCTTGTAAATGCAAACGGTACGACTACAACTCCAGATCAACTTTGTACTAGTATTCTGGCGTCCTATAACAGTAGTACCTGTGATCAACAGTGCAAAGATTCTATTATAACGAATTACTCGGATTGCTTTTCTGGTGGACTCAGCGCAGGCACTGTTTCAATCAACAGCACATCATTTGCGCAAGTGGTTACCATTTCGAATATAATTTCTTCTCGGTTCTTTTTAGTTGGCCGCCCACGTCAAAAAACAGAGATTAATGAGAAGGGTATGGCAGGTGGTGGCGAGAATCCGCGATGGAATCTTTGGGGAAATCTAACGAATAGCGATACTCACCAAGATCAGAATACGGTTAATTTTAATTCAACAGTTCTAACCACGGTAATTGGTGGCGATTACGCGTTATCGCAAAATATGGTGCTTGGTGTTTCTGGATCCTTTGATAATGGTGATGGCTCCCTTGGTGCAAATTCTGATTTCACAAGCAAAGGTTTCTCTATTGCGCCATATATCGGGTTTCAATTTAGTCCGGAATTAGTACTTGATGCTAGTGTTGGTATAGGTTCTGGAGAACTTGATCTTAACAGCCTCGAAAAGAAATCTGATCGCTGGTTTGGGGCGGCTAACTTGTCCTATAACCACTGGATAGATAATATCCAACTCACGGGAAAGTTCAGCTATCTGCATGGTGAAGAAGCCTACCATGACGACGCCCGAAATAAGTTGGACCAAGTTCGTCTTGGCGTTCAGGCGGGTTATTGGATGGAGAGCGTAATGCCGTATGCTGGATTGTCCTACTCGTCCGATATTTCTCGATCCAGCAGCTTGGTCAACGCTCCCACTGATCCCATTGGAAAAGAAGCATGGATCTGGACGGTGGGTTTTAATTTCTTTTCTCTACGAAATGGCATGACCGGCGGTATCGCCTACAGCCAAGAAGAAGGGCGTTCTTATCAGAAGAACAACCTCTTGATCGCAAACATTGGCATCCGTTTCTGATCATAATATGAAGTCTAGAATACGAACCGCGCTGCAGTTAGGCGCGGTTCTTTCGTTGTTGCTATTGGTGGGGTGTGTCGAATCTGATTCTTTCGGGGGATCGCGTGATGCGATTAGTGCATGGGGGGAGGGGAGGGGATTTGTAGTAAGTGAGGTCTTGGCAGGGCCTTTTCAATTATTACGACTTACCCGTGGCGGTGTGCAAAATGGAGGGATAGCCGCTGTTTATATAGAAGGTGATGGTGCACCCTGGCCATCTCCGTGGTATCCCCCTCACGATCCGACACCGTTTAAACCGATCGCCATGACACTCGCTGCTGCCGATCCGGCATCAGCAGTAGCCTACTTCGGTCGACCTTGCCAATACCTTCAAACAGCAGATCTTGCTGCCTGTTCACCGTTGTATTGGAGAGAACGCCGTTTCTCACCAGAAGTAATCGCTGCCTATAACGACGCTCTCAACGAATGGAAGAAAGCAAGTGGGGCACAGCAATTGCGCCTAGTTGGTTATTCTGGCGGCGGCGTTATTACTACATTGCTGGCCGCAAGGCGTAGTGATGTGGAGTTACTGGTCACCGTCGCAGCACCTTTGGTGATATCGGAGTGGATTGCCGAGCATGGTCTATCTCCCCTCAAAGGTTCACTAGACCCTGCGGATTTGAGTTCCGATATTCAATTACCGCTGAGTGTACATTTTATCGGTGACCATGACCAAATTGTCTCGAATACGATTGTAAAACACTTTGTTGCACGGTACGGTGGACGAATTATTACCATCCCCAATTTTGGTCACGAATGCTGTTGGTCACACCATTGGTCCCATTTAATTGAGCGCATTATTCCTGATTACATCTCTTCCCGGGAGCACGCAAAATGAAGCTATCGAAATGGATTGCCTTCTCAATATTTGGATTTCTTTCGTTCACTAGTGCGGCGGTAGGACCTCCGCCGATGATGAGACCTCCCGCCTTTGCTGGCGGTGTTCCCGGGATGGCGCAAATGCACGCCATCTCTATGCAGCGTCATCAGGCACGCACTCTGCGTTATCGTGAAGCGTTAGAAGAACTGCATAAGAATCCGAACGTCGCCGATGTGCCCGAATGTACGTCTGCAACGCCATCTCCCGAATCGCTCTGTCTGCGCCAACCATCGCCGGTGGAGCCCATTGTTGAGGAGCCAGAAACTCAACCGATAGCCCCGGTTATTCAAAAGGTGCGTCACTACCACGCACTGCTGTTCGGCAACAATGCCTATAAATTGCCAATCCCGGCACTGGATACACCGGTTGGTGATGTTGACTCGATTGCGGAGGTCTTGCGTAGCAATTTTGGATACGAAACACAGATTGTCCATGATGCCAGTAAGGCACAGATTATCGAAGCAATTAATAAAATTGCCGCAGAGAGCAAGCCAGAGGATAGCGTGTTATTGCTCTATGCCGGTCACGGTTATCTGGATGACGAGACAAAGATGGGATACTGGATTCCAGTAGATGCCTCAGTAAAAACAGCCGCCGGTTGGATATCCAATAGCGATATTGCAAAACTACTGAGCGCAATTCCTGCACGCCAATTAATTTTGGTTTCTGATAGTTGTTTCTCGGGATCGTTGACGCGTGAGCAAAAATTTACCGCTGCCAGTACAGAAGAAGTCGACGCGATCTTGAACCGTCGGTCGGTGATTGCGTTTTCATCGGGTGACGAGGAACCTGTTTCGGACGCAGGCAAGGACAATCATTCAATTTTTGCTTGGAATCTCATAAGTCGGTTGGAAAAAATAGAGGACGTAACCCCCGGTTATGAAGTTTATCAAATCGTATATACCGACGTTAAAAAAGACTATCCGCAATCGCCACAATACGGTGCGGTGATTACGGCAGGTCATGTTGTTGGGGGGGAATACTTATTTGCTAGGAAACAAGAAGAAAACAAATATTAGAATCAACTTCTGGCTCCCACACGGGAGCCAGAAGGATTGGTGTCACCTCATCGGAAATTTCCGATGATCCACATAGATCATCTGCCCGGAATTTAGAAATCTAAGTTGGCTGCAGCTAGGGCGTTGCGCTCAATGAATTCTCGACGAGGTTCCACTTGATCGCCCATCAATGTGGTAAAGATGTCATCTGCCGCAATGTTATCTTCAATGTGGACCTGCATTAATCGGCGCGTTTCGGGATTCATCGTGGTATCCCAAAGTTGCACAGGGTTCATTTCGCCCAAGCCTTTGTATCGCTGAATCTGCTGACCCCGTTTGGCCTCTTCCCATAGCCAAGTCACTACCTCCCGAAAATTCGCCACTTCCTTTTGACGTCCACCACGGCGTACAAAGGAGCCTGTTACAAATAATCCGTTCATCTTTCTTACAAAAGGAGCTAGCGTATTACTGTATTCCGGTGAACGGAAGAACGCGATTTCCAGGTAATATCTACGAAGCACTCCATGATTTATCTCATGAATCTGAGCTGCCCCATTTACTCCAGGAACGATACGATACGAAGAAGTCCCCTCGTCACCTTTTGCCACGAATCGGCGATCTAGTTCTTGATACCAAGGATCTAACAGTTCGGGGTTGTCCAATTCCTGTGAGGTGATCTCCGGCATATAGAGAACAGCCTCCAGTACCGGAGCGGGTAGCCGCTTCGATAAGTGATGTATCGTCCGCATCGCCATATTGTATTCGGTCACCAGAGATTCCAGTTCCGATCCCGAGAGGGGAGGGGAACCTTCTCCGATCATGACTTCCGCACTATCGAGAGCGCTTCCCCGCAGGTGAATCTCCAGTTCGTTGTCGTCCTTAATATAGGTTTCCTGCTTACCTTTCTTTATTTTATACAGAGGTGGCTGGGCGATATAGATATGGCCTCGTTCGACCAATATCGACATCTGTCGATAGAAGAATGTCAACAACAGGGTGCGAATGTGGGAGCCATCCACGTCAGCATCCGTCATGATAATGATGCGGTGGTAACGGAGTAGGTCGGGATTGAAATCTTCTGTTCCAATACCACAACCCAGGGCAGTGATGAGCGTTACAATTTCGGTGGAGGACAGCATTTTGTCAAAACGAGCCTTCTCCACATTCAAGATCTTTCCCTTCAACGGTAGAATTGCTTGATAATGGCGGTCGCGTCCTTGTTTTGCCGAACCACCGGCGCTGTCACCCTCTACTAGGAATATCTCTGACAGAGCAGGATCTTTTTCCTGGCAATCGGCCAGTTTTCCTGGAAGCCCGGCCACGTCCAGAACTCCTTTCCGACGAGTCGTTTCTCGGGCCTTACGTGCTGCCTCTCGGGCACGGGCGGCATCGATAATCTTCCCAGTGATCACCTTGACTTCATTTGGCTTTTCGAGGAGAAATGATTCCAATTGTTCTGCTATCGCAGCCTCGACAACTCCTTTTACTTCGGAAGAGACCAGTTTGTCCTTGGTTTGAGAAGAGAATTTTGGATCGGGTACTTTTACCGACAAAATGGCAGTGAGGCCTTCTCGGATGTCTTCGCCCATGATAGCCACTTTCGCTTTTTTCGCGATTCCATTTTGCTCTATATATTGGTTGATCGTCCGAGTCAGTCCTCCACGGAATCCTGCCAAATGAGTACCACCATCCCGTTGGGGAATGGTGTTCGTAAAGCAGAAAACGTTTTCCTGATAAGTATTATTCCATTGCATGGCCACCTCTACCGTCATTCCCGCCCGTTCCGATTTGAAATAGAAAACCGTAGGGTGTAAGGGAGTCTTGTTCCGGTTGAGGTGTTCGACAAATTCGGAGATGCCGCCCTTATACTCAAAGGTATCGGTTTTTGCGTTGCGTTCATCGACCAGAGTAATGATGATTCCTGGATTGAGAAAAGACAGTTCCCTCAGCCGTTTTGCCAGAATATCGTAGTGAAATTCGATATTGGAAAATGTTTCAAGGCTGGGTTTGAATCGGACCGTCGTTCCACGTTGGTCGGTTTCACCCGTTACGGCCAGGGGGGCAAGCGGTTCACCGTGAGAATAGTGTTGGGTATGAATCTTCCCATCGCGATAGATAGTGAGCCAGAGATGTTCGGAAAGGGCATTGACAACGGATACCCCAACGCCGTGGAGGCCGCCGGAAACCTTGTAAGAGCTGTCATCGAATTTACCGCCCGCATGCAATATGGTCATAATGACCTCTGCGGCAGAACGTCCCTCTTCCTTGTGAATATCTACAGGAATGCCTCGTCCATTGTCAATAACAGTTACCGAATCGTCAGTGTTAATGATAACGTCGATTTTGTTACAATAACCAGCGAGCACTTCGTCAATGGCATTATCCAACACCTCGAAGACCATGTGGTGCAGCCCGGTACCGTCACTGGTATCGCCAATATACATCCCTGGTCGTTTACGTACGGCATCGAGTCCTTTCAGAACTTTGATATTGGTTGAATCATAAATTGGATTAGGATTTTCACTGATCATTTTTTAAATTCTTCTTTTGCTATGTGTTATTTAAATCCGTGCCCCGTCTGGAGGGGCGATAAAAACCGCCGAATCTAGAGAACAGTAAAGAGTAGGGATTAGAAAGGATAAAGTCAAAAATCCTTTCTTTATAATGTAAAGTCAAATACTGTTTATACTGTTGCCAAATTGCCTTTTGTTTCCAGCCATGCACGTCGATCGGCGGCTCGACCCCGAGAAAGTAGCATATCCAAGAGAATCACCGTTGCCTCCTCATTTTCTAGTGTGAGTTGAATCAGACGGCGGGTGTCAGGATCGAGAGTGGTTTCACGTAATTGTAAAGGGTTCATCTCTCCCAATCCTTTAAAACGCTGGACATTAATCTTGCCTTTCTTCTTTTCGGCAGCAATTCGTTCTAAGACACCCTGTTTTTCACCTTCGTCCAAGGCGTAATAAACATCGTGGCCAACATCGATACGGTACAGTGGCGGCATTGCCACATGGATATGTCCATTTGCGACCAATGGTCGGAAATGACGTAGGAATAGCGCACACAACAGGCTGGCAATGTGGGCCCCATCAGAATCGGCATCCGCTAAGATACAGATTTTCCCGTAGCGTAGCCCATCCAATTTGTCTGAACCGGGGTCTACGCCGATAGCGACAGCAATATCGTGAACTTCCTGAGAACCCAATACCTCGGCTGCTTCCACTTCCCATGTATTTAGGATTTTACCACGCAATGGCAGGATTGCTTGAGTTTCTCGATCACGAGCTTGTTTTGCAGAACCACCTGCGGAGTCACCCTCAACCAGAAATAACTCGGTACGTGTTGGCTCTTGAGAGACACAATCTGCGAGTTTCCCAGGTAACGCTGGACCAGAGGTGACCTTTTTACGCAATACCTTTCGTCCCGCTTTGATGCGCGCTTGAGCAGCCCCAATGGCCAACTCAGCAATGCGCTCACCCTGTTCGGTATGCTGATGCAACCATAAACTGAAGGCATCCTTAGCCACCCCAGAAACAAAGGCGGCGCATTCCCGAGAGGAAAGACGTTCCTTGGTTTGGCCGGTAAACTGTGGCTCGCGTAGTTTTACCGAAAGAACATAACTGACTCGCTCCCACACATCCTCGGGAGAAATCTTTACACCGCGCGGCAGTAGATTCCGGAAATCGCAGAACTCCCGCAGCCCTTCTAATAATCCGGTGCGTAAGCCGTTGACATGAGTTCCGCCCTGAGTCGTGGGAATCAAGTTCACGTAACTTTCGGCCAAAGTCAGTGCACTCGTTTCAGGATGCCAAACTACCGCCCACTCGGTTACCTGTTCATTGCCTTGAAAGCTACCCACGAAAGGAGATTCGGGCAGTGTCTCCTGGTCCCCTAATTCCTCTTGCAGGTAGGATGCTAATCCTTGGCTGTAGCGCCATTCCTGCTGTTCAGGAATAGCTATAGTTTCGTCGCGAAATCGTACAGTGAGTCCACGGCACAACACCGCTTTGGCGCGGAGCAAATGATGCAGGCGTGATAGCAAAAACTTGGGAGCGTCGAAGAATTGCGGATCAGGCCAGAAACGCACAGTGGTACCCGTACTGCGCGTTTGTCCTACGACGGTCAGTTCCGAGACTTTCGTACCAGAGGCAAAAGCGATGTGGTGTTCTCGTCCTCCACGACGCACCCATACCTCCAGACGTTGAGAAAGAGCGTTGACTACTGACACTCCAACGCCATGAAGACCTCCGGAGAATTGATAGGTCTTTCCTGAGAATTTACCACCGGCATGAAGCCGAGTAAGGATAACTTCTACACCTGATACTCCCTCTTCAGGATGAATATCTACCGGCATTCCGCGCCCATTGTCGGCCACCGATAATGAACCATCGGCATAAAGTACGACATCGATACGGGTGGCAAAGCCCGCTAAGGCTTCGTCCACAGCGTTATCGATGACTTCCTGGGCAAGATGATTGGGGCGCTCGGTTTGGGTATACATGCCCGGGCGCCGACGTACAGGATCAAGTCCCGACAGAACTTCAATGGCAGCTGCGTTGTAGGTGTCGTTCATCAGGTACGTAGAAACTTCCATTATTAACAAAAATTGCCACCTACGAAAAGGTCGATAACTGTACAATAAACAATATTCGAAAAAAGAAAACCGGAAATCCTTCCCGAAGTCAACCATTACACAAATATAAAAGGACGAATTTGCTGGCACATATCAGGTGATTGCTAACCATAAACGTTAGTTAGGGAATCTGCCGGAAATGAAATATCTATTCGATCGTCGCCACCATGCCTTGATGAGCATTTTAACCGAAATCTAGCTGCTATGGATAGATGTAGTTTTTGTTAAAAAAACAGAAAACTCTTCTAGGCCACAGGAGAAATATCGAAACATATTTCAGAGATGTAAAGACTGACTAAATCACTTGGTCAAGAGGAGATACCACCCATTTTGACGTCAACATTGCTACCGCTTCCTGCCCGCCCACTCGTTCGATACAATCGCCAGTCATGGTCGTTGACCAGATCCCTAAAAGGGCTGTTTGGGGTCCAACCCCGCCGATTCCGCCACTCAGGTTTATCGCCAAGCGCATGTCACAACTCGCTAATGATCGTCTGTTACGGGCCTTGCGACGCAAGCCTGTCGATGTTACCCCTGTGTGGATGATGCGTCAGGCGGGTCGCTACCTACCTGAGTATCGTAAGGTCAGGGAACAAGCGGGTGATTTTATGACCCTGTGCCGCACTCCGGAATTGGCCTGTGAGGTTACCCTGCAGCCTATAAACCGTTTTCCTCTAGATGCGGCTATCCTGTTCTCCGACATCCTTACTATTCCTGACGCGATGGGTTTGGGGTTGAGTTTTACCGATGGCGGAGGACCTCGCTTCGATCGCCCTCTCCGTACTGTTCGAGATATCGAAGCACTGGGTGTTCCAGACCCGGAACAGGACCTGCGTTATGTGATGGATGCCGTCCGCCTGATCCGTCGTGAGCTGGCTGGTCGGATACCTCTTATCGGTTTTGCAGGTTCCCCCTGGACGCTTGCCACGTATATGTTGGAGGGCGGGAGCAGCAAGGAGTTTCGCGCGACTAAGACCCTCCTCTACGACCAGCCCGAGCGGCTCCAACAGTTGCTGGCGGTCCTAGTTGAAGCGGTGACCATCTATCTGGCCGCCCAGATGGCTGCAGGGGTTCAGGTGTTGATGATATTCGACACTTGGGGGGGGACCCTAACCCCGCGTGATTACCTAACTTTCTCTCTAGCACCCATGAAACAAGTGGTCCAAAGGCTTAAAGTAGTTGATCCAGAGATCCCCATCATTTTATTCACTAAAGGGGGAGGTGCATGGCTAGAGGCCATGGCCACCACTGGTTGCGATGCCCTGGGTTTGGACTGGAGCACGGACCTCGGAATGGCCCGTGCCCGGGTAGGGGAGCAGGTGGCGCTCCAGGGTAATCTGGACCCTGCCGTTCTCTACGCCTCTCCCAATCGTATCCGGGAACGTGTGGCGGAGGTCCTTGCCGCCTACGGCCCGGGTAATGGACACATTTTCAATCTGGGGCACGGG
>Ga0268283_1001682_pt1 | contig 10477 bp, 4 predicted proteins | sample saktaG_13_FD_190140 | JGI IMG/M metagenome (GOLD analysis project Ga0268283, IMG submission 190140) | Saline water microbial communities from Sakinaw Lake, British Columbia, Canada - sak_2013_06_06_36m | ecosystem: Environmental > Aquatic > Non-marine Saline and Alkaline > Saline ... | reverse complement strand
GAACAGAAGTTACAAAGAAGGTGTGCCGAAAGCTCACTATGATTTTGAATTTGTCTCAGTTTACGACCCCAACGCTCCAGGGAAGCTGTTATTGGATATTCTGATTGAAAATCCGACCTATCCGGAGATCCTTGAAGTGCCCATTGCAAACAAGTGGATTGAAACGGAGAATGAGATCACTGTAAAAATTCCTTCCATCGATTCAATTACCGGCGACAAGTTAACCGCCTTTGCCCCAAATACCATTGGCATTCCTTATTACAAGCACGATGACAGTTTTGCCATGGAAATCTGCAAGCAACTTTTTGATTTGAGTAAACTCTTCCCGAATTTATCCAGACTGGAAGTAGTTAATGAAAGCTTTCAGGCCTTTGCGAAGGAAGAGATCGGGTATCGGAAAAATGATTCGGATTTTATAAAAAAGGAGGTTACTCCGGAAAAAGCGCTTAAAGACACCATTGATACTTGCATATTGATTACCAGAAGAGATGCGAATAAAGAGGAGCCTTACAAGACACAATTCGCCGACCTGGATAACGGGATCCGGGCTTTAGGCGCCAACTTTTTAATGTCTGGTAATTTTCGCATTGAGGATGCTGTTGTAGCTTCTGCACAGGTTGCGCACCTAGCTGCAAAATTATTGGTTGGTGATTTAAGTCCTATTGTCTATTACAACGGCGAGGATATTAAACCACTCATTATAGAAGATCCGGATTGGAATTTTTTAAATAAACTCAAAAAGCAACCAGATAAATCAGCTTTCTATTACTGGTACCAGACGATATACCTATTGAAAAAAAACCAAACTTGAAAATAAAGCACCTAATGATTTAATAAATTTTACTTGTCTTTACTGATCTTTAAGAAATTAGCTTAAGTTTACAAATTACCCACAATAACTCTATTTTGCATATCGCCCTATGTCTGAATTCAATAGAAAACTGGAAAGTGACAATATTTTTGAAGGTCTTTCTGATGAAGTTATAGAAGTTACTCTTAGAATATTGGACGACTTTGAAAACCGTTACAACAGAAATTCTGAAAATAAACTTAGGGCAGAACAAATAAAACAAATTCTCACAAATGAGAGCAGAATCTGTTTCTTCCAAAAACAGAAAGCAGACGACATCAATAACCGGTCCCGACATAAAATTATAATCCCGATTGGTAACGAAAGAGCCATTGAGACAATTGTCGGATTGTGGGTTGACAAAGTTGACACCTTTACAGAACTTTACTCCTATAGAGTCTCCAAATTCAAAGAAATTTCCTTCTTCAACGAACCAACTAAACATGCAATTAAAAAAAATTGCAGATTCCAATTCGTTGAACTTGAAAGGAAAGCAGGGAGCAACGCTGAAATTTTTAAAGACCTTTTCAAAGCCGTTGAAGCAAGTGAAATTCCACTAATAGATATTAATAAAGAAAAAGACCGTCAGATATGGCACAATTATGTTGTGGCGTTGAAAAAGCTTGTAAAACAGAAGGAGCAGGTTTGGAAAATTCAAAAAATCAGCGCCCCTTATTCTGAAAAACGAGAAGGAGATAATGAAAGAACAAATTATATTGACATCTTCATAAATGAAAAGGATTTAATTGCTCAACTTGAAAGAGATATTGAAGACTTGTTCGACCTAAACGAGCTTGAAGATTATGGAGTAAGTGAAGACAAAGCATTTATTGAGTTTAAAAATTACAGAGAATTAAGTGTGGAAGAAATAACTCAACTTAAGGAGTTGGGTGAAGAATTATTCTATGAACTTTCGAGCAAATCGCCGATTCATTATATCTCAGGTGAAATTTTATTCAAGTATTCCGACAATGTTTCTAAAGAAGAAATATTTACAGAGCTGAAATCGAGACTTCTTTCAGACTATCAACTCGAAATAGACATTAAGAAGGATGGTTATACTGATTTGGCAGAAAATAACATTCCTCATTTACATAAAATTATTACTGATAATTATAATAACCTTCTTACTATTCATCGGGACAATCTTGTTCTATTGAAGGTCGATTTCAACAATGGAATAGAATTATTAAAACTAAAGGAGAAGGTAAAAAGAAAGCTAATTGAGGATGGCTTAGACAGGAATAATGTTTCAATTTCACAAGATGGTAGATTTATTATTGTCGAAATTAAGTCCTTCATCCCTTCAAATAAATTCATGAATGAGGGATTATTACTTGAAAAAACGATATCAAGATTTTCAACAAAAAATCATTATACATTAAAGGAAATAGAAGGATTAGAGGTAGTAAATAATACGTATCAAATAAACAATGCTACAAATCAAGAATGTAAAGACCTATTAGTTAAGATTCAAGACGAAAACGAGGATCTTTTATTCCAAAGAATCTCAACCCTTTACTACTTTAAACCGAGTCCATATACCAATATTGAAATATTAAGAGATTTCAAAACACAAATTGATTTACCAAATAAAATTGAGTTTGTCCTTACCAACTCTATCTTGAAAATCGCAGCCGATAACAAAACTGATTATGAAACACAAATACAAAATATTAAAGCTTCTTTCCCGGATGCAAAAATTGAAGATAAGGAATTCAGGCCGGCTTTTCAAGTTCAATTTTTAACGAACCAAGAGTCGAAACGACAGAGCATTGTCAATAAAATCATCAACGAAATTAGAAAGGCTATAAGCAATAAAGTAGAATTTGATATAATCAAAAACCACACAAGAATACTATTTTCCTATAAATTCACTTGTGATGAAGATAGAGAGAAATTCAAACAAGTCATAATATCCACCTGTTCTGCACATCAGGACGTTATGACCTTTTCATTTGAAAATAATCTGGGAAGGACCATCTACGAACTTTTCAAGAACGAAACACTTGAACTGGAAAAAGAAAAAGAAGTTGCAGGGAATGTAAGACAAGCGACTTTTATATATCTAACACCAGAACAACGGGAACAACTTAATGAGAAGATTGAACTTTATGGAGATGAGGCAATTTTCAAAGAGGGAATTCAAATTGGGAAACTAATTAGGAAAGACAAAGATCGTTTGAAATTTAGAATTAATGCTGATTTTGACGAGAAAATAAACGCAAGAGAAGAAGATAGAATTGATTTGAATGAAATTCGTCTTGGGTATATTAAACCTATTTTCCCTGGTGAACTGACTAATATTGGGAGAATGATTCGGGCGATGAAAAAAGTAACCGAGCCTGGTGGAAGAGTCGGTTATCCTGTTAACAGGAATCTATCAAATTTCTTATTTGATCCGAATGAAGCAAGACAATCAGCAGCAGACATTGAAGAAGAAAAGCAAAAGGTAATTGCCGACCTTAATGAACCACTCCTAAAAGAACAGCAAAAACAAGTTGAAGCTGTTGCAAAAACCCTCATAGCAAAAGATTTAGCATTGATACAGGGTCCGCCGGGTACAGGAAAAACGACCGTAATTGCAGAAATTATTTGGCAAACACTCGTAAGGGATCCACAATCAAGAATTCTTATTACCTCTCAAACTAATCTAGCTGTTGACAATGCATTAGAACGACTTAAAGGGAAAAAATTAGTGCGGCCAATTCGCATTGGTAACCTTGAAAAGTTTGAAGATGAAGGAAAAGTTTATTCAAATGATCGGATAAAAGAATGGATCAATGCAAAAACCAATTCAAATGATGAAGAATTGAATTCAGATAATGCTGTTTGCAAATGGATTGAAAATGTAAAAACGAAATGTAGCTGTGAGGATAAATATGCAAAAGCGATTAATAAATGGAAAAATGCCTTGGATGAAAATGACTTGTTGATTAAAAACACGTTCTCCAATACTTACTATAAGTATGTTAATGTATTTGCCGCAACTTGCAGTGAATGCGGAAGTCCGAGGTTTAGTGAGGCATTTCAAAACACGTTTCAGAAAAATTCAGAGAATCAAGGTGAACCAGAGTTTGACATAGTGATAATGGATGAGGCAAGTAAAGCGACTCCGCCTGAATTAGTTTTACCTCTGACATTTGGGAAAAAAGTGGTGATTATTGGCGACCACAAGCAATTGCCACCTATGATTGATGAAAGGGAATTCGGTGAGGCTTTAGAGGCAGTTGGCGCAAAGAATCTTATTGAACAATGGACAAAAGACGACTATAAGGTTTCACAATTTGAAAAACTTTTTAAAAACGCACCAAAAAATTTTGTTGCCAGCCTGGATACGCAATTCAGAATGCACGAACAGATCATGAATTGTATTTCGCAATTCTATACGGACCAAGAAGAATTAGAGAATGGTTTAATTTGCGGAATAAAAGGAGAGATGAATGTTCCTGATTTTAATGTCAAAGCAAGCCGGTGGCATGGCCTTAAATCAGAACCATTCATTGACCCAAAGCATCATGCAATATGGGTGAATGTTGAAACTCCTGAAACTAAGGTTGGTACGTCTTTTGAAAACGAAGGTGAAATTATTGCCATTCAAACAGTATTACGGACATTAACAAAGGCTGATGGTTATCAAGAATATTTTAATCACTTTAAAAAAGATGAGGACAAGGAAATCGGGATCATTACTTATTACATGCCACAGATGCAAAGAATAAGAAATGCTATGTATAGTCACTTCTCAAAGAACGATTGGAGAAGTTTTGAACAACATAAATTTGAAAACGAATTCCAGCTACCATTTAGAATCAATACCGTTGACCGCTTCCAGGGAATGGAAAGAAATATCATTATCATTTCAACAGTTCGCAGTAACAAACAATATAGAGAAGAAAAGGGAATACGAATTCTCAAAGATAATAACAAGTTCCCTTTCGCATTAGGTTTTGCAAGAGAATTACAACGGATAAATGTTGGCTTTTCCAGGGCAAAAAGATTATTGATTGTAATTGGGAATGAAAAACATTTCTCTAACAAGCCCGAGTATGCAGAAGCAATTCGGAAAATGCACAGGGTTGATTTAATGCAAATCCAAAATTTAACTCTATCGTGAAAACACGTCTATCTAAAATAGTAAGAGATTTAAAAGTCAACATTACAGATGTAACGGAATTCCTTTCTTCAAATGGATATGATTGTAATGAAGACCCAAATGAGGAATTGTCAATTGAAGCGGTTGAGCTTATTAAATACAACTTCCCTGCATTCATTTCTGATAAGAAGAAACAACTTCTTCAACAAATTCCAAAACGAAAAGCTCAAAAACCCGAAATTCTTGCAGCAACAGAACAGATTCCATTAGAGTTAAAAATCATTGAGGCAGCAAGTAAAGAGAAAAAACTGATCGAAAGAATAATAGGTTTCACTGAGTTTGACTGGAGCTTCATTGTTGCCAAGTATAAAGGTGAATGTTCACAGCCAGTTGAATTCAATATATTTGATGAGGTATTGTGTGAGTTGCTATTAACAGAGCAACTTTCTGAGCAAAAGATCGGGAACATTCTTGGTTTTGATACAGAAAAGGACCCTGCAGAAAAAGAAATTGTCCATACTGCAATAAATGAATTGAAGAAGGACAAAATGATTGATGGCGATGAAAGCATAATGTGGATCACTGATATTGGCAAGGATTATGCAAGTAATGGCGTGAAATTTTCAACATTCACAAGAGTATTTGACTTGTATTTTGATTTAGTGGGTGGAAAAGTAGAGAATGTAAAAAGAATATTCAGCAAGCTCAAAAGTGAAAAAATCCCAACTCTGGTAACAAATATTCCTGTTAGTTTACAAGATATAAGAAAGTTAGCAGAATATCAAGCGCAGGAAATTCATTTTCCCGAAAAGAATTATTTACTGCAAGCAGCAGAATTCCTCAATGCCGAGAGTTTCAAGGCAAAGGTTTGGGTTGTACTTTTAGAAAATTTCAGAGACAACTCAATGCGTACTATTGTATATGATGAAAAGCAAGGAATTGTAATTGATGAACTGTCCGAAGCATTAGATGAACAAGAAAGTATTAAAACTGAATTGCTTGAAAAATTGATAAAGGTTGATGATGCTATTGAATTTACTGAAGAAGAAAAACAAGAAGACCAGATTCAGATTGAAAAAGAATTGATTCAAAAACAAGGAGAAATTGATGAGGCAATAAAAACCCAAAACACCGGAAAATTAAAAGAAATTGAAAAAGAAGTCCAAGAAATCAAGCGGCATTTCAACTCACTTGAATTTGAGGTTGAATTAAAACGATTGTTTGATCAAACTGCAAATGAATTATGGATAATAAGCCCCTGGATAAAAAACGCTGCATTTAAAAGAATACCATTCTTTGAAAACTATCTTAAAAAAGGAGGGAAAATATTTATAGCATATTCTGAACCTGAAGAAGCGGGACAGGTTATGGCCTATGATGAACCCTTAAACAAACTTCTAGAATTAGAAACGAAGTACCAGAATTTCTATTTACATCAACTTCCAGCATTCCATTACAAAAATGTTTGGTTGAGAAAAGAAGATGGGAACCATTTGTATTATACTGGGAGTTACAACATACTCTCTTTCTTCGTCAGCCAAGGTTTGCATAAGGTAAGACAGGAAAAAATGACACGTCTAGATTGGAATGAAGAAGTGCAAGAGGAATTTGCCGATGTGATTAAACAATTCGGTTTGAAATATGCTAATAAAGCTAAAGAAGATTTTAATGTTCTTTGCCAAAACCCTCCGGCTATAATAGACAGAGCGTATTTGCAAAAACTTAGAACCGTTGATAACAGCAAACTTAAGTCGTTTATTGGGCAAGGTGTTGAACAATTTGATGAGACATATAAATCCCTTGAAGAGACCAAAACAGAAAATCTAAACCGTTACAGGAAACTGTTTTTTGAAAACAAAATTGAGGATTACAGGAAGGAGGTTGAAGATTTATCAAAACAACCGATTTCTTTGGTTCAAAAAAGAAGTTTACTTGCCGAGTTTGAAAAGTTGCGAGATGAATTTATTGACTTCATGGAATTGCAAATGACAAAAGCTAAAGATGTTGCAAGATTGATTGAGAATTTAAGAACTTTCAATTTGCAAAGCCCAAAATATTATCCTAAGAAACGAAGATAATATGTCTCGATTTGAAACTTCTAAATTTGTTCGGAATCCTGCATTGATGAATCAGGATGTTTTGAAATTAGCATGTGATGCACTAGAATGGAAATATGAAATAATTAATGATAGTCTTAGGGTTTTAGATATTGGAACCGGCAGAATTGCGGGTAATGAATATGCTATTATGGTAAACGGCAATGAAGTTGTTTATAACACATACTATTTGGGTAATGCCCGAGAAAAAGTAAATCAGTTACAAGAAATGTTTTTTACCCTGAATGTTGAATATGTAAAGAAATTAGTGCTTTCGGAATTTAAAAAAAGAGGATTTACATACAAGACAAATGAAAAGTTCGTACAAAACAATGAGGAAAAGGTGTCTTTTTTCCTGAATGGAAGATCAAAATTCAAAGGGGAGATTGAACCAATTGGAGAAATCAAAATTACTATTTTGAAAGATGGAACTGTGGTGAGTGATTCAAACTATCTACCAGATGATGTCAATAAGCAAGCACATTCAGCGATGGATAGCATAGATATTCATTTTGGCAATAAAAGGGTCATGGTTAAAAAAGAAGTTCCTTTAAAGTATCGGGAGAGGATTTTGAAAACGACTAAAACAACTAATATCCAAAACAAAAAGTTATGATATTAAGGACAAACACGGATTTTACAGATCAGGTTCAGAATATGCTGAAAGCATATTACCCGGTTCTTTATGTAACTTCATTTGAAAATAATAGGACAAAACAAAAATTAAGAGGTATTGCAAAATCCTTGAATAAAAACTATAAATTTTATGAATGGAATTGCGTTGATGGCTTGGGATGCAGAGATATAAAAGAAGGAGGCCTCAAACCGATGGAAAATCTTGAAGACCCTGAACAGGTGTTAAAACACATTTCCAATCAGATTGATAATAATGACAACGAGATATACATTTTAGAGGATTTTCATCAATTCATCGAGGAGCGGAATATTAAGGTATTATTAAGACAGTTGGCTGAAAAGTTAAGGTTTTACAGAAAGCATATTATTATTTTATCTTCTGTCTTCATACTCCCCATTGAATTAGAAAAATATATCACAGTAATTGATATGCCACTTCCTGGAAGGGTTGATCTTGAAGTGGTACTTAATCAGGTAGCAAAAAATGCAAATGTTCCACTAGATAATGACCTTAAAAAAAGGCTCATTGATTCAGCTTTAGGAATGACCGTCATGGAAGCAGATTTAGCATATTGTCTGGCTGCTGTTAAGGATAACTTTGGTGTGAACTCACCTAAAATAGTTGCATTTGAAAAGGAACAAATAATTAAAAAAAGTGGTTTACTCGATTATTTCCAAGAAAATGAAAGTTTGAAAGATGTTGGAGGACTGGAAAATTTAAAGTCCTGGTTGCAGAAACGCAAATCCGCTTTCGATTTTAATGCTCAAAATTGGGGGCTTTCAGAACCAAAAGGACTGTTACTCATTGGGGTTCCTGGTTGTGGAAAAAGTTTAACCGCCAAATGTATTTCATCGCTATGGAATATGCCACTTCTAAGACTTGATATTGGCAGAGTGTTTCAAGGCGAGGTAGGTAGTAGTGAAAATAACATACGAAGAGCCATAGCAACTGCTGAAGCCGTCGCACCTTGTGTTTTATGGATTGATGAAATTGAAAAAGGTCTTTCCGGATTTCAGAGTAGTGGTGTTACTGATGGGGGTACAACCGCTCGAATCTTCTCCACGATTCTCACCTGGATGCAAGAAAAAACACAGCCGGTCTTTATTGTAGCGACCGCTAATGACATTTCACAGTTACCTCCTGAATTATTAAGAAAAGGTCGGTTTGATGAAATCTTTTTTGTTGATCTTCCTTCTGAATCCGATAGAAAAAGTATCTTTTCGATTCACCTTAAAAGGAAGAATCAAAAACCTGAGGACTTAGGAATCGATCGTTTAGCAAAAGAATCAAAAGGTTTTAATGGTGCGGAAATTGAAGAATGTGTAAAGGAAGCAATGTTTGCCGCTTACTCTGAGAATAAAAATTCACCTGTTTTACAAATTAAGCATCTTTTAGATTCCATAGCTGATACAATTCCATTATCCAAAACAATGAAGGACAGGATTGAATCATTACGTAAATGGGCTAATTCGAGAGCAAAACCAGCAGGGAATGAACCTGGCGAAGATCTGGCGCAAATTGTACCGGTCCCACTGACAAAAGTCGAAAAGGAAATGAATAGAAGTTTTGACTAACATTTGTATTTGCAGACACGTTGCTGATGGCCTTTGAGCAAACTCAAAAACCCACCGCACTTTATTAAACTCGAAATTTCCGCAAAGTTACCTGCGAAAAATCCGCTTTCAGCTATAAAACTGTAAAGGGCGACCTCCTTATGGAACTGTCGCTCTTCGAGTGTATTCAGATTGGTAGTCAATCTTACCTACACCCTTGACATTATTTATTTTTCTCGGTATGCACTTGGGCATAAATTTCAATTTAACCAGGTGGGCCAGAAACCTAAATAAGACCCGAGGGCACGGGCAGCTTACATGAATAACTCACAAATCTACGCAGCCATCACTGAAAAGATCATTGCTAACCTCGAAACAGCCGGAAGCTGGATGAAGCTTTGGCAGGTTCCTTCGCCGGTCAGCATGAATGGTCATTACTACCGGGGCATCAATCGCCTGGTGCTTTCCTCCGATCCTTACAAGAGTCGGGTCTATGGCACATTCCAGCAAATCCGGTCCAACGGCGGACAGGTTCGCAAGGGCGAAAAATCCACAATCGTCGTTTTCTGGAAGACCGGCATGGAACAGGATGAAGCCACCGGCATTACAAAAAAGACCTTCCTTCTGAGGTTTTACCATGTATTCAACTCCGAACAGGCCGACTTTGATGAGCAGGGTAAGCAAAAGATCGCCCAGCTTCAAAGCCTGGTTGACGAAAAGGTCAACGATGAACACCTGGAGGCTGAATCAATCATCGAAGGCTACACAGGCCGTCCGGAAATCATCTTCTCCGACAAAGACGACCGCGCTTACTATGCCCCGGTTGCCGACCTGATTTCAGTTCCGGATAGGAAGTATTTCACAAGCTCTTCTGCCTTCTACCGTGTGGTTTACCATGAGCTAGGTCACTCAACTGGCCACCCTAAAAGACTCAACCGCTATGACGGAATGTCGAACAGTTTTGGCGATATCCCTTACAGCAAAGAGGAACTTGTTGCTGAACTCTGTTCTTCCTTCCTTTCCGGTATCGCTCATCTTGACCCGGATATCCGAAACTCAGCCGCTTACATCAGGGGATGGGCATCGGCGCTCCGTGACAACCAGAAATGGGTCATGTGGGCTGCTGCAAGGGCTGAGAAGGCTGCCGATCATATCCTTGGCATTGACTCTTCTTACACTCCTTCAGAAGAAAAAACCACAGCCGAGGTGACCAGCGAAATTCCGGTACTGGAGCCTGTTCTGGAA
>Ga0268283_1001681_pt1 | contig 10480 bp, 11 predicted proteins | sample saktaG_13_FD_190140 | JGI IMG/M metagenome (GOLD analysis project Ga0268283, IMG submission 190140) | Saline water microbial communities from Sakinaw Lake, British Columbia, Canada - sak_2013_06_06_36m | ecosystem: Environmental > Aquatic > Non-marine Saline and Alkaline > Saline ... | reverse complement strand
ATACCTAAACAACCAGTTCCCGGATTTTTCTAAGGAATGTAACAGTGCCATAAATATGAAATGAGTGGCAAAGGTAAGTTATTACAACTATTCAGCAAGAGGGAACTTAATGTAGCGATCTTCGCACTTGTTCGCATCTATTTCTGAAAGAAATGCGGGATATCAAAGCATTGATTTCCAATAATTACTTCTTTCCGGATAAAGCCTTGAAAGCAGCATCATCATGAATCAAACCAATTGCCTTTTGGACCTCATTATCAACACCACTTATTACCTGGAAATATGCATCCACCGAGAACAGGTTTCGCGCTATCAAACCTTTAAGAACATACCTGATCTCCTTTCCGGATGATTCCAATCCTTTCTCGTCGCGAGGGACACCACCTTTATCAGCATATTTAATAAACTTATCCAGCATACTTTCATCTATGTTGAAATTATTGACGAAGGAATTCACATCAGAATACTGTTTCACCAGGATTTTGCGATTGTCATCTAAATACTGCGTTGTAAACTCGTTAAGCAATCCCTTTCTCCAGATATCGGTATAATATTTTGAACTGAATGAGGTGTCCAGGGGAATAAATATATCAGGCATTATACCGCCGCCACCATATACTGTACGATTATTTTGGGTGTGGTAGCGCAATGAATCAGGGAAGTGAATACTGTCAGCATGGATAAATTCCCCATGTTTGTATCGTTTATAAACATCTTTAAAATAATCTTCTGCTCCATCTTCGTAGGATTTTTGAATACAACGGCCTGTTGGAGTGTAGTACCTTGCCGTTGTAAGCCTGATCATGGAACTATCAGGCAGCATAAACGGGCGTTGCACCAATCCTTTTCCGAATGAACGCCTCCCAACGATCAAACCGCGGTCCCAGTCCTGAATAGCCCCTGACACAATCTCGCTGGCCGATGCCGATCCTTCGTCAATAAGAACAACTAATTTGCCAGTTTCAAAATCACCCTGAAAAGTGGCACGAAACTCCTCTTTTGGGCTGCGGAGGCCTTCGGTGAACACAATTAACTTATCGGCAGGAAGGAACTGATCGGATAAACTGACTGCTACATCCAGGTACCCACCTGAATTACTGCGCAGATCAAGAATAAGGTTTTTCATTCCCTGCGCCTTCAGCTTTTGCACTGATTCGTGAAACTCATCCATAGAAGTACGTGCAAACCTGGTAAGTTTGATTATTCCGATATCAGGTGTGAGCATCAATGTGGCGTCAATACTGTTAATCGGAATTTTATCACGTGTTATAGTGAAATCAATAAAGTCTTTTCGTCCTTTGCGCAAAATACTCACTGTCACTTTCGATCCTTTAGCACCACGAAGGTGATCCAGAACATATTTATTATTAACCTTCTTCCCGAACGCCTCCTCGTTATTTATACGGATTATCTTATCCCCCGCCAATATTCCAAGCTTCTCAGAAGGACCTCCGGGAACCGGTGATATAACCATAATTGTATCGTGAAACAACTGGAATTGAATGCCCACGCCTTCAAAATTCCCAACTAAAGGTTCATTGGTTTCATCAACTTCCTTTTTGGAAATATAAACAGAGTGCGGATCCAATTCCTTCAACATGCTTACGATAGCTTCTTCGGCCAGTTTATCCTGATCTACCTTTTGAACATAAAAATAATCGATAATCTGCAACGCCGTGGCCATTTTTTCGATCGAAGCCCGTTCTTTGTTTGGTTGAACTAATGATTGCGCCTGTGAATTATAGCTTGACAGGATAAAAAAGGCTATTAATCCTACAATTCCTGAAATATGTTTAACGTTCATAAAAATCTATTTAACAAGTATATTATTTTCAATATTTTGCTCAAAGGTAGTGTAATTCATAAATTTCACCGGCTTGCCCAAAGAAGTAGAATTTGGTATTTAACAAATTTTATGATAACAGGCAAAAGTGATTCTAAATTATTAATAATGAATTTATTACTGCTTAATTTTATCTGGATCAGCAGTTAAAAACATACAAATGCCGGAATATTGTCATATCTTTGTACTATTATTTAAAGATCAAAAAGACGTTTACAACACCTAACTGGCATTGCTACTTTACACAACTTGCTCTTGAACACCATCAAACATTCCATTACAAAAATAGTTCAGCTAAATCCTCCATCAGGTAACTCGCCTACTGTTCGTAATTCGATTAATGTTACATTCACAGAAACTGTATAGTCAGTATATAGATACAAAAGCAAAACTGGAAAGAACTCAGAAGGCACCAAATAAAAAACATATCGTATGATTTTCAAAAACATAATTAAATTTACTTCCTTGGCTGCTATTGTTTTAGCACTTGCAATCTCATCCTGTAGAAAGGAACCTGTTTTAGCAGATGGTACAAAAAAAATATGCTTCGACACACAGGTGCTGAATGTGATGGTTAATAATTGTGCTATGTCGGGTTGCCATAGTAGTGGTGGTGGCGAATTGCAAGATCTGTCTTCCTATGATGGTATCAAATCCTATGTTAAAGCCGGTAAACCGAATAAAAGTAAATTATACAACGTTATAACGGCAAAAGGTATGGTACTCACTGTAATGCCTCCAAAGCCACGTCCTCTGCTGACAGTTCAAGAGATTAACGACATCACTATCTGGATACTTCAGGGAGCAGAACACACAACTTGCCCATGACGCTTCTTTTTATTGCAGGCTTTGTTATTGCCTTTCATATAATAGAATGCACATTTATACAAAACACAAATTGATGAAATGATGAAACACCACACAATCAAAAGGAAATTATTCAGCGTTCTTGTCCCTATTCTCACCTTGCTCATGGGAAGTGCCTTATTTAGTTCATGCTATTACGACAACGAAGAATACCTTTATCCTACGAATAGCCAGCAAGTAAATTGCGACTCAATCAATGTTACTTTCAATGCAGATGTAGCTCCCATTTTTGCAAATAACTGTAATGGCGATGGTTGCCATAGTTCTGCTTCTCATCCAAACTCTGATGTTGTTACCGACAATTATACCGCTGACACTACTAATATTAGCAGGATATGGTATTCTATAAATCATATTGGTCCTTTCCCTATGCCAAAAAACGGAGGTAAATTATCCAAATGCGATATTGCCAAAATCAATCAGTGGCGAAACCTCGGTATGCCTAATAATTAAACTATTTTCAGTAAATAATTCTAAACAAAAAGTATGAAAAGTCTTTTGGAGAATCATTTTACAGGATTGATGATAACATTATGGATAATCTACATCATTCCCATATTAATTGCATCATACAGAAAATGCAACCACATCAATGGTATAGCTCTCGTCAACATCCTCTTAGGTACCAGTATTTTAGGTTGGGTTGGAGCTTTAGTTTGGGCAGTCTCTGATAAAAAAGAAACTTTCAAACTTCCAAAACATAGGATTTGGGTTTATATTTCGGTAATATTTATGGTTATTGGGACAATAGGTTCAATATTTATATACAAGAACATGTATAACAAACCTCATGCCGACATCGAAAATACGATGCCTGCCTATTCACTTAACGCACAGGAACTCTGGAAGCAGTACAACCAGGAACTGAAACTTGCCGACTCCTTATATACTGGCAAGGTTATTGAGATTACCGGTAATCTAAGTAAAATAGATAAAGTTGATTCGCTGGTTTATCTGGTATTCGTAATGGAACCCGATCCTGATTTTGGTGATAAAACTATACGTTGCGAGATGCTGCCTAAATACAATGAAGAAGCTTCAAAAGCTATTGTTAACGCACCACTAAAAGTTAAAGGATTCTGCTCGGGATATGATCAGACCGATATTAAATTCAGTAAATGTTCAATCATTAAATAATTCTTTCATATGAATAATTCAACCTTCAAATCCATATTAATTGCCGTTGGCATGTCCTTCTGTATTATTTCGGCTGCCAGCGCCCAGAAATATTCCACAAAAAACGGCAGGATATCCTTCTTTTCTGAAACTGCCGCCGAAAAAATTGAAGCTCAGAACACCCAGGTCAACAGCGCCCTCGATATCACCACCGGGGATTTTGTATTTAAAATCCTCATCCGGGGATTTGAGTTTGAGAAAGCTCTTATGCAGGAACATTTCAACGAAAACTACCTGGAGTCAGATAAATATCCGAACTCAACCTTTAGAGGAAAAGTGACCAACCTAAAAGACATCAACTTCACAAAAGACGGGAAGTACAATGCAACTGTAGAAGGGGATCTTCTAATTCATGGTGTAACAAAAAAAGTGAGCGTGAAAGGCACATTCGAAATAAAAGCCGGATCTGTTTTTGCGGATTCTAAATTTACGATTCTTATTAAAGACTATGGTGTCAAAATCCCTAATACTGTTATCAACAGCATATCGGAATCCCTTGAAATTAAGGTTAGTGTAGAATTAAAAAAACTAATAAACTGATAGATAATGACTAAAAAACTTTTCGCATTAGCTGTATTAACAATCAGTACTGCATGGGGGCAACTATATGCACAGGATTTGATGGACATGCTTGGCGACGATAAACCAAAGACTGAATTTGCTTACGCCACTTTTAAAACTACACGTGTTGTGAATGGCCAGTCAATTGAAAATCCTGCCAACGGAACTTTACTATTCATGATTTCCCATCACTTCGGAAAGATAAATTCCGGTGCCTATAATTTTTATGGACTCGATCAATCCACAATTCGGTTGGGACTGGAATATGGTTTGAATGATTTTGTAAGTATCGGAATTGGAAGAAGTTCCTACGAAAAGACATTTGACGCTTCGCTAAAAGCAAAAATATTACGACAAAGGAGCGGAGAAAGCAATATGCCGCTTTCAATCTCCTTGTATTCGGATATAGTGTTAAATTCGATGCACTGGCAACACCCTGAGCGCAAGACGAATTACTTCACTTCAAGGCTGGCATTTACAAATCAACTGCTTATTGCAAGGAAGTTTTCAAATGACCTTTCACTTCAACTCACTCCCACATTTATACATAAGAATTTAGTACCTACTGCCAAATCACAGAATGACATATTTGCAGTTGGTTTTGGAGGCCGCTATAAATTAACACAACGTTTGGCAGTGAATGCAGAATATTTCTACCTGCTCCCTGGTAATACTGCTGATACATATGTGAATAGTTTCTCAATTGGCGTAGATATTGAAACAGGCGGTCATGTGTTTCAATTTCATTTTACAAATGCCCAGCCTATGTTCGATCGTGCATTTATCACTGAAACCACCGGTAAATGGTCGAAAGGGGATATTTACTTCGGGTTTAACATTTCAAGGGTTTTCACTGTTAAAAAACCGAAAACTTTTAAAAACTGATAATCCTGTCATGGTTTTTGATAAGGCATACATTTCCGGGTAATTAATAAACCTGCCCGCGATAATAAGTGTCAATTCATCCTTATGACTCCAGAAAAAGCACGGCTAATTAAGAGTGCGATATACCCGGCAATATTCATCGGCATATTTTGGGCAGTAAAAATCATTGAAAGCCTTTCAGGACTTAGTTTTGCCCAATTAGGTATACTGCCGCTTCAAGCCGAAGGGTTGTATGGGATTATTTGCTCCCCACTTCTTCATGCCGACTTTGCACATCTCACGGCCAACTCGGTTCCCTTTTTCGTATTGTCTTCAGCCTTATTTTATTTTTATCGGGAAATAGCTTTCCGGGTATTGATATGGAGTTGGCTATTAACAGGGTTTTGGGTGTGGTGTTTTGCCCGGGGCGGTTCATATCATATTGGAGCATCCGGAGTAGTTTATGCCCTGGCAACATTTCATTTTGTAAGTGGGTTGATACGACGGGAGCCAAAACTAATGGCTTTTACCCTTTTAGTTGTTTTTCTTTATGGAAGCATGGTGTGGGGTGTATTCCCTGATTTTTTTCCCACAAAGAATATTTCCTGGGAATCGCACCTGATGGGCTTTGTGGCAGGACTTCTTCTTGCCATATACTACCGCCGTACAGGACCTCAACGACCCATTTATACATGGGATGAAGATGATACTGAAGAAATGGATTATGCCGGAGATGAGCCAATAATTGCCGGAACTACCGGAGAAAACCTACCTGAAATAAACCAGCCGGACGAAAATCCACAAGAAGCAGAAGAAGTGAGGATAAATTACATTTTCCGGAAGGACTGATTTTCGGCTTTTGTGCGCCTTATTAAAAGTATAAGCAGCACTATTGTAATCAGGCTTGAGATACAAAACAGGATAACCCAGATCATTCCGAAAGCAGCTGTTTTACCCGATGATTTACCAGGCGAAATACCTGAAACCCAAACCTCTGCAAGCGAATCCTGGGCAAGCGTATCATCCTCAGTTATTGCATTTTCGCCAAGGTCGAGCATTTTAGAAATTCGTGTATATGAATCCATGTAGGAGGAAGATTTACTAAAATCTTTCATCGCTGCATAGGCCATTGAAAGATCTTGGTAATTAGCGGCAATTTCCGCTTTTGCATCAATGCTTTCGGCAATATCAAGGCTCTGTTCAAAGTAATCAATTGCCTTCACAATATTATTTTCAGCCAAAAGGTTTTTGCCTATGCTTGTTAACGTAGCCGCAATGGTTCTCTTATCCCCAAGTTCTTCTGAAAGTTTAAGCGATCGATGATGTAATTCATTTGCCCTGGAGAGTTCACCTTTATCTTCATAAACACTGGCAATCGCGTTTAAAGTAATGGAAATGCCAGCTTTATCATCTATCTCATTTTGTAATATAAATGCTTTGTTCATGAAGTCAAGAGCTGTACTATTATCTCCCTGTAGCCCACATACAACTCCAATATTGTACAAATACAGGGCAGTATTATTTTTGTCATTTTGCTGCCTTGCAAGTTCTAGTGCCTTCCTGAAATGAACCAGTGATTCATCAAACTGATTCTGTACCTGATAAAGAACGCCTAGAGCATTGTACTGGGCCATCATCCCATATACAGAGTGATGTTTAATATTAATGGCCAGGGCCTGGCGGCAATACTTCAGAGCTTTGGCGTATTCTCCTTTGTATTTATAAACAGCCACTATATTATCCAGAGTAGTAGCAACGCCCTCCTCGTCACCCAGTTTTTTATCGCAGTCAACGGATTGCTGGTAAAACTCCAATGCCTGATTATAATCTCCAAGTTCCTGATGTACAAGGCCAATATTGTTGTAGCACCCTGACAATCCTCGCAAGTCGTTGATTTGTTTAAATATATCCAAGGCCTTATTATACATTGTGAGCGCAGAATCCATTTTCCCTGTAAAGAAATGAATGATTCCAATATTTTTAAGAGCCAGTGCTTCGCAACTTTTGTTTCCCGATTTCTCCGACAGGGTTAATGCCTTTCTGGCAAACCCAATTGATTTATCACGATCAACATTACGGTATTGTTTGGAAAGTTCATTTAACAATTCTATGCGCTTAACCCCACTCAGGCTGTTAAGGCGTTTCTCCATCCTCCCCAGTGTATCCTGGCATTTCGGCTGTACAGGAAAGATCAGTACTAATATTAAAATTAGTGGAATGAGCACCTGAATTCGTTTGTCAAATGATTGATGCATAATACTATATTATTCAATTTTTAAATAAGGTGCTATTTTTTTATATAAATCTTCATAAACCAAAGGGGTATATCTCAATTGCTCCACTTTGGCATAAGGTCCGTGTATGATACGGTAATCAACAATGGATTTAGCCAGGTAATAATCAAAATAAGGGTGCTTTTTTAAATCTGCGACTACCGCGGTATTCATGTTTATTTTCTGAAGAGGGCTATTCCCGAGCGTACAATACTCAGAAATCTGAGCAAAACGAGCACTATCCATCCCGAATACCTCAAGTAATTGTTCTTTAGCATAAAAACCACCAAGCTTATTCCGGTAACGGAGTATCCTGCGGGCAAAGGATGGCCCAACACCTCTTATTTCCAGCAAATCCAATGAATCTGCTGTATTAATATCAATTATAGTCTTTTTATATTCAGGGAACTTACTATTCACAAAAGTTTTATGCGCTGTTTCATCTTCGTAAGCAGGCTTGCTGATAGCTATAAAAGGCTCTAAAACAGCGTACTCGCTTTCTGAAATACCATATATTTTTTTCAAATCTTCTTTCCGGTAGAACTTTCCACCTTTCTTCTGAAAATTAAGGATTGTTTTCGCCTGCTTGGCGCTTAAACCCATTGCAATCCATTTTTCGGCAGGAAGCCCATTTGGGTCAAAGAGAACAGGGTGCAACCTGTTTTCTGCAACTGATCGGTCCACACGTTCAAAATCCGGGAAGAAACGCTTTTTGGCTTTTTGTATGGAATCATTTTGCAATGCCGCTTCAAAAGCTATAATTTCTTTGCTATACTGCGAAAAGTCAGTTTTTACAGGTTTTCTTATATAAATAAGGTAGGATGGAATAAAAAACAAAATTAAAATAACAGGGATGAACAGCAAAATTCCATTTTTTTCGCTGCGATTGAAGTAAAAATACTTTTTAAAAAAATCATTCATTTAAGCGGGTACAAACGTCAAATCTTTTGATATTTTTTCCAGAGATAGAAGACAGGGATACCAAGTACAACAATAATCAAACCTGGCCAGGTATAGTCAGGTTTGTAAATAAGCAAAATAATCATAATCAGTATTGCAATGATAATGTAAAGTGCTGGCACAACTGGGTACCCGAATGCCTTGTAAGGACGTTCTGCGTCAGGCCTTTTACGCCTCAGGATGAATATTCCTGCTATTGTGAGTACATAAAAAATAAGTACGGCAAAAATTACATAATCCAGCAGATCGCTATATCTACCAGTCAGGCAAAGTAGCGATGCCCATACACCTTGAATCATTAAACCGTTTGCGGGTACGTCCTTGCCGTTTAATTTTCCGACATTCCTAAAGAACAACCCATCCTTTGCCATGGCATAATAAACCCTCGCCCCGGCTAGAATAAGCCCGTTATTGCATCCAAAAGTGGAAATAACTATAAAAACAGCCATAAATATGGCTGCCGATTCGCCAAAAAGGCCGCTCATTGCAGCAGTGCCTAACCTATCGTTGGTTGCATATTGTATCCCTCTTTCAAACACGCTTGCCGCATCAGGCATACCACGAAGCGGTAATGTTTGCAGATAAACGATATTGGCGAAAATATAGAGTATAATCACTAATCCTGTTCCCAAAAACAAGCTAAGGGGGATATTTTTCTTAGGGTTGATAACTTCACCTGCAGTAAACGTGATATTGTTCCAGGCATCAGCCGAGAACAGCGATCCAACCATAGCTGTTCCAATGGCAGCTATCAGGGCCCATCCTGCTAATGACGTACCAGTTGATGAAACAGGATTCCAAAAATTAATATGGTTAATTGCGATCGCATCTGTATTGCGGGCTAATAATAATCCAAGCACCACAAAACCAATGAGAACAAATACTTTAAGAAATGTAAAAATATTTTGCACCCATTTACCGGCACTAATTCCACGCATATTATTCCACGTGAGAAGCGCTATTGAAACAATAGACAGAAATTGCACTGAATTAACCTTAAAGAATCCCAGATCAAAAAGAACATGCTGCTCCGAAAACCAGGGAAAAAGAACACCCATGAATTTAGCAAAAGCCATACCTACCGCGGCAATAGTTCCGGTTTGAATTACAAGGAACAGCGTCCAGCCATACAGGAAACCGCTAAGTGGATTGTAGGCTTCGCGAAGATATACATATTGCCCTCCTGCTTTGGGCATCATAGAAGCCAGCTCGCCATAACTTAGAGCAGCAGCCAGTGTTAAAATTCCGGTAACGATCCATGCAACAAGCAACCAACCGGGAGACCCAAGAATCCGCGACATATCAGCGCTTACGATGAAAATACCGGAGCCAATCATCGATCCTATTACAATAGCAGTAGAATCGATTAGTGTAAGGCTTTTCTTGAAAAGATGAGGCTGTTCCGTAACTTTCATATTTATTTTGTTGGTTATTTAAGTGTCTTTTTAAAATTGACAATAATTATCTCCAATTGGAAAAACTTGTATAACTGTCACATCGAGCGGAGTCGAAATGCACTCAGCCTGACCGAATATTAAGCAATTAGCTAAAATAAGCATTCTATTTGTAAATTTAAACAGTCTAAATCTTTAACCTCTGCGAATGAGGGTATTTCCTATCCTGCAATTTAAGCATTTTTTTAAATTGCAGTAACTATTTTTCAACTCAAGAAGTGCCTGGCTTTGAGCAGCAGTGCTAACGTCCATTCCTAACGCAGCCCATTTTTTCGTAATTGAATTCACTTCACCTGGCAAGTCCTGGAGTAAATGTAGTGCTTTATCTTTTAAAGCCTGGTCGTCCTTCTGACGCCCTAAAGCAAACATAAAAGGAACTACCGTATTAATAATCAATAAAATAGCTGAATTCTGCCCTAATTTTTTCTCTCGTATTGATGAAGGTTTGTTAAATTGATAGTGATCCTGCCAATAACCGGAAC
>Ga0268283_1001680_pt1 | contig 10480 bp, 11 predicted proteins | sample saktaG_13_FD_190140 | JGI IMG/M metagenome (GOLD analysis project Ga0268283, IMG submission 190140) | Saline water microbial communities from Sakinaw Lake, British Columbia, Canada - sak_2013_06_06_36m | ecosystem: Environmental > Aquatic > Non-marine Saline and Alkaline > Saline ... | reverse complement strand
AAATCAAACAAATTTAATTTATGCATCCATTTGTAAAGATACTCTGTTTCATCACACTGTTATTACTCATTAATTTTTTAAGTAATCAAATGTTATGGTTGCTTTGTATCTTAGTCAGCGCCCTTGCTGCAAATCTACAATTCTATAAATTCATACAAGTCGTTAAGCGCATGCGATGGTTTTTTATTTCTATTTTCATCATTTATGCATTCGGCACACCTGGCGAGTATGTTCGATTTTTTTCTAGTCAATATGCACCAACCATTGAAGGATGTGTTTTGGGTTTACTACAAATTACAAAATTGTTAATAGCATTGGCTGGCCTAAGTATATTATTCGCCCGTAGCTCAAAAGAGCATTTGATGGTTGGTTTACATCTGATGCTTTCACCACTAATGTTTTTTGGGTTTAATATAGAGCGTTTTACAGCAAGATTATTATTAACGCTTGATTATGTTGAGGAGCTTGCGGTTAAAGGGAAATTCAGCTTTCATCACTTGGATGAGATACATGCAACTACAACGAGTTTGGATGTTAAGAAAGTCATTATTTTGCGAGTACAGCCTTTTAGTTTTACTGATAAATTGTTAATCGTAACTGTCATGTTTGGTGTGCTAGCATTGCTTACATTTAAGTGGCTAGCATGAGAATTGCATTAGGCTTATCTTATGACGGCGATGGTTTCTGTGGCTGGCAAAGTCAGCCTTCAGCATGCGGTGTTCAAGATGCGCTTGAGTTTGCGATTAGTCGTATTGCGCAGCATCAAGTGAGAGTGCACGCGGCTGGACGTACCGATACTGGCGTACATGCTTTGAGTCAAATAGTACATTTTGATACAAAAAGTGTACGTCCAATTTCTGCCTGGGTGCGGGGTGTTAATGCACATTTGCCCAACACTGTGCGTGTGGAATGGGCGCATGAGGTGGATGGAGATTTTCATGCGCGGTTTTCAGCCTTTAGCAGAAGTTATCAATATTTGTTGTATAACGCCCCTGTTGCATCCGCGTTAATGGCAACAAAAGCGGGTTGGTTTCATTTGCCGCTTGACTTTGCTGCCATGTCTGAAGCCACCAGTTACTTACTTGGCGAGCATGATTTTAGTGCATTTAGAGCGTCAGAATGCCAAGCAAAAACCGCTATCAAAAACTTGCAAAAAGCTGATGTCACTAAGATGGGGCAATATTTTAGATTTGATTTCACTGCCAATGCTTTTTTACAGCATCAGGTACGCAATATGATAGGTGCGCTTATTTATGTCGGGAAAGGTGCATTTCAGCCAGATTATATAAAAACACTATTAAATGAACGCGACCGTACTTTATCTCCACCCACATTCTCTCCTTCAGGTTTATATTTGACTGGGGTTGGTTATGATGAAAAATGGGGCTTGCCGACTGCTAAATCAAGCGCCAAATCCATCAGTGTGCTCATTTAGGCGTTACAATAGCGATTGAAGTATTACTAAACATTTTAAGTTTTTGAGAGTTTCTTTTGAGAATTAGAGTCAAAGTTTGCGGCATCACACGTATAGAAGATGCTTTAGTTGCAGTTGAAAATGGTGCCGATGCTATTGGCTTGGTTTTTTATGCAGCAAGCCCGCGTAACGTCACCATGAATCAAGCGCAACAAATAGCGAATCAAATACCAGCATTTGTCAGTGTGGTGGGTTTGTTTGTAAATGCTGAGGCTGGCTTTATTAACGATGTTATAGCTAACGTAAAATTAGATCTATTGCAGTTTCATGGCGATGAAACGCCTGAGGAGTGCGCTCAATATACGCTGCCTTTTATCAAGGCAATACGCGTTAAGGCTGATACAAATTTGGTACAATGCTCGAAAGATTTTTCTAGTGCGAAGGCCTTATTGCTTGACACTTACACTGAGGGGGTGGCTGGCGGAACAGGACACGTTTTTGATTGGACGCTAATCCCCAAGCAGCTTGCTAAGCCACTAATACTTGCGGGTGGATTGACTGTCGATAATGTCGCGCAGGCAATTGCACAAGTAGGCCCTTATGCGGTAGATGTTAGTGGCGGCGTTGAGCTTTCAAAAGGTATTAAAGATGCAGCAAAAATCGCTGCTTTCATGGAACAAGTCTATCAGTAGTTGGTCTGGTTTAAACAAGCAATAAATTTGAATAAGTATGATGTGGAGAATTAAGAATGCAGCTTTATGACATGCCAGATGCACGCGGACATTTTGGACAATTCGGTGGTACTTTTGTTGCAGAGACATTAGTTGAGGCGCTAGATGAGTTGCGCATGATGTATGAGAAGTATCGATATGACCCAGTATTTTTGGCTGAATATGCATACGATTTAAAACATTTTGTTGGTCGCCCTAGCCCTATTTATCATGCAAAGCGCTGGTCAGACAAAGTAGGTGGTGCGCAAATTTATTTGAAGCGAGAAGATCTAAACCACACTGGTGCACACAAAATTAACAACACCATCGGTCAAGCCTTACTTGCTAAACGTATGGGCAAGCCGCGAGTGATTGCAGAAACTGGTGCAGGGCAACATGGCGTTGCCACGGCAACAATTGCAGCACGCATGGGGCTAGAGTGCGTGGTCTACATGGGTAGTGAAGATATTAAACGGCAAGCGCCCAACGTATTTAGAATGAAGTTGCTGGGTGCAACAGTGGTGCCTGTAGAAAGTGGCTCTAAAACACTAAAAGATGCACTTAACGAGGCGATGCGTGATTGGGTAACCAATGTACACAACACTTTTTACATTATTGGTACTGTTGCAGGCCCGCATCCTTACCCAATGATGGTCAGGGATTTTCAAGCTATCATTGGCATAGAATCCAAGCAGCAAATGCAAGAAATGGTGGGTCGCCAGCCTGATGCTATAGTTGCGTGTGTTGGTGGGGGCTCTAATGCGATGGGGATTTTTTATCCCTATATCGACGTACCTAAAGTTCGCTTAATTGGCGTAGAAGCGGGTGGTTATGGCTTAGAAACGGGTATGCATGCAGCGCCTTTGACCACTAATAGTCCTGTAGGTGTGTTGCATGGTAACCGTACTTATTTAATGCAAGATACTGACGGCAATATCATTGAAACACATTCTGTTTCAGCTGGTTTGGATTATCCAGGCGTTGGGCCTGAGCATGCTTGGCTTAAAGATATTAAACGTGCTGAGTATGTTGCTATTACTGACGATGAGGCGATGGTTGCCTTCCATAGCTTATGTCGTACTGAGGGTATTATTCCAGCACTTGAGTCTAGCCATGCATTAGCACACGCTGAAAAAATGGCTAAGACAATGCGTAAAGATGAAATTATTTTGGTGAATTTATCTGGCCGTGGCGACAAAGATATTAACACTGTTGCCAAACTAGCTAATATTACGCTCTGATACTTTCAATTTAAATTTTAACTTTAAATAAACCTCATTAAAAAGCACCACTTATGTCTCGCATAGAAACCACTTTTTCAACACTGAAGCAACAAGGCAAAACAGCCCTGATTCCTTATATTACAGCGGGTGACCCACACCCTAAACATACCGTTAATCTGATGCATACTTTAGTCAAGCATGGCGCAGATATGATTGAGCTAGGCGTGCCATTCTCCGATCCTATGGCTGATGGTCCTGTCATTCAGCGTGCCAGTGAGCGTGCATTGATGCACAAGGTGGGCTTAACCGCAGTACTTGAAATGGTCAGAACTTTTCGTCAAACTGATCAAGCTACGCCGATTATACTGATGGGTTACGCTAACCCGATTGAAGCTATTGGCCCCAAAGTATTTGCAGATCGTGCAAAAGCCGCAGATGTTGATGGTGTGATTACGGTGGATTATCCGCCAGAAGAATGCGGTGATTTTGTGCAAGAATTACGCGCGCGAAACATAGACCCTATTTTTTTATTGTCACCCACTACTGAACCTAAACGTGTAGATTTAATTGTTAGTCAAGCCAGTGGTTTCGTTTATTATGTTTCGCTTAAAGGTGTTACTGGTGCGGCTAATTTAGATATTAATGAAGTTTCTGCGCGCGTTGCTTCGATTAGAAAGCAAACTAACCTGCCTGTAGGCGTTGGTTTCGGTATTCGCGATGCAGCCACGGCTAAAGCTACTGCAGCGATTGCTGATGCTGTAGTGGTCGGTAGTCGCATGGTGCAAGTGATTGAAGCTTCGGCTGAAGATGACTTGCTAGCCAATGTGGCCGCGTTAATGGATGAACTAAAGTCTGCGGTTGATGCTGCAACTAAAGTAATTTAATTATTAAAATAGCACTCAGAATAATGATGCTAAAGAGGATGGCAATATGGGTTGGTTAAATCAATTACCGCAAAAAATTAAACGTGTTGTAGGTGCAGAGAAAAAAACAGTGCCTGAAGGATTATGGAGTAAATGCCCTTCATGCTTATCCGTTTTATATAAAAAAGACCTAGAAGATAACGCTGAGGTTTGTCCAAAGTGTGCTTATCATAACCGTATTGGTGCGCGTGGCCGTTTAGCGCAATTGCTGGATGCAGAAGGTCAGTTCGAGATTGGTGCAAGTGTGCAGCCAATTGATCCGCTAAAGTTCAAAGATAGCAAAAACTATGCTGATCGTATAAAAGAATCACAAAAATCTGTTGGTGAAACCGATGCGCTTATTGTCATGCAAGGCAGTATTAAAGCTGTGCCAGTGGTAGTGGCTGTATTTGAGTTCAAGTTTATGGGTGGCTCAATGGGCTCTGTTGTTGGCGAGCGTTTTGTGCGTGGAGTACAAACAGCCATTGATAATAAAATGGCATTCGTTTGCATTTCTGCCAGTGGTGGAGCGCGCATGCAAGAAGGTTTGCTATCGCTAATGCAAATGGCCAAAACCAGCGCGGCACTTACGCAGTTAAGTAAAGCGGGCTTGCCGTACATTTCTGTATTGACTGATCCGACTATGGGTGGCGTATCCGCCAGCTTTGCGATGCTTGGGGATGTTATTGTCGCAGAGCCACAAGCTTTAGTTGGTTTTGCTGGCCCACGCGTTATTGAGCAGACTGTTCGTGAAACCCTGCCAGACGGTTTCCAACGCGCTGAATTCTTATTAGAGCACGGTGCAATTGACCTTATTATTGATCGACGAGAAATGCGTACACGCTTGGCATCTATTTTGTCGAATTTGATGCGCTTGCCAGCAGTCGCTTAATTTAATCATTGATTGCTGTTAATTGTTGAGTGTTTTTATTCATAAGGAATCTTTCAGTGTCTAGAGGATTTTTGTATGACTAAAGGCTTAGCTAGCAAAGCCTTGTTAAATGAGGAGTTGGCAACAAAGCAGTTAGCAGTGAATGATTTAACTTCATGGCTAAGTTATATAGAAAGCCTGCATCCAAAATCTATTGCGATGGGCTTGGATCGTGTTAATTGTATCATCGAGCGTTTAGCGCTTCAGCCCGAATTTAAAATCATCACAGTCGCTGGCACAAACGGTAAAGGCTCTACTTGTGCGATGTTGGAGCAGATTTATAAACAGGCTGGTTATCGGGTTGGTTGTTACACCTCGCCGCATTTGATACGTTACAACGAGAGAGTGCGTGTTAACGGTGTTGAAGTGCTTGATGCCGAGCTTTGCACCGCATTTTCTGCAGTCAACGCAGCTAGAGTCGGTGATGGCAACCGCGAAATATCGCTAACTTATTTTGAAGTAGGTACCTTAGCTGCGGTCTGGCATTTTATGCAAGCAAACATTGATATTGCTATATTGGAAATTGGCCTAGGCGGTAGGCTAGATGCCGTGAATGCCTTTGAACCAAACTGTGCAATTGTGACTAGTGTTGATTTAGATCATCAAGATTATTTGGGCGATACACGCGAGAGTATTGGTTTTGAAAAAGCATGCGTCTTTCGACCGTCGCTGCCAGCCATTTGTGGCGACACTAATCCTCCTGCCAGCTTGGTCAGTTACGCCGAGAAAATTAAAGCTAATTTCAAGTGTATCCATCAAGATTTCGATTACAAGTTAGCTGGCAATGAGTGGCAATACATACAAAGTGGAGTAGTGCTTCATACGCTTCCTTGCCCCGCGCTACAGGGGATTTATCAATTAAGTAATGCCACATGTGCTGTTGCAGCTGTAGAGTTACTACAAAATAGCCTGCCTGTTCCAGTTGCGGCCATTGCTACTGCGATGCGAAAAGTCAGCTTGGCTGGACGTTTTCAGAGGGTATCGCAGTCAGCGTTAAATTCATCTCGGGTATATCCCCAAGTTATTTTAGATGTCGCACATAACCCACACGCAGCCAGCGCGCTCGCTCAAAATCTTAGTGCCATTAAAGCCCAGTATAGCCAAGCAGAAGTCGGTAAAACTTTTGCAGTATTTGCGATGCTTGCCGACAAGGATGTAAAAGGCGTGGTGGAAGCCGTGAGAAATGAAATTGATGCTTGGTACGTTGCCAGTATTGATCATATTAGAGGTGCATTAGCCACCAATTTGGCATCAGTGATAGCTGACATTATTCCTAACGCAAGTATTAAGACCTTTGATAATGCAAATAATGCATATCAACAAGCCTGTATAGACATGAGTGAAAATGATAAAATAATCGTCTTCGGTTCTTTTTTTACGGTTTCGAGTGTGATTCAACTAATTTCAGATGATAGCAACTTAATGACTACTCAAAAATTCGATCTTTAAGGAAGCAGTAATGCCCCCTGATTTACATGACAATCAAGCATTAGCATTAAAGAAACGTGCGCGCCGTCGCTTGGTTGGTGCAATTGCACTTGTACTGCTGATGGTTATAATTTTGCCAAGAGTCTTGCAGGATCGCGCTGGCTTAATACCGCATGAGGCCATTAACATCACAATGCCAGCGGCTAATGCCAACAAACCTATTGAAGCCATCGATATTAAGGGTGTCACACCAGAGATGAAAGCCGCAAGTAATCAGGCTCACCAAGAGGATTTAACGCTTACGGATAGGCCTGTAGTAGTAGCGTCGCCTGATGCAAGAATAGAACCTAAGGTGACTGAAACTCCAGTTGCTTCAGAAGCAGCCACAAAAACTAAAGTTGAGAGCAGTAAAGTATTCAGCACCGAGAAAAATGAGGTGGCAGATAAAAATGCAGTTGAATCACAATTATCGATTAAACTGGAAAAAAAGACAGAACCAAAATTAACAGAAGTTAAAAAGATCGATGAAAAAGTTCTTGAAGCCAAATCTGTTGAAGTCATAAAGTCCCCCGCTAAAGAGCCTGAAACTAATGCTCAACAAAAACATGATGAAAGCTTTACGATACAAGTTGGCGTATTTTCAGATATTGCCAATGTGAAACAATTACAAGAAAAATTAAAGCGAGCTGGGTTTATTTCACAGGCTGAAAAAATCAGCACCCCCAGCGGTGAAAAAATTCGGTTAAAAGCGGGTAACTTTCACTCACGCCAAGATGCGACGTATGCACTCACTAAACTGAAGGCGGCGGACTTGACTGGCATGGTTATTAGTAATGATTAGTCGTTTTATGATGCTAGTTACCAGCACTAAAAACAATAATAAATTCTTATTATCGTCATTTTTGACTATGCCTGATTTTAATTAGAACTAGTTTTATTGATGACTAGTTTTGATTACATCGTACTCAGTATTATCGGCTTATCCGTTGTTTTAAGCGTAATGCGTGGTTTGGTTCGAGAGGTATTGGCCATTATGGGCTGGCTTGCCGCATTTTATGTCGCCAGAACCTATGCAAGCCAGATATTGCCTATGATGCCAGCCAACATCCCAACTGAGCCTTTAAGGGTTTTGGCAGCATTTTTAGTCTTGTTTTTAGCGACGTTATTGGTGGTTAGTTTATTGGCCATTGCCCTCACGGCTATTTTTAAGACTATAGGCTTAGGATGGATAAACCGCTTGTTAGGCGCGATTTTTGGTTTGGCGCGTGGTGTACTGATTGTTTGTATTGTTGTATTTTTAGCAGGGCTTACTAACCTTCCAAAAGATACTAGTTGGAGAAATGCCATGTTTAGTGCGCCAATCGAGGCAATGGTCATTAGTATGTTGCCTTGGATACCAATCAGTATGGCTCAGCATGTTAAATATGATTAAATTAAACGGTATTTAAATACAATTAACGACCTAAACAAATGCATTAAAGTCATCCTCTTTATATTAAAAAATTAATCACTTAAGGCTTTATTCATGTGCGGAATTATAGGCATTGTAGGTAAAAATCCAGTCAACCAGTTGTTGTATGATGGTTTGTTGGTTTTGCAACATCGCGGACAAGATGCCGCTGGCATAGTGACTACTGACGGCAATACGTTTTTTATGCATAAAAATAATGGCTTGGTCAAAGATGTGTTTCAAACACGTCATATGCGCAGCCTAATTGGCAATGTCGGCATTGCGCATGTGCGTTATCCAACAGCTGGTTCTTCTAGCGCTGCTGAAGCGCAGCCGTTTTATGTCAACTCACCATTTGGTATCGTATTGGGTCACAACGGTAATTTAACCAATTCTGAACAATTGAAATCAGAAATGTTCCGCCAAGATTTACGTCACATTAATACTAATTCTGATTCAGAAGTCCTGTTGAATGTGCTGGCACACGAAATTGAAATAACCTCACGTAACGCGGTGCTTAATACTGACATGGCATTTGAGGCGGTGGCAGGCGTACATAAACGCTGTAAAGGCGCTTATGCCGTAGTTTCAATGATCGCAAATTTTGGTTTGCTCGCATTTCGCGACCCCAATGGCATCCGTCCATTAGTCATCGGCAAGCTAGATACCGATAAAGGCACTGAATATATTGTTGCTTCTGAAAGCGTTGCACTGGATGTGCTGGGTTTTAAAATGGTGCGTGATGTAGCGCCAGGTGAAGCTATTTTTATTGATATGGATGGTAATTTTTTCTCACGTCAATGCGCTGTTGATGCAAAACTTAACCCCTGTATTTTTGAATATGTTTATTTAGCCCGTCCTGACTCAGTGATTGATGGCGTTTCTGTTTATCAGACTCGTTTAGATATGGGTAAAAGTTTGGCAGAAAAAATCAAGCGCGAATGGGTCGGTAAAAAGATAGATGTCGTCATTCCGATTCCAGATACAAGCCGCCCAAGTGCTTTACAAGTAGGCATTGTACTGGGTTTGGATTATCGCGAAGGCTTCATTAAAAATCGTTATATTGGCCGCACATTTATCATGCCAGGCCAAGCGTTACGTAAAAAATCTGTGCGTCAAAAACTTAACCCAATAGGCATTGAGTTTAAAGGCAAAAATGTGCTTTTGGTTGATGATTCGATTGTGCGCGGTACAACATCGCAACAAATCGTACAAATGGCGCGTGATGCTGGCGCGAATAAAGTTTATTTTGCTTCAGCAGCGCCTCCAGTACGCTTTCCCAATGTCTATGGCATTGATATGCCAAGCCGAGATGAGTTGTTAGCCACAGATCGTACTGATGAAGAAATCTGTCAAGAGATTGGTGCTGATGCACTTATTTATCAAGATTTAGATGCTTTGGTTGCGGGTGTGAAGTTAAGCAACCCTAATATTAAAGACTTCGATTGCTCATGTTTTGACGGTAAGTATGTAACGGGTGATATTGATGAGGCCTACTTGGCGAATATAGAAGCTGCACGCGGTGATGTTAATAAAAAACAAAAGCCTTCTAACTCAAGTGCGCAAATGGATTTGAATTTAATTGATGCTTTTGATAATGAGTTAGTAGAATAGCTTGCTATCAGTACCTTTGAGTTTATTACTTTAGGTGTCGCGCTTAATCTTTGATTCCCACGTACCAAAGGCGTTGTAATTACTACGCCTTTATCTGGTCAATAGCTATTTCGTTGCGAGCCTTGCTAAAAAACACCAAAAACAGATGCCCTGGGAGCCGCTCTGGTATTGCCTTCCAGGGCATCTGTTTTTGGCTTATTTCCATGACTAAAGCAGGGATTACCCATAAGAATTTTAATGAGTTATGTACTGTATTGGTGAGGCGAATTGAAAGATTATTATGCAGTTTTAGGTGTTGCAGCCAATGTTGCCTTGAGCGACATCAAAAATGCTTATCGAAAAAAAGCATCACAACTGCATCCTGATAAAAATGCAGCTAGCGATGCCCCTGCAATGTTCAGGGAAGTGCAAGAAGCTTACGAAATACTTTCTGATATTAATAAACGAAGTGTATATGACGAAAATCGGAGACGCAGTTTATTGGATGATCCAATACAAACAGCCCGTGAAATTTGGCAATACTACTTAGATGGAGTGTTAAAACAATGAGAATATCCCGATACTTTACCGATTTAATGGCTACTTATGTGGCCGAAATTGACGACTTGAAAACTGATTCAGGTGGTAGCGACGTTTTAAAAGCCAGACTCAAAGATAGGCGCTCTCAGATTGCAGATCTAATGCCGATGATGGATTCAAATCCAGAAATGATAGCTGTGGCTTTTCATAGAAGTATTGTGGTTAAAGATGCTAAAACCATACTTAATTATCTGTCTAAAGAGCCTTCTGCGTTTCCTTCATGGGATTC
>Ga0268283_1001679_pt1 | contig 10481 bp, 17 predicted proteins | sample saktaG_13_FD_190140 | JGI IMG/M metagenome (GOLD analysis project Ga0268283, IMG submission 190140) | Saline water microbial communities from Sakinaw Lake, British Columbia, Canada - sak_2013_06_06_36m | ecosystem: Environmental > Aquatic > Non-marine Saline and Alkaline > Saline ... | reverse complement strand
AGCTTCTTCCATTTCATATTCCTCCAGTAAAGCAGGTAGATCCTTCTTTAATTCTCTATATGTGGGTCTATTAATCCAAACTGATTTTGGATAATTACGACTTTCCTCTGTATGAAATTCGGGTCTATCCATTACATCAAATCTTGATATTTCGTAGTATTCTCATCAGTAGTAGTAGGCTTAAAACAATCCATTGATGCCATAGGAAGAGTTTCTACATCTTCAGGAGCAGTTTCTACCATAGTTTCCACTACTACAGCGGTTTGATCTTCTACAACTCCCGGGATGTCATAGATATTCATTTGGTTAGCAGGCTGTGTTTCAGTAAATATAGGAACAGAAGCAGGAACAATTATACCAGATTCACTCACGAAGAAGGAATGCGCTTTTAAATGAGAATTCATCCAAAGAGATGGGTGAAGTTCACGCATGGCAAAGCTACAGAAGTTGTATACTTCCCACATACTGTTAGGTGCTCCATAATCATGTGTAGGATGATCTAGCTCATGTTTAACGATATTTAATTGTGTAGTTGTGATAAAGCCTTCTTCCACTACAGCCCTTCCCAGAAGCTCGGCAATTATCCTTCTGGTCAATTGTACTTGCTTCATCTTTTCACGCTCATTCTGAAGCCTTTTAAATACTTCTTCTGCCTGCTTTACATATTCTATAATTGCTAAAGGTGTAAATTCCTGAATCTCTCCTTGATGTTTCTTCTTGAAGAATCCCATATCAGCACTCACCATTCCATTTTGGCAGATAAATACCTGAGCCCCAATACCATAGGTAAGTCTTTTGGTTTTATTATAACTGTTGAGCCAAGCAATTTGTAGCTGCATTTCATTATCAGCCACACTCTTTATTGTGTATTTACCTGTGGCAATTTGTCCTTCCTTTGAAGCAGCATATGTTTCATGTGCTAATACCAATCCAGCTTTATCAAGAGCCTCAAGAGTGCAATCAATTACCTGTTGGTGGGGAATGCATTTGTACGTACGAGTACTTTCTGGTAAAGTAGCATTAATTAAAATTTGTTTTGTAGATGAATAAGTTTTTTCTTTCATTTTTCTAATTTTTTAATTGTTTTATTATTAAATATTATTTCATTTGTTGATTTCATTTGTTTCTCAAAATGTTTTCGTTGAATTTTAAGATATGAAGTTAATCCTATTAAGGTATTAAAAATAATAGATATTTCATTTTCTATTAATTCATATTTATATTGCGAATTCTTTATACTAATGATTTTACTTGGACAATTTTCAGAATCATATTTTCTAAATAACCATCCAGTAGGAGTATTAATTAAATTTTTATTAATAGACTTATAAATAAATGATCTATCAGATTTTGTCAATTCTTGTACTTTTTTTGGACATTCTGCAAATTGAAATTCTCCATTAAAATAACAAGCTATCTTAAAAATCTTTAAATGAAAAACAGAGTCTACCTTTTCTTTTTCATATCTCCAAATATAACCATTGGTATAATTTATTCTTCTTTTAGCACATTGTTTTATATCATTAATTCTACTATTGGTTTGTTTAGCAGCATAGGTTAAACTTTTAAACTCATTAATAAAGTTTCCCTTTAGATCATATTGATAAATTTTCTTTCTATTTCTAATTTGATCTTCGGGATACTTATATCCTAGGGAACTACCTGCAATTTTACAAGTATTATATCCATGTCTCCCAAAAGGTTTATAAAAATCTAACCAATACTGTTCTCTTTCTAAACAAATATCAGAAGGACATTTTTCTATTATTTCAAATCTCAGTCCTTCAATACCATATTTATTTACAACTCTTTGTAAAAATTTAGAATAATGGATGTTGGCTCGAAGTTCTTTAATATGTCCTTTCCACCTTTCTCTAAATCCCTTTCTCCATTTTCTATTAGCTGCAGCACTTCCTATATAAGGAATTGTAGGTTTATCAATATGATAAATTTTATATACACCGAATTCATGTATATCATTAAAGCTCGACTCTGTCCTAGCTAAAATGAAAGTTAAAGTTACATTTTTCATACTCCAAAGGTAACTATAACTTATAATATTTCCAAATTTATTTCAACTTATGTCCTTGTATCTTTTGGAATTTCTGCATTGATTAATAATGATTTAGTTGTTTTATAGGTCTTCGTTTCCATATTATTTTTATTATTGTTTAATGTTTATACTCAATAAATTTACTTTTACCATCCCATTTACATTTTTCATTCCATATCCACTCTCCCTTAAGTCTTCTTAGTCTTACTCCCGGAAGAGCATTAAGAGCTATTGCTGTTGTTGGTGTGCAATATCCGCAATCTTTAATATGAAATCCATCTTCACATTTTTCTGCAAGCACATGCCCAAAGAGAAGAAAACTCCATCCTGTTGATTGATAATTCCCAAGTGTCATTCTCTTTCCTTCTATAAAGGCTTGTGCCACTTTTATTGCTGTTCCATTTCCCATTTTTGAATCTTTTTATTATATTTATCAATAGCCTCATTTTCTATACGTTCCCATAACCAATCTGGTATTTCAAAGCGTTGTTTCATAAATCCAGTATAAAGACTAATATGTGTTTCAACAATAGAGCAATGTGTATTGGATAAATATACAGCTCGTTTAAAATAAGGTTTCTTAGATTTAATTTTTACCTTCCAACTCTTATCTGTATTGTTAATCACATTTCCCCATATGTAATGTTTATCAGCTTTTCTCATTCTTTATCTGTATATTGAAAAACATCAAAAGTTTTACCTGAAGCAACACTTTCAAATTTACCTCCTATAAATCTACTGATATCATAATAACATGAAGTACTTACACCTCCATTATAACATTTCCAATTTTCTTTAATACGGAAACCATAAGGAGGATCGGATTTCTTAACTAATTTTGGATCATACAATTTGTATTTAAGATAATTGTTAAACACATCTGCAATTACAGTACTTTCTTTATCATATCCACAACCTGAACAGGTATAAGCAGGAGAGTGCTCAAATGTTCCATCTTGAAAACTTACAGCAGCCTCGCAATGTGGATTGGCTCCCCATGTTCTTGATTTTCTCCATTCAATTGTAATAGTTATAGATTTTACTGGTTTTTGATTCTTCTCAGATTCAATCTGAGCAGCTTCCTTTTTAAGTTGTTTAGCTTTTTCCCTTGCTAATTTATCTTCTTCTTTTTGTTCTATTGATTTTCTCATTAGTCCTCCTATTCATTTTTATGTTCAATCCATCTACGGAAAGCAATTATTACATCACTATCATTCCAATTTATAGGATCAGCAGTTGTACAGACATCTTCATAACAATCTTGTACGATGTCTTCGTAATTATCAGGAATATCCATTCCAATAGAAGCCCATTTATCTATTAAAATTCGTTCAATTTCATCTTTCTTTTCAACTGTCCAATTGTCCATTATTCTTCCTCCTCTTTAAATCTTACAGCAACAGGAAATCTTGGAACATTGTTCTTATTCGTAAGTCCTTGATATTTGACTGTCAACATTTTCCCTATAGCAAGAAATGGACTATCTACGTACTTACGCAGCTCCTCCATACTTCCAATCATCTTAGCAGAGAATTCACTTCCCTCCTTTGTCTTACAAATGAAAATAGCCTTTCCTTCCATGGATCCTTTTCCTTCTTTAACACCTGTGACTATAAACTCGTCATCTGAAAACTCCTTCACCTTGAGAAGATCGTAACTACGCTTATTCACATAAAGTCCATTCATATTTCTCACAATAGCTCCCTCATATCCTTCTTTAAGAAAATGTTGAAATGCATTCATGAGATCATCTTCATCATTAACAATGATTGATTCTACAATACAAATAGATGTTAATTTAGCACGTTCTCTCATAGAATTTAATAGCTGATCCCTCCTCTGATTGATATATTCTTTATGGGGAAGATCGTACACATGATATTGTACTATTTCATATCCGGGAGTAGGATGTTCCTGACGAATAAAATGAGAGAGTTTTTCAAATTCATCATGATATTTATGATTATAGAGTTCTCCATCTAAGTATGAATCAGGTATCATTATGTTCCTAAGATCCTTAATAATATGAGGAAGTCCTGTAATTGGTTTACGTGTTCTGCTCCATAATGTAATATCTCTATTGATATCACATTGAGCAATACATCTGTGCCCATCAAATTTAGGTTGTGCAATAGCTGGAAATTTAATCTTGTGTCCTTGTTCAGAGTATTTATGAGCTAACATGGGAAAGATTCCTCCCTCGATGATATCATGTATTTCTCCGCTTTGAGCAGCTTCTATACTTTCAACATACCCTTTCTTAAGCTTTCCTTTCCACTCACTTTCAGATTGAAGAATAGCTTGTTCATAATGATTGGTAGAATTTGATTTTCCCTCATTTTTTCCCTCAGTCACTCTTTCCTTAGTGGTTTGAATCTTACCATTCAGTTGACCAAATTCAGTGATGATTTCACTAAATTCATAGAAGCCAACAACAGAAATTCTCCATGTCTGAATAGCACCTGTAGAGGTCTTCTTAAACAATTTATCCCACTGTTTCATATTATTTGTTTTTACGTTATTACATTTTTTGCTTGTTTATTATACCATTCAAGTAGATTTATAAAACCTATAAATGTATATTCTATGTCGAAATCTTTATAATGCCTCATTACTAAATTCCATAAATGGAATAATGATTCATTCTGTTCTCTATACATACCTGAAAGTTCTCCTTTGAATTTTCTCAAGGAAGGTATCAACCAATTCCATGATACATTAAAATGAGGTGCATTTCTGGTAGGATATCCTGTAAACTTAGCAATTAATTTATTACCTTCTTTTATTTCTTTCTCTGTCATTATCATTCCTCCTATCTAAAATCTAATAGTTAATTATTGACATACTAATTGATAATCTGCTTTACGATTATAGGAATAACTTCTTTCCTTTCTTAAGTTACTCCTTTCCACTTTACAGAAATTGGAATTTCTTCCAATAACTGTAATTTCTACTAGAATCTTCTTAATCGTAGTAGTCACTTTCTGAGTTATCTCTCCTGAATAGCTCAGTTCCTCATCCCATCTTCCATACTTAGAAAGCCAATCATATAGAATAAAGAGTTCTTTCTCATTTAATCTATGATTTTCTGGAGTAATATCAACTTTCACTTTTATTTCCTTATCCCAAGAATAAATACTATCTTCATAACTAATATCTACTTTTATCCTTCGTGGGAAAGTTTTACGCAGTTCTTCATCTATTACCAGATTTGCAGAAAGCAATTTCTTTAATTTATTATATTCTGCTATAAGTTCTCGATGTCTACCTAATATCATTATTCCTCCTCCAATTCACGTTTATATTTAAGTTGTGATGTTGTACATTCATCAGGAGATACGTCATCACGCAAACATTTGAATACTGGTTGAAATAGACTTCCTCCTTTAAAAGCATAAAGATAACGAACTTCAATTATGGAGCCTTCCTTAGGAATCTCCTGATTTGGATATATAGTAACATTTCCTACACCTATTATTGCTGTAGTATTACCCTTTTTTTCAAGAAGTAGCATCTCAACTGATCTTTTCCCTACATTTTGCCCACCTACAATTACAGAACATGTTGCTGTAAATTTGAATTTTAACTGATCTCCTCCACTATTAGGTCTTCCGGGATGATAGAGAGAGTCTTTCCTTTTGAAGACAACACCTTCAGCATTTTTCTCATGCATCTCATTAAATAAAGCTATCTTTTCTTCCATAGTGGTAGCCGTTCTGGTGAGTTTAATATTAACTTTACGAGTTACTATGCCATCAAATATTAGATTAAGCAATTCAAGCCGATGTGAATAAGTAGGATACCATTCCAACATCTTCTTGAAATCAATAATGTCCCAAATCTTAAAAACATTACCTACGAGCTCACCACAGAAGGTCATATCATTAACAAAATTATCCTCCATATCTCTTATTATCTTCTCTGGAATAGCTATTTGAAGACCTTTTCTGTTAGCAGCAATAGCCTTTCTATCTTTGAGAATAACACCAATATTCCTACCATCCTCTTTCTCCTGCATTAACCATTTATCATCCTGTATCCATTTATCAGGAATATCCTCATCAATTTCATTAAGAAGTTGTGGTTGATATCCAACATATTCAGGATTCACGGAAGGAGAATATTCCACACCAGCTTCTCCTTCATGATAACCTTTTGCCTTCTTCTCAGCAATAAGTTTCTGATATACCTTTAATGCCTTATCTGGAGAACAATTCTCACATTTTGTAAGACTTATAAGAGCACTTCCTCTCCTGCCATATTGAACGGTGACAGTTTCTCCATCTAAGGTTACATGATATTCCTTATCTGATCCCCCTTCTTTGAAATAAAGACTCGTCTTTTCCATTATATTATTTGATTTTGAAAATATGTAACTACTTCAGGAATATACTTCTTATAATAAGGTTGATTCTCCATACACCATTTCTTCAATTCCTCTTTAGAAGTGAATGGTTTTTGCCAAGATTGATCACTCATGATTTGATTAAATTGTGGCTCTAAAGCATCAATAAAATCTTGAATTCGCCACCCTTCATAAATTATTTTATTATAGTTCATAATTATTAAGTTTTAAAAAACATTTCTGGTGTCAGATTTATGAGAGCTTAACCTCTGATTTAATGTTTTTATAGTCTGTCCAACATAGACTATTTCATCAGGAGACTTTAAAGGGAATAACTTATAGATGAACATATTACTAGGATTATTTTAATAACAACTTACCTTTAATAAACCTTTCAACCTCTTCTAATGAATATTTCATAGCCATATCACTAAAATCCTTCACTTCTGGTAGATATTTTCTGGGAGGATTGCAATATTCAAAATTAAATAGTTTTGTTATCTGTTGACAAGATTGAACTCCAGGATCATCAGAATCATATAAAATCACTTGTCTTTTTGAATTTGATTTGATATATTCCACATTCTCTGGAGAAAAGCAGCCAATACTCTCATTCTGTGTAGCTGTTACATAAGGATGAATCTTCTTTAACAGGATTTTATCTTTCTTGGACTTTGTAATAAATGCTATATCGCAATCTTTTATTGCTTCTTTTCCATCCAATATAGTCAGAGGTACATTAGATAGCCATTTATGTTTCTTTCCTCTATCTAAGAAATATAGTTTCCAATATCTTCCTTCATATAAATATCCAAACCTTAGTTCATCATTTTTTACTGGAAATCTCTTACGATTTAGAAATATCTTATCAATGGAATATACATGTTCTGCTATTAACTCTTCTTTGGTAATTCCATATTTTTCCCAATACTGAAGTTCACTTTTTGTGAATTTTCTGGTAATCACCTGAATCATCACACTGTGCTTTTCAGTATCCTCTTCAGGTTGCTTATAGGTGGAGACAATCTTCTTATATTCTCCTATATTGGAAGTATCACAAATCCCTAATCCGAGGTCATGGTCTACCAATCTCAAAGCATCATCATATGCACATCCATAGAGAGCCATCACAAAAGCAAAACAATCCCCTCCTACATTCATTGAAAAGTCAATAAATGTCAGATATCCATTCTTATTTCCAATCAAAAAGCTGGGATTTGCATCTGGGTGGAGGGGAGAGTTGGTAGCTTCATTGATTTTCCATTTATTACTCCCCATATAATAATGAAATATATCATAGCTTGACACAATCTTCAAGATATTCTCTGCTGTTAAGTCAATCCGAACTTTTCCTTTGATCATGAGTTTGTTTGTTATACCATTTGATAAATTCAACTACGGAGAGCCATACAGCTTCAATTTTAGATTTTGATGAACTACGAAATTCTTCATCTCCATCAATATCAACATATGTTGTACGAAGAACTGATCTATTAATTGGAGTTTCAATTTTTGTATAATTTCCAAGTTTTTCAATCTTCTCTAATACATACATAAGTTCGCTCCAATTGTTATTATACGAAGTATAAATTCTATCCATGAATTCAGCGATCAATAGATTCCCTTTAATAATTTCTTTACTTTTCATATGGAATGAATTAATGAAGATAAAAGAGCTCCTACCATTTATTCCTGATAGGAGCTCTACAATAATTATACTTCTAATAAGATGGATTTGTTTCGTCAATCACCTTGTCACTAGCCTGAATGAATTTACTGGGATCATATTCCTCTAAGTCCCTGAGTATCAGTGCATCCTTGCAACCATACTCGCCCAAAACTTTGAGAACAAATTTCTCATGAGCCTTCTGATCCTTAGGTTTCTTAGCTGAAATCTTTGCAATAACATCAGGATTCATATAATTAACAAGCCTGAAGTTCTTAATTGCATATGGGGGGAGGAATGCCTTATTGTAAATTCCCTGATACTCTTTTATCTCACCCTCTTTATTCTCACGAGTAACCACTGTAGCAAGAACACCAACATTGCAAGCAAACTCTCCACCAATTTGATCCTTAATATCCTTAACATTTCCTTTCATGAGTTTCTTCCACTCAATCTGAAGAATTGTTTCAGCCTGACGATAATCCAGCTTTCCAAGCCATGTCCTTAAGAAGTCATACATTTCTTCTTCTCCTACATAAGCTACACGATGATCCTTTTCTGAAAACCAATCAGGAAGATTATTGGGATCATCAGCCCAAGAGGTGCTTCCAACAGAATTAACATATTGTAATTTTGTTTCCTCTTTATTCTGCCTCTGCTTATTTTCAAGGAAGAAACTTACAGGAGATTGGAAAATTTCTCCATTTTTCACATTCTTAAGCCAGAAATTAAGCCTTAAATAGATGTTTCCATCTTTAGATTCTCCAATATATTCAGCAGCTTTGCTATCTTCCTTTAAATCAATGTTAAGAATCTCTTTGTATTCTTCAAGGGAAGGATTTACACAAATTACTTCGCCCTCTAGCAGGCCCACGAATTTAGTAAAATCTTTCTGTTCTCTTTTATTTCCACTAATTGCCATAATCTTTTGTTTTTAGTTAGTTAATCCTTTTCTGCAATAAAATTATCAAAATACTTACCAAAGAGATTTTCAAAAATTGTCTGCTTTTTCTTAATATCAGCTATTTCTATTTTCTTTTTCTCAATTTCTGTATTGAATTTGTTGATGATATCACTCCTTTTATAAGGAATATCCCAATCATTGATTTTAGTTATCTCAACATCTTTGGTTTTTTCATTAAAATAAATGAAATTGATTGTACATTCTGAATACTCATTTTTCAGATATGCAATAACAACTGTAGGTGTCTTCTCGAAGTTATCAAAGCCTATTATAGTTCCTACATAGGATTTAAAATTATCACTATACTCCTTTACAAGAACTTTTATAGGATCCCCTACTTTATAGTTATCAATTACAATTGCATTGCGAAGATCAATTTCCATTTTGATTCCATTGATTTCAATGATTCTTTTTTCTGCTTCCATAATCTTTTGTTTTTAGTTATTAATTTGCTTTATTTGTAAATATTTTCCCAATAAGTTTCTAAATTATCATCTTTACCCATTTTAGAGATAAGAATCTTACCTTTTAAATAAGGAGCTCTGCTTCCAGCAATTATACTATCATTGAGCACATCAAAATTGATATATCTTTCATGTCCATCTGCAATTAATTTTCCTAATGCAGTTACCTTAGACGCAAAGATGTTTTTCAATTTTCCGGTTAGAAATATTTCAGATCCTACAAATTCTTCTTTTCCATTATCCTTTATATACTTATCAGCAATATGAGCAGTATAAATTCTATATGGACTAATTTGCCTAAACATTTCAATTTGTTGCATAAACCATGTTCTCGTATATTGATAACCGTTACCATCGGGAAGAGAAAGTACAGATTTCCATTCAGGATCAATATGCGTGAGTTTTTCTCCATCTGCTGTATTTCCTCTTCGATTGAACTTCTTACCTATAATACTGTTCATGTAGGCCATAGTTCCTCCAATTTCTGACAAATCATCTAAATCTGTCATCCCATCTACAATTAGATAATCATACTTATTTCTATTTTCCAATAATAGATTTCTATACTTTACATAATTTTGAAAACTATCATATCTATCTGATTCCTGAGTTGTATATGTGGAGAGTTTTCTTGCTGGAATATAGTCATATCCTCCCTTTTCCAGATCAAGGATCATAGCATTGTACTTTTTTGTGAAATTTCCTAAAATAGTACCTTTTCCCATCTTAGGAATTGACACTAAAGCCAAATCTCTCGGATTTGAAATAATAGGTTCTGTTATCTCATTAGGGAGTTCTAATTTCTCCTCTTTTACTTCTTTTTCTTTCATATATAATTGATTTACACTATAAAGTTAATTAAATTTCCTCAGATAATAAAGTTTCTCTTTCACTATTTAACATGTTTGGATCAGCTTTAATTCTCTCATATAAATCCTTAATTGATTCAAAATCGAAGCTTCCATCTATGTATTTATCATCTAATGTAA
>Ga0268283_1001676_pt1 | contig 10490 bp, 13 predicted proteins | sample saktaG_13_FD_190140 | JGI IMG/M metagenome (GOLD analysis project Ga0268283, IMG submission 190140) | Saline water microbial communities from Sakinaw Lake, British Columbia, Canada - sak_2013_06_06_36m | ecosystem: Environmental > Aquatic > Non-marine Saline and Alkaline > Saline ... | reverse complement strand
CTTGACCGCCTCGCGGTAAAAGAAATCGAACACTTCGGCGTTGCCGGTCGACGCGGGAGTACCCGGTTTAGCCTGCTGGGCCTGAACCGGAGCAACCGCGACAACGAGGGCTACACCAACGGCGGACAGCACCGAAAAATAGTTACATTTATTCATAGTGATCTCCTGGGCTTAACGCTTGAGCGCGGGGGCAATCGACTTGGACCCTGCGCTGTTGACGCCCAGGTAAACGCCAAGCGCAATCGTGACGTCGCTGCCAAAGCCGGGATATGGGAATCGTTGCTGGCGATAGCAGTCATTGAGGCGCTGCTGCATACCCCACATCTGACCATTCGACACGCGATACGCAGGCCAGGCCGCAAACCCGATGCCATCGCCCGGGTTTTTGGTCAGATTGGGCAGATCTTGCAGGCGAATCCGCGTGTTCTCCTGGCTGTGGCAGGAAGCACAAGAGAAATCATGGGGACCGGCGCGCTGAAAGAACAGGCGCTTGCCCACCTCGTAGGAAATCTTCTCCTGCGGATGAGCCTGCGAAAGATTGAACTTCATGCCCTTGGACTCTGCAGACAACCAGGTCGCCAGCGCGGTCACATTGACCTGTTCGCCTCTGCCAAACCCAGTCTTGGCAATTTCATCGGCATTGAAACCCTGCAAATTCTGCATGCAGGTCAACAACCGGGACTCCATGTCCTGCACCCGCCCGGTGTCGGAAAAGTAGCGCGGCAATTCAACGAATGCCCCTTTGTAGACGCCAGGGCCCTTGCCCAGGTCGCACGCCTCCAGCGACGCATTTCTGGGGCCCCGCTTTTGCTTCCAGAGGTCTTCTCCCTTCGCCTCAAACAACTCCGACGGGTTTCCATCGGCCAGCATGGCACGGTATTCTTCAATGCTCTGGATCGCGGTTTTTTGCGCAACAACGGCTGTCGTCGTCAAACACCCCAATGCCAAAAACGAAATAAGTGATGTCGTTCGCATGTTGACCCCTTCTTGTTATGGAATGTGGATGACCTTAGGAGGCAGTCGCTTCGTCGGTGCGGGTGTCGCCCTTGTTGTCTTTCCAGGTTATTGCAATCTTGTCTCCTGCCTTGGCACCCTTGACAACAAACTGGAGGAAAGGGTTTTTGGACACACCAGGGCCCCACTCTGCGGTCAGGACGGGTTTGCCATTGTGAGTTGCGGTCACCTCAGCAATATGCCAGGCGGGCACCAGCTTGCCTGCGGCGTCTTTACGTTGACCAGACTCCATCTCATGGGCCATCAAAACCCGTACGGTAGCCCTGTCGCCTGCTACTTGTGCACGAATGCGCATTGGATCTGACATTTTTTAGCTCCTAATATTAGTAATGAAAATAGCAGCGATTAACCACCGCATCCACCCAGCGTGACCTTGACTTCTTTTTTGGCAAAAAGCACTTTGCCGTCAGTCATGATGGCCACTGCGTACACATCGGACGACTGACCCATCTTGGCGCGGGTGGCAAAGTTAGCCTCCACGCTGTCCGTGACATTGAACACGGCAATCAGGGCGGACGGATTCTTCTCGACCAGAACCAGAATCTGTTTGACACCGGGCAGAGCCGTGCTGGCGGTCAATGGCACGACGGCGCCGTTTTCGGCAATATCCGGGCCACCGATGGTGACGTCTTTGCTCTCGACCGGAGCGCCAGCGCCCATGGCCTTGAGCACATCGGCGAGGGTTTTAGCCTCGAAGGCCGTTTTATTGAACGCGGCAAACGCGTACTGGGGGAACATGCCTGAGGCAGCCAGCAGGCCGGCCACGACAGCGCTTTGCTTGAGTGTCTTGCGACGATTTTGCATCTGAGTCTCCTAAGTGAAAGTGAATACCGATAAAGAGAGTTGCTACTTGCCTGAACCTACCGCAACAGGCGCAGGTGCACCTGCCTTGGCTTCAGGGCGGGTAGTGTCCGCACCGTGCTGTGCACCCACAGCCCGGTTTTGCTCAGCCAGATTGCCGTGTGCGTTACGCGCAAATTCCGGCAGGAACGAGGCCATCCTCACCTCGGGCACACAGTCTTTCATGCAGGCCTCAAGCGCGCCAGACTTGCCACTTCATCGTTGCCACCGCACCACCCACGATGCCGGCAAGCGCAATACAAGAGCCCAGGCTCAGGGTAGAGACGCCTGACAGTCCCTGACCAATCGTGCATCCAATCGCCGTGACGCCGCCAAAGCCCATCAACAGGGCACCCAGTAAATGGGCGCGAAGATCGTCGACCGAGGCGAATCCCTCCCAGCGAAATTGATGCGTACTGATAGCGTAGGCAAATGAGCCGAGGACGACTCCGGCCACGGTGGCGATGCCAAACGTCACATGAAGCGACTTGTCGGTCCACAGCATCAACAGTTCCAGGCTGAAAGATGTGGGCGCAACGAAGCTGAAGGACTCCAGTGTGCGGGTGTTGGTGGCGAAATAGACCGTCTCAAGCGTCTCGGGGTTTTCGCCAAACCCGATGTGCCCGGTGAGGTACCACGCCATGACAATCAGCAAGCCCAATACTGTTGACCCAATCACATGGGACGGATTCGAACGAAAACGCTTGTCTTTGAAAACGAACACCAATAGACCCAGACCGACTACACCGCCAGCAACAAGCAGAGCGGTTTTGTCGGACATCCCTCCAGTGCGTGCCAACAGGTGTGGAAGGCTTTGGTTGGCGAATCCCATGGCGACAAGGTCGATGCTGACGGGGTCCAGGTAGCTAGAGCGCCACTGACCGAACAACCCCTTCAGTGTTATGTAGCCCGAGATAGCTCCAAATACCAGTACCACCAGAGAGCGCAGGCTGCCACCACCCAAGCGCACCAGGTTTTTATTTGCACATCCAGATGCGATCGTCATGCCCACGCCGAACACTGCTCCACCCAAAATGAGTGACAGCCATGGAAGAGTCGGCCGGTGATACAGAGATTTCGAAAGATCGATCTGTTCGAAGTAGTGCAGCAGGTTGGTACCTATCATGGCCACTGCGATCGCCAGCAACCACATCCTGATGCGTCCCCAGTGCTCCATATTGACCACGTCGGAGATGGCGCCCATGGTGCAAAAGTTGGTCTTGTTTGCAATCGCTCCAAACACAAAGGCAAGCGCAAAACCGCCCCAGACCACCCAGGTAGCGGGGGTAATAGCGTCGGTCATAAAGCGATCCTCATCAGGGGTTTTCAAAATGATCTGTGCACGGCAGCCCGCTGTGGCGGGAAGCCTGTTTCACAAAACAAACCCTATATGAAAAGGCAGACATCTGACTCGCCAGCGAACTTCATAAAAGTAGCCGCACCGCCATATTCCAGTTCCTTGATGAAGTCGTCTTTGCTGAACTCAAAGAGGTCAACTGTCATTTGGCAAGCCACGAACTTGACATCTGATTCAATGCAAATATCACGCAACTCCTGAAGGGATGCAACGCCCTTGGACTTCATCTTGTTCTTCATCATCATCGTCGCCATCGACTCCATACCTGGCAGCATTTGAACCATCACCGGCATGGGGACCGGCATTGGCATAGCTGGATTGGCCAGTGGGCTGATCTTTATGTCATCCAGGCTTTTCCTCAGTAACTGCAGGCCATAGAAGGTGAAAAAGACTTGTACTTCCCAACCTAGCGCAGCAGCAGTGGATGCAAGAATGAATGGCGGATACGCCATGTCCAGCGTGCCTTTGGTGGCGATCAGCGCCATTTTTTTAGTTGCCATTCGTATTGCTCCGCATTGAGGTGAAAGTTGGCCTTCAGGCTTTCTTGAGAAAGAACACGAATTTCCCGTTTTCAGTAGCTTGCTCCATGAGCGCATTGCCCGTCTGCTCTGCAAAGGCTGACATGTCGCAAACCGAGCCTGGATCAGTGGCTATGACACGCAAAACTTGTCCTGTTTTCATGTCCGCCAACGCCTTTTTGGTCTTTACGATGGGTAGTGGGCATGCCAGACCGGATGCGTCAAATTCCTTGTTGAATTCCATGTCTTATCTCCGTTGATAGGCTTTGGTTCGCCGATTGTTTCGTGGTGAACGCATCTCACCAGTTGCCCAGTCGACGCCGTTCCCGACGGACTGATTCTTGTGCGACCGTTGTAGTCCGTCTATCACCGCAAAGGGTTATGTTGGGTAACCCATATGGGTAGTAAGGCTAAGTTGGTATTGCATCTTGGTGGTCTTGTCTATAGCCTTTGGTGCATGTGCGTACAGTTGCATCCTGCGTTTGGACACAAGCCCACCAACTTGGGTGAGCTTTGGGGCGTTGCGTGAAGAAAGGTGTGCTTGTGCCAGGTCGAGTCCGCAAAGCGCCAGAGAATTTTCTCAGCCCCTTGGGTGTCCAAAAGTTTTTTCAAGAAGCTCTCGAAGGTCGCCGCGACTTCTTGCGCAGTGCATTTGCCGTTGCCGCCGCGTCGGCTGCATTGCCCGCAGTTGCGACACAGAGCAATCCTGTTGGTCAGCAAATGGGCGATTCCAATATTTTGATATTGCCAGAGCACAGCAAAGCATTGGGACAGGGGATTGCAAGCGAAGGGAGCTACGGCATGCCCTCAAAGTTTGAATCTGGCGTTCGGCGCCGGCACTGTCCCGGGTTGACGCAGACCGTACAGGCATCGGTATCCTTTGCGCCCTTGCAGTCCCTGTTTGGGATCGTGACACCTAGCGGGGTGCACTTCGAACGACACCATCAGGGCTTGTGGGATATTGATCCATCCAGGCATCGGTTGATGATCAACGGTATGGTCAAGTCGGCCAAGGTATTTACCCTGGATGAAATTATGCGGCTGCCTGTGGTGTCGCGCTTTCACTTCATCGAATGTAGCGCCAATACCGCGGTGGAGTGGGGCAATGTGGCTGTGCCCACAGTGCAATACACGCACGGCATGATTTCCTGTAGTGAATTCAGCGGCGTGCCGCTGATCACGCTGCTGGAGCTGGCCGGAGCTGATTTGAGGAACGGCAAGTTTGTGCTGGCTGAAGGCGCGGATGGATCTTCCATGACCCGCACTATTCCCATGAGCCTGATCAAGTCGGGCGAACTGTTTGTGGCCTACGGCCAGAACGGCGAAATGTTGCGGCCTGAGCAAGGCTATCCATTGCGCCTAATCGTGCCGGGAGTACAAGGTGTGAGCTGGGTCAAGTACCTGCGACGCATCGAAGTGGGTGACATGCCCTACGCTACCAAGGACGAAGCCATTCACTACATAGACCTGCAGCCCGACGGGCTGGAGCGCCAATACACCAGCATCCAGGAGTGCAAAAGCGTGGTGACCACGCCGTCGGGCGGCCAGTTGCTGATGAACAAGGGCTTTTACAACATCACCGGCTTGGCCTGGTCGGGTCGGGGCAAGGTCAAGAGGGTAGATGTGTCAGTGGATGGTGGTCGCAACTGGCGCAGCGCGCGGCTGGAGACACCGGTCTTGTCCAAGGCGCTGACCCGCTTCAACCTGAACTGGGTGTGGGACGGCAAGCCCTCCATCATTCAGAGCAGGGCCATGGATGAGACGGGCTTTGTTCAGCCCACTTACAAGCAGCTTCGTGCCGTGCGCGGAACCCGTTCAACTTATCACAACAACGCCATTCAGTCTTGGCTGGTACAGGACAACGGCGAGGTAAAAAATGTTCAGCTTTCGTAACGCATTCTTCGCCTCCGCGTTGTTGGCGTGCTGGGGTGCAGCACATGCGCAGCTGGATGCGAAATACCCCGGTGTTGGACGTGTGGCCACAGCTCACGAAGTGGCTGCATGGGATATTGATGTGCGGCCTGACTTCAAGGGCTTGCCAGCAGGCTCCGGGACGGTCGCAAAGGGCCAGGATGTATGGGAGAGCAAGTGCGCGCAGTGCCATGGTATTTTTGGTGAATCCGGGGAGGTATCCAGCCCGCTGGTGGGTGGCGTTAGCCCGGACGACATCAAGAAGGGGCGGGTCGCGAATCTGATGAACGCGGCTTACCCCGGGCGCACAACCTTTATGAAGGTCGCGACGTTATCGACGGTTTGGGATTACATTAACCGCGCCATGCCCTGGACGGCCCCCAAGTCGCTAACGACGGATGAGGTCTATTCGGTGGTTGCGTTCCTGTTGAACCTCAATGGCATTGTTGTGGATGACTTCACGTTGTCCGACCAGAACATTCGCGAAGTGCAGGGACGCATGCCGAACCGCAATGGCATGTCTACCCGGCATTCCATGTGGCCCGGCAACGAGTTCGGCAAAGCCAGCAAGCCCGACACCCGCAACGTGGCGTGCAACACCCGATGCTCAGTACAGTTGGAACGGAGTAACTCATGACCGACGATGCAAAACCAGCATCCACAAACTCTGACGTCCCAAAAGAGCGGGGGATTGTTGCCTGGTTGCGCCGCCCTCCAAAGTGGTCAATGTTGAGCATTTTGATTGTCGGCTTGCTCGCGGGCATTTCGGTATGGGGTGCGCTCAACACGGGGATGGAATACACCAACCGGACCGAGTTTTGCGTCTCTTGCCACGAAATGACGATTCCGGCGGAGGAGCTGAAGAAAACGGTGCATTACAAAAACCGCAGTGGCACCACAGTTGCCTGTGCCGACTGTCACGTAGCCAGCAGCAAAAACCCCACTGACTACGGGCGAAAGTTCGAGGCAAAAATCATGGCGGCGCGCGATGTACTCGGGCACATCACCGGTGTGATAGATACACCGGAGAAGTTTGAAGCCCACCGACTGACCATGGCCAAGCGTGTGTGGCAACGTATGAAAGACTCTGATTCCCAGGAGTGTCGCAACTGCCACAAATTTGAAACCATGGATCCGGACAAACAGAAGGACCGCTCGGTAGTTAAACACGAAGGTGCCATTGAAGACGGTAAGACCTGCATCGATTGTCACAAAGGCATTGCCCACAAGCCGATACACCAGTTGCTGGACCAGGATGCGCCAGCGCCGAAAACCTAACGTAGCCACACCCAAACCGAGGAATTTGCCAATGAAAACACTATACACCCTGGTGATTGCGGCATTCGCAACCAGTGCCTTTGGCGCTCCGGACTGGAGCAAATCGCCAACGCGCGCCGTGAAAATGTTTTACCCGGGACAAGCTTCGCTGGAATGGGTCATGAACAAATCGGACCATTCTGCAGTCCCGGACATCGTCGACAAAAAGCGTACCTGTGCAAAGTGCCATGAAGGCGATGCCAATGAAATCGGGGACAAGATTGTCAAGGGGCAACCCGTTGGCAGCTCCAAGTCGGTGCTGGAACCAACTCCACCCAAGGACAAGGTCGGCTTCATTCCGGTCACGTTTCAGACCGCCTACGATGCAGAGAAAATCTATTTCAGATTCGAGTGGGTACCGCCACAAAACGGCGAAAAAAAACTCGACCCCAAAAACGAAGTCAAGTTGACCATGATGTTTGACGGCGGTGGCACGGTCGATGGGTCCAGCCTGAACGGCTGCTGGGCTACTTGCCACCAGGACCTGCGCACCATGAAGAGCCCGAAGGACGACAAAAAAACCAAGTACATCAAGGACGCAGACTTGGCTAGCGGAAAGTTTATGGACCTCATTCAGTACCGCAGTGGTAAGGGCGAGAAAGCGGTCGATGGCCATGTAGCCGATAGCCGTGAGATGGAGGGCGGAAAGTCCCTGATCAAGGCAGAAGGAAAGAAGGAAGGTAACAAGTGGATCGTCACCTTTGAGCGCAGTCTGGCGGGCCTTGGAAAAGGTGACCACTCCATTGCTGCTGGCAAGGTCTACAACTTTGGCTTTGCAATCCATGAGGACTTCACCAATGCCCGCTTCCACTATGTCTCTCTGGGATACCAGTTTGGTCTGGACAAGGCCATGCCAGAAGTGAAGAACTACGTCAATGTGATCAAGCAGTAATTCAAAACGATTTAGCGAAGCCAGTAATTGGTCTACAAAAAAGGAGACAGTGATGCAACAGAAACGATGGAATACCCGCTTTGGGAAAACAGTGTTCGCCGCAACAGCGATGATTGTTTCAGTCGGTGCCAGTGCCATTCCACAAAGTGCGGCGATGTTGGCCAACGCTTGTGCCGGTTGCCATGGAACCCAGGGTGCAAGTGCAGGTCCGGCCATGCCAAGTCTGGCCGGTCAGTCCAAGGAGGCCATAGTGGACGCCATGAAGAAATTCAAAAGCGGCGAGCGACCATCTTCCATCATGGGGCGACTGGCCAAAGGCTACAGCGATGCCGATTTTGTTGCTATGGGCACGTTCTTTGCCGGTCAGAAAATTCATGTGACTCAGCAAACACTGGATCAAAAGCGAATCGCGAGGGGTGCCGCATTGCAGGAAGCCAATTGTTCACGTTGCCACCTTGAGGACGGCAAAGAGGGCAAGGACGAAACGCCAGCTATGGCTAGCCAATGGCTACCCTATTTACAGATGCAAATGGCACTGTACCTCGAGGACAAGCGCAAGATGCCTGAAAAAATGGCCGAGAAAGTGAAACCACTGTCGGTGGAAGACCTTGAGTCCCTTCTGCACTTCTACGCCAGCGTGAAATAAAGGAGCAATGAACATGACAACAGATCGCAGAAGTTTTCTCAAATTGATCGGTGCTGGCGGCGTGGGTGCGACCTTGACTGCCTGCGCGACGCCAGGAACCGGATCCGGAGCCGGAACCGGATTCGACAAAAGCGCTGGACGCCGGGTTGTGGTGGTAGGCGGTGGCTACGGTGGAACCATTGCCGCCAAATACATCCGTATGATGGACAAGACCATTGAGGTGGTGCTGATCGAGCCGAACAAACAGTTCGTCTCCTGCCCATTCAGCAATCTCTACATTGGTGGGTTATTGCCAGACCTGTCAACACTCACCATTGGTTACGAGAAACTGGCAGCCAACCACGGCATCAAGATGCTGCATGACACTGTCACGGCAATTGACGCCGTGAAAAAGACCGTCACCGTGTCCACAGGGACCATTGACTACGACCGTCTGGTCCTGTCGCCCGGGATTGACTTTCGCACCGAAGAAATTGAAGGCTACAACCTTGCGACAACGCCACTCATCATGCCCCACGCATGGAAGGCCGGCCCCCAGACGATTCTGTTGCGCAAGCAGCTTGAAGACATGCCCAACGGCGGCACCGTCGTACTGACCATTCCATTGGCGCCGTTCCGCTGCCCGCCCGGACCCTACGAGCGGACCAGCATGATCGCCATGTATTTGAAGCAGCACAAGCCCAAGTCAAAGATCATTGTGCTGGATGCCAACCCGGACATCGTGTCCAAGGCAGGACTGTTCAAGAAAGGGTGGAAAAAACACTATGAAGGCATCATCCAGTACCGTGGCGCCCAGAAAGTGACTGCTGTCAGTGAGAAAGCACGTTCCGTGTTCATTGAAGGTATGGAAGAGGTCAAAGGCGACGTGGTCAACGTCATCCCACCGCAACGTGCCAGCCGCATCGCCAGCGTAGCTGGGCTCATTGGTCCGGACAAAAACTGGTGCCCGATCAACGGCACCACGTTCGAGTCCACCATGCAAAAAAATATCCACGTCATCGGCGATGCCTGCAATGCCGGTGCGATGCCCAAATCGGGATACTCGGCCAACTCGGAGGCAAAAACTTGTGCCACCAACGTAGTCGCTTTGATGAACGGCAAGGAAACGACTGAGATGTCGGGTATCAATACGTGCTACAGCTATATTTCGGCCAAAGAGGCTGTGAGTGTGGCCGGGGTCTACGCAGTGAAGGATGGAAGCATCATCAGCGTACCGAACTCGGGCGGAGTTTCTCCCGACCTGACCGAGGTAGAAGCCGTTTATGCGTCAAGTTGGCTGAAAAACATCTTGATTGAAATGTCCACTTAGTGGACAACGTACGATTGGCACCGCGTGAACCCCATCTACGACGTTGAAGAGTCGACCTTTGACGCAGTGGTGGTCGCCCGTTCTCACCAGGTTCCCGTATTGCTGGACATCGGCGCCGAATGGTGCAGCCCATGCCGGGTCCTGACTCCTATGCTGGAGAAGCTGGCCCGAGCCTACGACGGCCAGTTTTTGCTTGCGAAAGTGGATGCCGATGAAAACATGCGTATCGCCGGACGACACCAGGCAAAGGGCTTTCCTACCGTGATCGCCTACAGCCGCGGAAAAATCACCGATCGTTTTCACGGCGCGCAGACCGAGCGATTTTTGCGTGAATTTCTGGACCGGCTCATTCAAAAGCACGATGCTCCCTCAACCGTCTTCCAGGAAACACTGGCGGCCTCTACAAAATCCACGATATGAACTTGCCTGACCGCGACGGAGACGGGTATCTCAATGACATGGGGGACTGGACCGAAGCGATTGGCCGCGCCATGGCCCAGGCGGATGACTACGAACTCGACGACACCAAGTGGAAGCAGATCCTGAAGGCCCGCGAGTACTACGAAGAATTCGGCAGTGTGCCGCCCATCCGCAAGTTCGCCAAATATCTGGAACAGGATCAAAACGCCGTGTTCAAACTATGGATGACCGGCCCCATGAAACCCATCACCAAATACGGCGGCCTA
>Ga0268283_1001675_pt1 | contig 10491 bp, 10 predicted proteins | sample saktaG_13_FD_190140 | JGI IMG/M metagenome (GOLD analysis project Ga0268283, IMG submission 190140) | Saline water microbial communities from Sakinaw Lake, British Columbia, Canada - sak_2013_06_06_36m | ecosystem: Environmental > Aquatic > Non-marine Saline and Alkaline > Saline ... | reverse complement strand
GCACTGTAGGCGATAACATTCTCAAATATGGCTACTGCATTTATCCCGATGCAGTTATCCCTGAATTACACCCTGAGCAAGGGCCGGTTTGGGAATGGATTCATCAGCATGCCTCAGAAGTGTATGAGCGAATTGGGGCAAACTACAAAAAAGATGGAGGAGGCGTATTAAGAAACACTTCTGAGGAATCATTAAATGAACTCAAGCAAATATTTATACAAACAGGGGGGCAACATTTATTCGACTGCATTGAAAAATACTCAGAAAAAAAAGCCAAAGAAATGAATATTCAATTCGGTGAAGGCATAGAGAACGATTATTTCGATCACACTTACACGTTTAATAGTGGAAAACATTATCGTGATGAACAAAGTTAGTAAAACAATCATTTGGAAAGAATACCAAAAAGAGATTCCTGACGATCATTATTTTTTTGTTAGGAGTTGCATTCGTCAAAATTTTTTCCCAGGTTCAGAAATATTTTTCATGACCCTTTTACAAAAACATTTAGGGAAAGATATTTTTGAAGATCCACGTCATACTACCTGCACCGGCATTGGATATCATGCGGATGTTGTTCCCTTCGACACCATCATGACTGTTGTTGCCAGGCATTTCGCACTTATGACCGAAGCCGGTTACGAACACATGGTCATTTCCTGCGTAACCTCCTTTGGTATTTATGAAGAAATTCTGGAAACATGGAAACATTTCCCCGAAGTTGAAAAAAAAGTTAGGGAAGATTTAAAGAAAGCAACCGGCCGTGAATTTAAAAAACCTAAAACCATCACGCATTGTTCCGACATCATCTATAAATTCCGTAAAGAAATTTCCGATCTAAATAAATTCAGCTTAGTAAATCAATTTACAAACGAACCCCTTCATGTTGTTGAACATGTTGGTTGCCATTATTCAAAAATGTTTCCCGCTTACGGAGTTGGTGGTGCTGAATTCCCCCAGGTACTTTCAGGTATGATCAAGGCCTGGGGCGGTAAGGTTGTAGATTATCCAGAACGACGACATTGTTGTGGTTTTGGCTTTCGCCAATATTTAGTTCAAGCGAATCGCGGTTATTCGGTAGCCAATACAAAAAAGAAATTCGAATCGATGGAAGCTTTTAAACCTGATTTGATTATTTGTAATTGTCCGGGTTGCACCATGTTCATGGATAAATGGCAATATACCATCGCTGAAATGGAAGGCAAAACCTATGGGAAAGAAAAAATTGGAATCCCAGTAATTACCTACGAAGAATTAACCGGATTACTCATGGGATATAATCCATGGGATTTGGGTTTGCAGATGCATCAGGTACAATCCGAATTATTGATGGATAAAATAGGAATTCAATACGATGAATTTACAAAATACAAAACTAAGGATGGTAATGATATTGGTCAACCTAAGATTCCTGATCTATTAGCAATTCCGGCATATTCAAATTGTAAATTATAAGATCATGGCACAAAAAAAAGTAGCGATAATTGGCGGAGGTATTGCCGGTATGGAAGTTGCATCCCAGCTTGACTATTTGGGTCATTCGGTTGTTTTATTAGAAAAAGAAAAAGAACTGGGTGGTCATGTACAAGATTGGTTTCAATTATTCCCCGATCGAAGACCCGGATCAGAGGTTTTAGATCATTTAAAAACTAAAATACAGAATTCAAAAGTTGCTGTAAAAACATCAACTGAAATTATTGATGTCGATCTAAAAGCCAAAAGTATTGGGCTTCTTGATCAGAAAAGTGGCATGTATGATGTGGACGCCATCGTATTGGCAAGCGGATTCGATCTATTCGATGCCCGATTAAAAGAAGAATATGGTTACGGAATTTATAAGAATGTTATCACCTCTGTTGAATTAGAAGCGATTTTTAAATCCGATCATTTTTCAAATCCACTTGGTAAAATACCTAAACGAGTGGGGTTTGTTCATTGTGTTGGCTCAAGAGATGAAAAATGCAATAACAATCATTGCTCAAAAGTTTGCTGCGTTACAGCAGTTAAACAAGCTATGGAAATTCGTATGATACAACCCGAAACTGAAGTTTTCTGCTACTACATGGATATGCGAATGTTTGGTTTAAATTATGAAGAAATGTATCGCGAATCACAGGAAGCTTATGGGGTTAAGTATATCAGGGGAAGAGTATCCGAAGCAGCCGAAAATATTGATGGCTCCATCCAGATAAAGGTGGAAGATACCTTATCGGGCCGCCCATTGAAAATGAATGTTGATTTATTGGTATTGCTTATTGGAATGCTTCCGTCAAAAGAAACAACCAAGCTTGGAGAAAAAATGATATTGAACTTTCAAAAGAATGGATTTATCATGGGTAAAGATTCACATTATCATTCAAATCTTACAAATGAAAAAGCTGTTTTCTTTGCAGGCACCTCTGGTGGCCCAATGAACATCACTGATACCATTAGTCACGCAAGATCTGCAGCCATGGAAGTTGATCAATATCTAAAACAAAAGAATTGATGGAGAAATTTGGATTTACAATATCAACCGGTCGCTTGATAGATTATGATAAAAATGACAAAACACTTTATCATTTTCTTAAAAACAATGAACCATCAATTCAGCTTTGCATCGGTTGTGGAGGATGCACTGCGACATGCAGTACTGGAAATTTTACAAATTTCAATTTCAGAAAACTACATCTGCTTATCTCCAGAGGAGAAATTACAACTGTCGAACAGGAAATTTCAAAATGCATGCTTTGTGGTAAATGTAAATTGGTTTGTCCCAGAGGAGTAAATACCAGGAATATTATTTTTACGATAAAGAGATGGTTTTTAGAAAATCAATCTAAAGTCTTATGTCTTGATACTTGAATCTTAAAAAGAAATGAAACAATTTGATCTCTTCGTATTACCTTTTATAGTTGGATTGTATTTTATTTTTGGCATCCTCATTATCAAATTTTCGCTTTGGATCATTCGTTTGAGTGAAGTGGATAAAAGCAAAATAAAGAAAGGATTTTTTAGCAAAAAAACATTGGCTTCTATTAAAGAAATTTTTATGGAAAGCCTGCTGCATCGAAAGGTTTTCAAAGTGAATCCGGTATTGGGTTATATGCACATGAGTTTGGCTTTTGGCTGGTTTTTATTAATTGTTTTTGGGAAATTGGGAACCTTATCATTCAGTCACGATTTTTTTAATCCCTTGTATTTTGCCATCTTTTTTAAATATTTTGAACCATTTCAGCCTCCTTTTTTTTATTCAAAAACCTACACTTTTTTGATGGATTTTCTGCTACTTTTTATCCTTTCCGGATTATTCCTGGCCATCCTTAAGCGCTTCAAATCACAGTTTTTCGGACTTAAAAAAACAACCAAACTTAAAATCGGGGATAAATTTGCTTTGGCTTCCTTATGGTGGATATTTCCACTTCGATTACTGGCAGAAAGTTTTACAAGCGGCGTTTATAATACAGGTCATTTCTTGACTGGAAGTTTGGGCGATTTATTTGCAACTTTCCTTCCGCTTAAAGAATTGATGTATCCGACCTGGTGGGCCTATAGCCTAGCTTTGGGGATTTTTTTCGTTGCACTTCCGTTTTCAAGATATATGCACATCCCAACAGAAATGTTGCTCATTTTCCTTAAGAATTATGGGATTAAAACAGAAAATGAATACAATAGCTTTTCAGAAATTGAAGTAACCGCTTGTCCGAGGTGTGGCATTTGCATCGATCAATGTCAGTTGAATGTAGGCGGAGAAGGAGGTTCATCTGCTGTATATTTTCTTCAGGCATTAAGAAATAAGGAAGTTAACGCAGATTTAGCTATGAATTGCCTGCAATGCGGCAAATGCGAAGAAGTTTGTCCGGTAGACCTTAACTTGAAAAACCTAAGATTAACCCAAAGAAACAACTTAACCCTCGATCAATCCGATTTTGCTTTCTTACCCAATCATCGTCCGGTATATACTGAAGTATTATACTTCGCAGGATGCATGACCCATCTTACTCCAGGAATCAAAAACTCCATGGTTAAGATTTTTGAGACGGCAAATGTCGATTATCTCTTCATGGATAAAGATGGGGGCGGATGCTGTGGACGACCTTTAATGCTTGCAGGTGAAATTAACTCTGCAAAAAAATTAATGGACTATAATCGTGAAATCATCCAAAATTCAGGAGCAAAATATTTGGTTACATCCTGTCCCATTTGTTATAAAGTTTTTAAGGAAGATTATAATTTAGAGATAGAAGTGTTGCATCACACAACCTATTTATGGCACTTGATTGAGCAAAAGCAAATTCAGCTGAATGTTAAACTTGATCGAATTGCCTATCATGATCCTTGTGAATTGGGAAGAGGAAGTGGTATTTATGAAGCCCCTCGCCAAATCATTGAAAAAACAGCGACCCTAGTTTTGTCTTCCGATGAAGGTAAAAATGCACCATGCTGTGGTAATAGTTTGGCAAATTTTAAATTGGGAACTAAACAAGTGAATTTGATCAGAAAGGATGCTCTGGATTCATTGCTGATAAATAATCCCGATATATTGGCAACTTCTTGTCCTCTCTGCAAAAAAACATTTGCAAAGTCAGCGGGTATTCCGGTTAAAGATATTGCAGAAATTGTTGCGGAATCAGTGTATATAAAAACAACAAAACTAAATAGTGTAAAGCAATTTGAAGAAGTTATGAGTTATTAGTTAAATATAACTTATAACTCATAATTCATCATTTATCACTCTTTTTATTCTGCTTTTGCAGCCTTAACGGCCGAAATTAATTGAGGCAATATTTTTTGTACATCCCCAATAATCCCATAATCAGCTGCTTCAAAAATAGGAGCATCTTTATCGGTATTCACCGCTACGATCACTTTTGATGAACTAACACCTCCTAAATGCTGAATCGCTCCTGAAATTCCAAATGCGAAATACAAATTTGGAGCTATAATTTTACCGGTTTGTCCAACATGTTCTCCGTGAGGCCGCCATCCTTCATCCGAAACAGGCCTCGAACAAGCTGTTGCTGCACCCAATAATTCAGCTAATTCTTCCAGTGGAGCCCAGTTTTCTGCGGATTTCATTCCTCTTCCTCCTGAAACGACGATATCAGCATCGCCTAATAAAACTTTGCCTGTAACTTTACTTACTTCCAATCGCTCAGTTTTAAATTCAGAGGCATTTAAAGTCGGCTCAAAAACTTCAATCTTTGCATCTTTAGCATCTTCAATAACACCAAATGAATTTTGTGCAAGGGTAAGAATTTTCACATTCGACTTGACAATTACATTGGCGAAGGCTTTGCCTGTAAAAGCTTTTTTCTTCACTGTAAAAGGGCTATAATTTGAAGGAACTTCAATTACTCCTGAAACCAGTCCGGCTTTCAATTTTACCGAAACTCTTGGTGCAATTGCCTTTCCTGTGATATTATGCGAAAATACGATAACATCCGCAGCTTCTTTCTGGGCTATTTCAGCAATTACTTTTGCATAAGGCTGATTGGCAAGAATGGCCAGCTTTTCGTTTTTAACACTAATTACTTTACCTGCACCATAATTACCTAAATTTTTTAATTCGGAATCTTCCACCTTTCCGATTGAAACTGCAACCACTCGGGTATTGTGTTGTTTGGCAATTTCGTTTGCATAGGATACCAATTCAAAGCTTAATTTTTTGAATTTTCCATCCCAGTTTTCTGTATATACTAATATTGACATTTTTCTCTATATTTAGTTTTTTAATTTGACAATTCGTCAATTAGCCGATGTGTCAATGACTTTTTTCTTAGAAGTACCAATAATTTTGGTAAGTATTTTTTGAATAACCTTTAGTTCCAATAATAAATTTTCATTGAATGGATAATTTTCTGAAAATTTACACAAATCAAACCAATATTCATGTTCTTCAGCCTCTTTAGCAGCGATTTTCATCTTATGAATAAAATCCTTTTTACTTTCAGCATTTTGAGCTTCACGAACATTTGCACCGATTGAAGTTCCAGATCGTAAAATTTGTTTAGAAATTACGAACTTTCTTAATGGTTCTAGTTCCTCTGAAAAAGAAATAACATTTAAGGCAAACTCAAAAGTTTTAGTTAAAATTATATTTTCATTTTTCATCATTGGCTAATTGATCAATCAACTAATTTGCTAATTAAATTACTTTGGCTTCATTTTTAAGCAGATTAACCAGTTCTTTCACATTCTCTGCATCCACCATTTTACATTTAGCTTTTGGGGCCGGTAGTTCAAAAGAAACGAATTCGGTTAAAGCTTCCACCTTAACAGCAGGTACAACTTTTAAAGGTTTTGTACGTGCCATCATGATCCCACGCATAGCAGGGATTCTGGGCTCTTTGGCGATTCCTTTTTGAACAATGGCTACAAATGGAGTCGTTGTTTTCATGACTTCCGATCCACCATCGATTTCACGAATAAGGGAAATAGCTCCACCTTCAATATTCAATTTAGATACTGATGAGATTGAAGGAATATTTAAAAATTCAGAAAGCATACCGCCAACTACTGAACCATTATAATCACTAGCTTCGATACCCGCCATGATGATGTCAAAGTCTTTAGCAACTTCAGCTAATTGAGCAGCTACAAAATAAGCATCCGTAGGATTGGCATCAATCCGAATTGCATCGTCGGCACCAATAGCTAAAGCTTTTCGCATGGTTGGTTCAACATCACTACCTCCAACAGTTGCAATGCTTATGGAGGTGATGGCTCCTCCTGAAGTTTCCTTTAGTTCGAGGGCTCTGGTTAACGCAAACTCATCCCATGGATTGATAATCCACTGAACCCCTGTTTTGTCGAAAGCAGTATTGTCCCCACTAAATTTAACTTTAGTCGTAGTATCCGGAACATTGCTTAAGCAGATCAAAATTTTCATAATTAAAATTTTAGTTTTTTATTGTTTGAGCAAAGATAATGAATAGTTGTTTAAACTTAAATCTAGATAAAGGACCGGTTAAATTGTTTGATTGTTCAATTGTTGATTCGGTCCTTTATCAAAATCTAATCCTTTAGAGCAATGTTGGTATATTTTATCAGTTGATTAATTTGCTTTGGAAGATCATTCAGACTTCCGTTTATTCGATCAAATTCTTCAATCGTAATAATTTTTCTAACCCTTGTCTTATTCAACCAATCCATCGATTCCTGAAGAGATCCTTTGCTTATTTGGTAAAAACGAATTTTATCTTTCTTCGTAAATCTTCCAAATCCTTCAGCAATATTAGCAGATATCGAATCAATGGAACGAACCAATTGTCTCCCTATAGTGTCTTTTTCAAAATTGCTCCATGAATTTACAATATCCCAAACTTGATTACTCAGTTTAAAAGCTGTTTTATAACAATCAATATCAGAAACTGATAGATATTTCTTTTCCATAAAACAAAACCTAAAAATAACAATGCAACAATTGAACTATGCCACAATCGAACAATAATTATTCTTTCATCAACGATCTCGCAATAATCATTTTTTGTATTTCGGAAGTGCCCTCATAAATTTGGGTAAGCTTTGCTTCACGCATCAATCGTTCAACATGGTATTCTTTCACGTATCCGTAACCTCCAAATATCTGAACAGCTTCAGTAGTAACCTCCATGGCAATATCTGCTGCATATTGTTTTGCCTTAGCACTGGCAATTCCGAATGGTTGGTGCGTATCTTTTAACCAGGCAGCTTTATGTACAAAAAATCGGGCAGCTTCCGTTTTTACAGCCATGTCAGATAATTTGAACCCGATGATTTGATGCATTCCAATGACTTTTCCGAAAGCTTTTCTTTCTTTGGCATAGGCGAGTGCACGCTCAAAAGCTCCGGCTGCAATTCCTGTAGCTTGTGCCGCAATTCCTATTCTACCTGATTCCAATCCCTGCATAGCAAATTTAAATCCAAAACCATCCTCTCCAATGCGATTTTCTTTTGGGACTTTTACATCACTAAACATCACAGAATAAGTATCGGAACTTCGCATTCCCATTTTGTCTTCATGCTGACCAAGACTAATACCCGGAGATTTACTATCAACAATAAAGGCATTGATGCCATGATGTTTTTTCTCTGGATTTGTTTGCGCTATTAGGATATATACCGATGCATATTTTGCAGTTGATATCCAGTTTTTAGTTCCATTAATCAGATAATGATCTCCTTTATCTTCAGCAAGGGTATGTTGCATGGTTGCATCAGATCCAGCTTCAGGTTCAGATAACAGAAAAGCACCAATTTTTACTCCTTTGGCCAAATCCCTCAAATATTTTTCTTTTTGAAATTCCGTTCCAAATTTTTCAATCCCATAACAGGCAAGCGAATTATGCACAGATAAGATTACGGCTGTGGCGGCATCAATTTTTGAAATTTCTTCAATGGCAAGGGCATACGATACGGCATCCATCCCACCTCCATCATATTTGGGATCAACCATCATTCCCATAAAACCAAGCTCTGCTAAATTTTTAATATGTTGGGTGGGGAATTCGGCTTTAGCATCTCGTTCAAGCACATCCTGTAAAAGTTCTCGTTCGGCATAATCACGTGCAGCTTGTTGTATCATTAATTGCTCTTCGGTAAGATTGAAATCCATAATTTGTGAATGATTATTAGGTTAATTCTATTTGTTAAAAGGTTAACAACTCAAGTTTCAAAAATACAAAACATTTTGATAAATTATACCACTAAATATTTTAAGTTGAATTATTGACAACAACTATTTTATGAGAGTATAATGCCGATGTGTACTGAGTTGAGCTAGAGAATTGCCTGCAATTTTATAGCTCATACGAAATAATAATCGGTATTACAGATCAATCAGGCTTATCTGTGCTTTTGTTTTTTTAAATTCCAAGATGAGGTTTTCCATAATCTTTTTTACTGGAAGTATCTCATGAATAATGGATGAAACCTGTCCGATTTCTAATTCTCCTTCTTCGATATCTCCCTCAAACATTCCTTTCTTAGCCCTTCCCCTTCCCAATAATTCCGTTAATTCTTCTTTTGAAGCACCCCGTTTTTCTGCTTCTTCAACATCATTTAAAAATTTATTCCGGATGAGGCGAACCGGAACCAATTGCTTTAAGGTAAGTTTCGTATCACCATCGGAAGCTTTTAAAATCTGTTGCTTAAAATTTCCATGAGCAGATGATTCAACTGAGGCAGCAAAAAGGCTCCCAATTTGCACTCCATCGGCACCTAATGCCATTGCTGCAAGCATGCTTTCTCCACTCCCGATCCCGCCTGCAGCAATTAAAGGAACAGCTATCACTTTCCTAAGTTGAGGAATAAGCACCATGGTAGTTGTTTCTTCAAATCCATTATGGCCACCTGCTTCGAAGCCTTCAGCAACAATCGCATCAACTCCGGCTTCAACACATTTTAATGCAAATTTTTTATTCGCAACTACATGCACAACCGTAATTCCCTTTTCCTTTAAAAAAGCAGTATATTTTTTGGGATTTCCTGCCGAAGTAAAAATAATTTTTACGCCTTCTTCCAGAATGATTTTAATATGCTCATCGGTTTGAGGATAAAGAAGCGGAACATTTACTCCGAAAGGTTTGTTAGTTGCTTTTTTACATTTTCGGATGTGATCTCTCAACACCTCAGGATACATTGAACCGGAACCAATTAATCCCAAACCACCTTCATTACTAACCGCCGAAGCCAATTCCCAACTGCTGCACCAAATCATTCCGCCTTGAATTATTGGATATTTGATGTTGAAAAGCTTGGCTATTCTATTCATAGGTTTTATTTATCCGCGGAGACTTCGGCTTCGCTCAGTCTCCTTTTATTTTATGGGGACATTGAGCGAAGTCGAAATGTCCTACATGACCTCACATTTATTCCATAAACTGCATCATGGCCTCTACTGTATTGTAAGCCCCGTCCCAAATCTGGGTAATGTTGGCATCGAGCATATAACAAGGTGTAGTGAAAACAAGATTTTCATCATCAACAACCACATCTCCGTGATCGGTAGTAATATGAGTGCCGCCCATCTTTTCAATAACCTCTGCTGTTCCTTCATCCTGACCAATGGTTACTTTTACGCCGCTAATTATTTTTGCAATGATGGTAGGAGAAATGCAGAGTGCCCCAATTGGTTTTTTGGCAGCCAGCATATCTTTTACTACTCTTTCCACTTCTTCATCAACTTCTGCATCTGCACCTTTAAAAGCTACATTTGAAAGATTTTTTGCAACTCCAAAACCTCCAGGAAAAATAAGTGCATCGAATTCTTTCTCTTCAAATTCATCCAATGATTTAATCTTGCCACGGGCAATCCGAGCGGATTCGACCAGTACATTACGACTTTCTTTCATTTCTTTGCCATTGTAGTGATTGATCACATGATGCTGATCAAAATCGGGAGCAAAGCATTGATAGTCGGCACCCAGTTTTTTAATGGCTAACATTGTGAGCGTTGCTTCATGAATCTCCGCTCCATCAAACACCCCACATCCTGATAAAACAACAGCAAATTTTTTCATATCTAAAAGT
>Ga0268283_1001674_pt1 | contig 10497 bp, 6 predicted proteins | sample saktaG_13_FD_190140 | JGI IMG/M metagenome (GOLD analysis project Ga0268283, IMG submission 190140) | Saline water microbial communities from Sakinaw Lake, British Columbia, Canada - sak_2013_06_06_36m | ecosystem: Environmental > Aquatic > Non-marine Saline and Alkaline > Saline ... | reverse complement strand
GCCTGTGGCTCTTGCAGCAAGATGTGGTTGAGTAGCAGAACGATGCGACGCTGGACCTCGTCGACTACCCACGCAGGGGGCGGCAAGTCCGCAAACGGAAGGTTTTGCAGCAAACCTTCAAGCAAAGAAAAAGGGGACGGTGTTGCCATAGTCCCCTATTATTCCCTGAATCGCGTTGGTCTTACTGCAGGGCCTGCACTCCAGCCACCAGCCAGCCACTCTTGCCACTCTTGGGTTTGGTCATGTTCCACGCTTCACGGAACGGGCTGGCACCGGCCGACGGTTCCTCGCGAATCATGCCGGAAAACTCCACGCTCGCCATGTACTCGTCATCCAGTTCTTCAATGCCCAGAAGTTGCGCTTCTATCATGACCACCTCGGTCAGATGAGCCTGGCCGCTGGCCTGAGCCTCACGCTCGGCGATTTGCGCCTGGATTTCCTTGAGCATGGTGTCGGTCATCATGGCGCGCAGCGTTTCAATGTCGGATTTGTCCCAGGCTGACTGCAGGGAAATGAAATTCTTCTTGGCTGCCTGCAAGAAACCGTCCACATCGAAGCCGGCCGGAATGCCCCAGGTTTGCGAACCGGTCAAGGCCGAACCGATGACAGAACCGGATGCGTCTGGCATGGCGCGCAGCGAATCAAAACTTGAATTGTTGCGCTCCCAGGGACGAGCGGACGCATCGTTGCCGACATTTCCCGGGTTGTAGGTCGCCGGTGTCTGCGCAACAGCGGCTGGTCCTGCCCCCTGGAATGCAAATGGAGCGCTGGACGCGTCACGCAGCGGACCCTGCCCTTGCGCAGCCTTGCGCGAGCGCATAAACCAGCCAATCGCCAGCATGACGATCAGAGCCAGCAGCGCAAACATCATGAACTCCGCGACGGCACCGCCACCAATGCCCAGCGAACTCGCCAGCCATGCCAGGCCCAGCCCAGCCGCCAGACCACCCATCATTGCGCCCCAAGGCCGTTTCGGCGCCACCGGAGCAGCTGCAGGGGGTGTAGGCGCAGGTGCCGCCGGTTTGACTGCATTCTGCGCGGGCGCCGCCTGGCGCTGCGTCACATTACTCGATTGCTGCCCAACCGACCTGCCGCCGCCCAAGCGTTTCGCCTCGGCGTTGACACCCACGAGCAGCAGGAACACCGCAAACAGCAAGGACCAGAATTTCATGACATCTCCCAAAAATATTTAGAGGCTTATCTGAGGCCTGCAGGCAAAATCTCAAGCTTCAGCATTTGATTCCAACGTGCAGAGCCACCAGGCCAGCCGTCAGATTATGGTAATCGACGTGACCAAAACCACAATTCTTCATCAATTCCTTGAGCGCCTGCTGCCCAGGGTGCATGCGGATCGACTCGGCCAGATAGCGATAACTGGCATCGTCCCCTGCCACCAGTTTGCCCAGTTTTGGCAGGATATTGAAAGAATACCAGTCGTAGGCTTTTTCCAGCGGCGGCGCCACTTTGGAAAATTCGAGCACCAGCAACTTGCCACCCGGCTTGAGCACCCGATTCATCTCGGTCAGCGCGAGATCCTTGTGCGTCATGTTGCGCAGACCGAAAGCCACGCTGACAAGATCAAAATGGTTATCGGGAAATGGCAACTTTTCGGCGTCGCAAACCAGGGTTGGCAAGACCACACCGGCATCGAGCAAGCGGTCGCGACCGGTGCGCAGCATGGCCTCGTTGATGTCGGTATGCACGACGCGTCCGCTCTTACCCACTTTTTTGGAAAAAGCCAGCGCCAGGTCGCCCGTACCGCCGGCGATATCAAGCACCTGGTCGCCTTCACGCAGATTGGCCACCAGCACCGTGAAGGCCTTCCAGGCGCGGTGCAAGCCCATCGACATCAGGTCGTTCATGATGTCGTACTTGGGCGCCACCGAATCAAAAACGCCACGCACGTGCTTGGCTTTTTCGGCTTCCTCTACCGTTCGAAAACCAAAATGTGTTGTTGTCATGGCCGCGATGTTAGTTCAATGGCTGGCGCAAGCAGGTGCTGCCTTGGCAGGCATGGTTGCGTCGCGATCGACACCAGCAGCCGTCAGGCGCGCAGTGTAGTCGGCCCACAGCTGATCCTGCTTTGAGCCGAGAAAGTAGAGGTAGTCCCAGGAATAAATTCCGGTGTCATGCCCGTCCGAAAACGTCGGCTGCACAGCGTAGTTGCCCACCGGCTCCAGAGCGCTCAGCAGCACGTCGCGCTTGCCAGTCTGCAGGACTTCCTGGCCCGGCCCGTGTCCCTGCACGTCGGCCGACGGTGAGTACACCCGCATCAGTTCAAACGGAATGCGGAACTCAGCGCCATCAGCGAAACTCACCTCCAGCACTCTGGACTGACTGTGCACCGTGAGAGCCTTCGGCGCTGGCGCGCCGGCTTGCAAACCTGCCATATTGAAGTTACCCCAAAAGGCTAATTATTGCGCACTCATTTGGTTGTGAAGGTAAACGAGCCGTCCCAATCGGGGCCGGGAGGCGATTCACGCAGGTAAGTGATGCGTTTTGCATACACCTGATACAGATAACGCTGGGGATGGAGTGTTTGCAACTGGGCAAACTGCTCCGCAGCCTGCTGCCAGGCCTGTTCCCGGTACGAGCACAGGGCCACATCGTAAAGCGCCAACTCTTCCAACAGGCCAGCCGGTTCTTCACCCTGCGGGCAGATCGGCTCAAAAATAGCCACCGGCCTGTCTTTGCCCTTGACACGCACCCGGTCAAGCTCACGGTACACAAAGTCCGGCACGGCAGCAAGGGTGAACTCGCTGACCATGATCTGCACCCCATATTCCTTGGTCAGCCCCTCGAGCCTCGATCCCAGATTGACAGCATCGCCCATCACCGTGTAGGCCAGACGAAATTCCGAGCCCATGTTGCCGACCGTCATTTCGCCGGTATTGAGCCCCACGCCGGCCTTGATCGGTGGCCAACCCTTGGCCTTGAAATGGTCCTGCAGCGCCTCCAGCTTGGAGAGCATCTCCATGCCTGCCAGCAAGGCATGTCGGGCATGCTGCGGGTCGTGCAAGGGAGCACCCCAGAAGGCCATGATGGCGTCACCCATGTACTTGTCGATGGTGCCGCGATGCTGGTGAATCACGTGCGTCATCGGCGTCAGATATTCATTCATCAACTGCGTCAACTGCGTCGGGTCCAGTCCTTCGGAGATCGTGGTGAAGCCGCGCACGTCGGAGAACAGCACCGTCAACTCCCGGCTTTCGCCCTCCAACGAGTATGCGCCCGGGTCTTTCGCCATTTCGTCCACAAGCTCCGGAGGTACGTACTGGCCGAACAAGCCGCTTAGCAGGTGTTTGCTGTGTGACTCAGCGAAAAAACCGTAGAGCGTGTTGAAGACAAAGAGCAAGGTCGCAAGCATCAGGATTGATGCAATGGGGAGGACTTGGTTATAGCTGACCCACGAAAACGTATCGAACCCGAATAGCACTGCCACCAACGAAAAAAACAGAATCATTGACCGGAGCGGATTGAGGGCAGGCAGAACCAGTGCAAGTAACAAACCAACGATGAACAGCAATCCAAATTCGTATGTTGGGGCGTGAGTCGGACGCCCCATAATGTTGCCATCGATGATGCCAGCGATCAGGTTCGCATGCATCTCAACACCAGCATACACCTGTTGCATTGGCGTAGAGCGCAAGTCCTTCAAGCCGGGCGCCGTAGAACCGACCAGAACAATCCGACCGCGAAGGATTTCAAGCTTCACCGTTCCCTGCAACACATCCGTTGCCGAGACGTACGCAAAACTCCCCTGCCGACCGCGATACGGGATTAATGCGGCCATGTGCTGATCCACGGGGATCCAGGGCGTCATCACCTTCTTTTGATCCAAGCCGAGCTTGACATATTCGACGCCTAGCTCGGTCTGGTCTCCCTGAACGTATTCGAGTCCAATATCTTTTTCGTACAAGTTCAGTCTGGCGACCGCCAACGGCAACGCCTCATACAGTTCGCCTCTATACATCTGGAGCATAGGTTCCCGGCGAAATACACCATCAGCATCGACCAGCGGCGCGGAAAAGAAACCACCAGCCATCGCATTTGCCTGAAGCTCCGGCAAATTCCCGGTAAATCCACCTGCAACCACGGCACCCACCCTGCTTGGGTCAAAACTGTTCCGCGCAAAGGCAGGCTTCGGCAACGCTCCGACGGCAACCTCACCAAGCGCTTTAGATGGGCGCGCTGATATTTTGGGGCCACCGAGCATCTCCGACTGAGCACCCTGAAATATGTACCCCAGGACGACCCGCCGATTCTTCAAACTGTCTGCAAAAAGCTGGTCATAGTCAAGTTTCGGCTTGAGCCGGTTCAATGTCGACTTGAATCCGGCATCAGCCGCCAGCTCGGAGTGCGCCAGAATTTCGAGTTGCTTCAACCCTGAACTCTCATCACGCTCACCAAAAAAGATGTCGAAGCCCAGTACATCAATCTTGTAACGGTCAAACAGCACATCGACCAAGTGTGCCAAGCGATTTCTGGGCCAGGGCCAGTGGCCCTCCTCTCGCAGGCTTCTTTCATCAATATCGACAATCACGACCCGTGCATCAGGCCCCTCAGGCATGTGCCACAACAGTCTCATGTCGTAGGCATAACTCTCCATTCGTTCTATCAAGTCGACATGGAAAACACCCTTTGCATTGAGCAGCAGCAACAGCACCATCATCAGACTGATGCCAATTCGCACCCCATGACGCCTGCAGTAGCCAATGAACTTCATCTGCGGCCACTCCTTCAAAAACTGGCTGTCAAATTGACGTGGAGTTTTTGATCGCCCGACTGTGGGATGCTGGCGCCACTGGCTACTGGCAACACGCTGCCCGTAATCAGCCTGCCCCAGTCTGCCGTCACCGCGTAAGAGCCCCAGACATAGCGCATCCCAAGGCCAACGCTGACCAAACGATCCTGCCCCGGCTTGTTCGCATTGGCATCCGGGTTGTTGTTGCGCAGCCAGCCGGCATCGAGGAAACCCATTCCGCGCAGTCCAGGAGCCAGTTCGGGGCTGCTAAGCTCCAGCGAAGCGAACAATCCGCTGTCACCCGCGATGGCGCGCTCACCGGTACCGCGCACCGAGGAACTACCGCCCAGGCCAAATTGTTCACCCGAAATCAGCGCGTCCGCGCTGTACTGGAACTGCCCCCGTATCCCCCAGGTCCAGTCTGACGCGAACGAAGTCAAGTAATTCGCGCCACCACGGATCAGCTTCCAGTATTCGTTGCTGATCCGAAGATCTTCACTTTGATAGGCCACCAGATTGTTGCCACTGCTTCCGGGCAAATTGACCGCCAAGTCTGCGTTGTAGCCCCACACCGCAGTGTCGGACTCAACCCGCACGGTGTAGCCCAGGGTCAATGGTCGGCTGCCGCGCTCAAGCTGGCCCGGCACCGGCACGTCATTGACCATCGAGGCATTGAACAGTTTCTGATCCAACGCTAGTGTCACGTGGCTTCGGCGACCGCCATCGGGCTCCAGATAATGGCTGTAGTTAACGCCCAGTGTCTGCCCGGCGCCGGTACTGTTGAAAGTGCCAAAATTCCCGACCACATCGGAGCTGGTGTAGGCCAAACCAATCACACCGCCCCTGCGATACAGAGGAATGCGGTAATTCAAGCCCAGTTGCTTGACATCCTTGACCCGCTCAAGAGAGGTTGTGTAGGCAACCGAAAACTGATGATCCAGATCGAACAGATTGGCGTGGCTCGCGATCAGCGACAGTCGATCCTGACCCGTGGATTCTGATCCGGTGTTCGACAGATTGGCTGAAAAATGCAGGGGTCTGGATTCGCTTACCAGGAGCCTGGCGTCAATCTTGTCAGCTTCCTCAGACTCCTTCAGCGAAACCTGCACCTGCTTGCCCTGGCTCTCATTGGCAATCGCCGTCTGAATCGCCAGCACTCGGAAATTGGGCGCCTGACCTTCGCGCAATTCGGGCAGGCTGGCGCGAATATTGGCCTCACTGTATTGGGACTGCCCCTCCACAGTGACCTTGCCAATGACAAACTTCACTACCTGCAAAGTAACCTTGTCGCCCACGTCCTGCGGTGGCAACGAAACCCTTAACAGGGCGAAACCCCTGGCTTTGAGCTCAGCCTCCAGCGCGGCGGTGGCCTTTTGCAAAGTCACCAAGGTTCCGTCCGGTCCGATAAAGGGTGCCAAAACGCGTGACGACTCTTCTCTAGTCAAGGGGTTTTCGCCCAGGACTTCAAAGCCATTGATCGGAAAGCGCGCCGTCGCCCCCGTGGCCTCGGGCATGGCCTGCTGCGCCATACCGATGCCATGCCACAGCAGGAAGGCCGATGCAGCTAGTACGGTCCTGGACAAACTTTGCATGGAAAACACCACCTCTAGCGACATAGGTTATTGGACCGATTCTTGACATCCCCGACGACGCTCAACAACATCGGATTCGGACTGTTGGGCAGGGGCACCTTGTCAAGCTGAATGAACAATGGTGTATCAACCGGACGCCCGGTCCGTCCGTCGCTGCCGGCAAAGCCGGTTTCGCCGCGTCCGAGTTGAAGCGTCTCTTTGGACGAAGTCACCTCAATATGCCCGTCCCGTACCGTGACAAACAAGCCCACCTCGTCAGAAGACACACCGCCGCTGATGAACAACTGCTTCATGTCGACCGGAACGGTGTCAGGTCTTTGCAGCCGGTCAAGCGTGGGTGCGGTCAGTGGTCGAATGGCAGTACGACTGACAAACAATCCCTGCCCGGCCTGCAGTATCTGCAATGCCGTCTGTCCCTTGGGTGAGACCACAATCGTACCCAGCCAGGTAAAGAAGCTGCAGCTGCCAGCGCTGGAGCAGTCCAGATCAAGCCCGGTGCCCCGAATCCCGATAGTCGCGGTGTCTGTAGTGAAACCAACGTTTCGATTATTCGCCTTGCCAATCAGTCCGGTCAGGGCGCGCATGGAACCGCGCAGCAACGACACAAAAAAGCGACCTTCCGTCGGATTCTTCTCATCAAAGACAAAACCGTCTACCTTGAAATGGGTGCTGGCGCCCAGGGTCAGGCGACTTTCATCGCGAAAGATCAGCACGCCCTTGCTGACCGCGCCGGTCTCCACCGTGTCACCCTGGTAAACACTGGCGCCTTCCACCAGTTTGCGCTTGGTGCCGTTGCTGTCAGTTGCGCTAATGTCGCCTTGCGCCGAGATCAGCTTGGCACTCGCCGCTATGCTGTTCGGGCGAGCCTTCTCTGTCACTTTGGAGGATTCGGCCTTGCAGTCCTGGCCGCATAAACGGGCATCAAAATCGGTACCGTGGATACCGATAGTAGCGTTGGCAGTCTGGATCCTGGCGGCGTCAGGCGAATCCTTTGAAATTGAACCCGTCACAGCCCGAAAGCCGCCGCGCAACAGCTGCAAGACCATGCTGTTGTCTTCCGATCCCTCCTTGAACTGATACTGCTGAACAATCATCTCTGAATTGGGACGCAGCGTCATCCGCGTTCCATCCTGCAGCTTGATAATCGCCGCCGAGTCGTCCGCCATCGTCAGGCGGTCGCCCTCCATGAGTGGCAAACCCTTGCCAAGAATGCGCGGCAGCTGCCCCTGGGTCTGGGCAAAACCAACACCACGGGCAAATTCAACCTGGCCAACCGGCTGGGCCAGCGCCCCCAGACAAACCGTCAGAAACAGACTGCCCAGAATCAGTCTGCGCCACAGCTGGCTCGTCCTCACACCGATCAGCGCAAGCATATTTCGCCCTCGGCCGTCGTTGTCTTCTTTTCCTTATCCTTATCCTTATCAGTCGCACCGGGCAGTTCGACGCTGAGGGTTTCCTGGGAAACGACCGCTTTCTCAAATTGCGTCAGAAACGCAGCAACATAGTCGGCCGGCGCACTGCCGCTTGTGGTCTGGGACCCGGGCGGTGCAGCAACCGGCGCTCCTTGGCTGCTGTACGTCACTGGGTTCCCAAAGCTGGTCGCAGTAGGTCCAAGCGTCAGGGTACCGCCAGCGCTGACCGAAATTCCTTGCGCCGCCGATACTTTGCTGTTCTGTGCGAAATTGTTGGCCGCGCTCAGCGCCACCGCTCCCGCGCTGGAAACCAGATCACCATTGAGGGTCAGGTTGCCGGCACTGGTCAGGTTGGTGGCAATCAAGTCAATATCGCCCGTGGCGCTAACGCCTTCCGATCCAATAGTCAGTGGACTGTTGGCCGTCAAAGAAACCTTGCCGTCGTTGGCCACGGCCTTGCCGCCAACGGCCACGACCTTGCCGGAAGTGCTGATGCCACCGGTGTTGAAAATCGTGATGTTTCCTGCGGCAGTATTAATGCCCTGGACATCAAGCACACCAACATTGGTCAAGCTGATGTCACCGACCCCGGTACTAGTGGCCTTAAAGCTCTGAATTCGATTGCCCGCGTCGTTCAGCAGCGTGCTCGCCGCGGATTGCGTTGAAAGCAAGCCCGTTGTCACCAGCGCCCCAGCCTGACCAATGCTGCCAGCAGGAGCCGACAGACTGATGGCCGGAGCGCTGACAGAGCCAACCGTCAGATTGCCGGCGCCTTGCGTGATGCTGACCGGTGCAGCGGCCGCAATCGTGCCGGCGGTCTGGCTGAAACTTCCGTTGACGTTCAAGGCTCCGCCCAGATTGAGTGAGCCACCGCTTTGGCTGTACTGCGATGTACTCAACCCACTGGCAATCGACAACTGGCCGCCGGCCATCGACAAGCCACCTCCCGCACTGAGAGACTGGAGTTGCGTCGCAGCGATCGACCCGTCATAGCTGACAGAAACGCCCGCCGGTATCGACACCGCCAGCACGTTGGCACCGTCAGGTAAGGCATCCCAATTGCCGGCGGAACTCCAGGCGCCACTGCCGGATGCGGTCCATGTCGAAAGGGGTCGCACCGTGATGTCTGCCGTCGTCGTTGCCGTGCTGCTCGTCAGCGTGTAGTTGCCTGCGTCCGCACCGCCCAGGCTCAGGCCGCTGATGCTCACGCTCTTGCCCGCACCCGCGTTCTTGTCGGCAAAGGTTCCAACTCCCCCCGTCACTGTCAGGTTGTCGCCACTGATCTCACCACCGAACGCGGCGGCGTTCGTATTGAGCGTCGCGCTGGTCTTGCCGTCATAGACTTTGTTGGCCGCCGTAATCCCGCTCACTGCGCTGATCGCTGCTTTGCTGATGTCGGCTGTTGTGGTGGCCGTTGTGCTGCTGAATGTGTAGTTACCGGCATCGGTTCCGCCCAGGCTCAGCCCGGTGATCGTGACGGTCTTGCCCACACCGGCGTTCTTGTCGGCAAATGTTCCCGTTCCGCCAGAGATCGTGACGCTGTCGCCGCTGACGATTCCGGTCAAGCTTGCAGCGCTGCTGTTGATGGTGGCGCTGGTCTTGCCGTCATAGACTTTATTGGCCGCCGTAATCCCGCTCACTGCGCTGATCGCTGCTTTGCTGATGTCCGCCGTGCTTGACGCCGTGCTGCTGCTCAGCGTGTAGTTGCCCGCATCGGCTCCGCCCAGGCTTAAGCCCGTGATGCTGACGGTCTTGCCAACACCTGCGTTCTTATCGGCAAAGGCTCCGGTTCCGCCCGAGATCGTGACGCTGTCGCCGCTGACGATTCCGCTCAAGCTTGCAGCGCTGCTGTTGATGGAGGCGCTGGTCTTGCCGTCATAGACCTTGCTGGCCGCAGTGATACCACTCACGCTACCGATGACCGCTTTGCTGATGTCGGCTGTTGTTGTAGCCGTTGTGCTGCTGAATATGTAGTTGCCGGCATCGGTTCCGCCCAGGTTCAGCCCGGAGATACTCACACTCTTGCCCACTCCCACGTTCTTGTCGGTAAAGACTCCCGTGCCACCGCTCAACGATAAGATGTCGCCACTGATCGCTCCGATCAGCGTCGCGGTGCCGGTATTGAGTGCGGCGCCGGTCTTGCCGTCATAGACCTTGTTGGCCGCAGTGATGCCGCTCACGCCACTGATCGTGGCTTTGCTGATGGTCAATGTGCCACCGATGTAGGCAATGTCGTAATCCGCAGAAGTCAGCCCCCCTGGAGCAATGTTGTAGCTGCCCGCATTGACTGCGCCCTGCGAATTGCCGCCGTAACTCACAGCACCGCCAAGCACGCCAGCTGACTCGCCATTGACAAAACCACTGTAGCTCACGCCACTGCCACCGCTGTAGAGAACCCGGTTGTAGACCTTGCTGTCATTGTTGGCGCTGACCGTCAGACTCGCCGGCGTGATGTTGCCGATATTGCCCGACGCCGAGGTCGGCCAGCTGTAGTTGGAGAGCACTGTGCCCGTGCCAAGACTGAAATCAGAAGTGGTGAGCGATGTGCTGACCAGGATCCCCTGACCGGCGCCCGGACTGGCGTAATTGCCGGTGGTCCTGGTTACCGTAGCCGAATCGGTGTTGACAAAACCACTGAGTTGGAAGTTACCGGGGGCCAGTGTGGCCGCAGTGCTGCCATCGTAAGTCTTGCTCACAACACCGGTCAGCGAGGCGCTCACCGGGATCACAGCGAGCTGCGCCGGATTCA
>Ga0268283_1001673_pt1 | contig 10512 bp, 13 predicted proteins | sample saktaG_13_FD_190140 | JGI IMG/M metagenome (GOLD analysis project Ga0268283, IMG submission 190140) | Saline water microbial communities from Sakinaw Lake, British Columbia, Canada - sak_2013_06_06_36m | ecosystem: Environmental > Aquatic > Non-marine Saline and Alkaline > Saline ... | reverse complement strand
TGAGCTAAATACCGCATTAAAAATGCTTTTGCAAGAAAATCGCCCCACCGCCATTTTTTTCCCCGACCGCAAGCGTCTTGAGATGATGCTTAAAAATAATTTCAAATCTATTAAAATCAATGAGATTAGTTATCAGGAAAACTTTATTAATCTTAAACAGCTATTGGAGAAAATAAAATACTCCGGGATCAGGGGCAATGGTTTAAGTAAAAAAGTTTATTTCAGCCGCGGGCTGTTAGAAAGATTAGAAAAAACATATTTGGATAAATTCCAAAAGATTTGTGTTACTTATCAGGTATTTTTTTGTCAGGGAGTAAAACGATGAAAGGGATCTTTGTTACCGGCACAGATACCGGGGTAGGCAAGTCAATAATTAGCGGTCTTTTGGCAAGGTATCTGCAAGATAAAGGTTATAAGGTTATAACGCAGAAATGGGTACAGACCGGTAGTCGGGTTAGCACGGATATTAATGTGCATCTTAGGATTATGGGGGCAGCTAAGGGGTCAGTTAATAATTATGCGCATTGCGTTTGTCCGTATATCTTTAAATTACCGGCTTCGCCGCATTTGGCCGCGAAAGCTGAGAACAAAAAGATCCGCATTGCTAAAATTAAGAAATGTTTTAAAATATTAGCATCAAAGTTCGATTTTGTGATTGTGGAAGGAATAGGCGGGGCGCTGGTTCCGGTTGATGAAAAACATTTAGTGATTGATATTGCCAAGGAATTGGGACTACCGGCACTGGTCGTAGCTCAGAATAAGTTAGGCGTAATAAATCATACCTTAATGACTATTGAAGTTTTAAGAAAAAGGAAGATTAAAATTCTCGGGGTAATATTTAATAATTGCCGGGGACAGAATAAGTTGGTGCTTAAGGATAATCCGGAGATCATTAAAAGCATTACTCAGCAGAAGATACTTGGCAGTTTACCTTGGAACAAGAGGATGGATTTATTGTACAAGAAATTTATACCGCTAGCGCAAAAGATAATCTTATGAACGATTGGCTAAAGACAGATTTAAAATACATTTGGCATCCTTATACTCAAATGAAGGAATCAGTGAGTCTGCCCCCTATTTTAATTGAGCGGGCAAAAGGGATAAAGCTCTATGATCTTGAAGGTAACTTCTATTATGACACTGTCTCCAGTTGGTGGTGTAATGTCCACGGGCATAATCATCCGCGTATCAAAGCCGCGATTAAGAGACAGATTAATGTTTTGGAGCACGTGCTCTTTGCCGGTTTTACTCATAAGCCGGCGATTAAACTGGCTCGCCAGCTGATCGCTCTTACCGGAAATAGATTTAAACGGGTATTTTTTTCGGATAATGGCTCAACCTGTGTTGAGGTCGCGTTAAAAATGTCATTTCAGTATTGGCACAATATTGGCCAGAAAAATAAAACAAAGTTTGTCTCCCTGGATCACGGTTTTCATGGGGATACAATCGGCACGATGAGCGTAAGCGGACTGGATCTTTTTAATGCAGTATTTTCTCCTTTGTTATTTGCCTCATATAAAATACCGTCCCCGTATTGCTATCGTTGTCCGATGAAAAAAAAGAGATCCACTTGCGCGTTTGATTGCGTACAACCATTGGAAAAACTGCTTAAAAATAAACATCGAGAAATTTGCGCGTTGATTATTGAGCCCCTGGTCATGGGTGCCGCCGGAATGATTATTTATCCAAAAGAGTATTTAGAAAAAGTTGCCTCCCTGGTTAAAAAATATAATGTGCATCTTATTCTGGATGAGGTAGCTGTGGGTTTCGGTCGTACCGGTAAAATGTTTGCGCATGAGCATGTGCCGGGTATTGCTGTGGATTTTCTTTGTCTTTCCAAGGGTATAACCTCCGGCTATCTTCCTCTAGCGGCAACCTTGACTACGGAAAAAATATTTCGGGCATTTTATGGGGATTATGCAAAAAGAAAAACATTCTTTCATGGGCATACTTATACGGCTAATCCGGTTTCTTGTTCTGCCGGATTGGCGAGTTTAAAAATATTTAAAGAGGAAAAAACATTGCAGAAGGTAAATAAGCTTATGCCTTTTTTTCATCAGGAATTAGAAAAGTTTAGAGACTTAGCTCTGGTTGGAGATTTGCGGTATATCGGATTTATCGGCGCCATCGAATTGGTTAAGGATAAAAAAACCAAAGAATCTTTTGGGCTCGAAAGAAGGTTGGGTCTAGAGGTTTATAAAAGGGGGCTTAAGGAGCATCTTGTTTTGCGGCCGCTTGGCGATGTAATCTATTTATTTCTGCCTTTGTGTGCCTCGCAGGAACAGATTCAGGATATTTTAAAAAGAACTTATGCTGTAATTAAATCATTATCTTAACCGGAGGTAAGTTATGTTTATCCATGTAGTTTTATTTGTAATTAAGCCCAAAGAGGTTGTTCGATATCGTCAAGACAGTTTAATGTGGGCGCGGTATGCTAAGAGGTCCTGTGGGTTTTTGTCATATCGAACGATGAAGCGCTATGGGCACAAAGATCAGTATGCTTCCATATATCAGTGGGTAAAAAAAGTTGATCATGATCGCTTTATGCGCAAATATCATGACTGGCTGGTGAGTAAATCCAAGGCCAAGGTTGGGGTCCTGGATTACTATAATCTTAAACAAATAGATAGCGTGAAGCCGTAATAATTATTGACAGGGAATTAGATTAATATATAATTCCTTGTCATGGTTTTTATTAAGGTGTTTAAGGAAGTTCAAGCAAAGACAGAGAAAAGGAGGGGACAGAGAAAATGGCAAAGGGTAAAGTGAAATGGTTTTCTAATCAAAAGGGTTATGGTTTTATTACTCCTGAGAACGGTGCGGATGTATTTGTGCACCATACGGCAATTCAGGGTGAAGGTTATAAAACTCTTGAAGAAGGCCAGGAGGTTGAGTTTGAAGTTGAAAAAGGACCCAAAGGTGAACAGGCGACTAAAGTCGTGAAGTTATAATTGAAGAGGCGTAAATAAAAAGCCCGGCATTTTATGTCGGGCTTTTTATCTTGTATTTTAATCAGGTATGGTTATAATGAATCAGGAGGTGAGACGATGAAAATGTTATGTAGAATTTTATTGGCAGTAGGTTTATTTTTATTAGTTAGTGCAGCCTGCGGCAGATTTATCGGTAATCGTGGCGTAGTTGTAGGTTTGAGATTAATAAATGCTGTTCTTTTGGCCAATACCGCTCTTTTATTAGCGGTGATTATTAAGCTTTTTGAAAAGAAGTAAGCGTAGCCGGCCATAGTTATTTTCTAACATATTGATGGGGATACTTGTATATAATGAGAAGTATCCCCTTTTGGTTAATTTTAAAATAATGCATTTAATTTCTGTTATAATGAGTTTATGAAAAAGCGGGTAGTGGTAGCGATGAGCGGGGGGGTGGATTCTTCGGTTGCCGCCGCCCTGTTGAAAAGTCAGGGTTATGATGTAATCGGCTTAACGATGTGCTTTAACCTGGCGGAGAAGCCCGGGGAAAAACCCAGCTGCTGCGGTCTTGCGGGAATTGAAGATGCGCGGCGAGTTTGCCATAATCTGGGAATTTCACACTATGTATTAAATCTAGATAAAGATTTTTATCAAAAAGTAATTAGCAATTTTTACGATGAGTATCTTTCCGGCCGAACGCCTAATCCTTGTGTGCGCTGCAATCAATTTATAAAATTTGGGATTTTGCTTAAAAAAGCGCTTAATTTGCAAGCGGAGTTTCTGGCTACTGGACACTATGCTAGAATTATAAAATCTGATCAAGGGTATTTGCTTAAAAAAGCTAAAGATCGTAAAAAAGATCAGTCATATTTTCTTTATCGGTTAACACAGGCGCAACTTAAACGGGTGATCTTCCCCTTAGGTAATTTTACTAAAACCAAAGTAAGGCAAATGGCTGAAAAGTTTAAGCTGAGCGTGGCCGCTAAGCAGGATAGCCAGGAGATCTGTTTTTTGCCCGACGGAAAATATGCTGATTTTATTAAAGCCGGACGGCAAGGCAGCGTTAAGCCCGGAAGTTTTGTGGATAAAAATGGCAATCCGCTTGGAAAACATTCAGGGTTAGCTTTTTATACTATTGGCCAGCGTCATGGTTTGGGTATTGCCGCGGCGAATCCTCTTTATGTTACTCAGATTAACGCTTTGCATAATCAGGTTAGCGTGGGCCTCCGGCAGGAGGTTTATAAGCGTGAATTTACAGTAAAACAAGTGCATTTCCTACGCAAGTCTTTTAAAAAGAAGATTGAGATTAAGGTGCGCATACGTTATAATCATCAGGAAGCAAGCGCTGTTGTTTATCCGGATAAAGATAAAGCGAAGGTTATTTTTAAGCAACCGCAGTTTGCGATCACTCCCGGACAATCGGCGGTTTTTTATGATCAGGATACGGTTTTAGGCGGAGGAATAATCCAAAAGGTTATTGGTTAACATGATTAAGGAAGATAAAAAATTAGTTGTTAAAATTAAAGAGTTAAAGAAAAAACGCGATGCAATTATTCTGGTGCATAACTACCAATTGCCGGAGGTGCAGGATATTGCTGATTTTCGCGGAGATTCTTTAGAGCTTTCCCGGATTGCCGCCAAAACACAAGCGAAAGTGATTGTTTTTTGCGGAGTTTATTTTATGGCGGAAACTGCCTCAATTCTTTCCCCGGATAAATTAGTAATTATGCCGGATATATCTGCAGGCTGTCCGATGGCGGATATGATGAATGCGGATGATTTAATAAAGCTTAAGCTTAAGCATCCTCAAGCAGTAGCAGTAGGCTATGTAAATACTTCTGCGGCGGTTAAGGCGGAATTAGATTATTGTTGCACCTCGGCTAATGCGGTAGCGGTAGTTAACGCTTTAAAACAAACTAAAGAGATAATTTTTGTTCCCGATAAATATTTAGCAGATTATGTTTCTAAACAGAGCGGCAGAAAATTAATCTCTTGGCACGGGTTTTGTCCTACGCATGCTAAAATATTGCCTGAGGATTTAAAGCGGGAGAAGAAGCTTCATCCTCAAGCCAAGGTAATGGTGCACCCGGAGTGTTTAGCTTCGGTGGTTGCTTTGGCGGATGTGGTGCTTTCGACCAGTCAGATGGCCAAATATGTTCAAGAGGATTCAGCAAAAGAGTTTATTGTGGGTACGGAGTCCGGGTTAATTTATCGGCTTAAGCAGGATAATCCGGATAAGGATTTTTATTTGGCTAGCCAGCGTGCAGTGTGCCCGAACATGAAGCGCACAACGCAGGAAAAAGTGCTTTGGGCTTTGGAGGACCTTAAAGATGAGGTGCGGGTTCCCGATGCAATTAGAAATAAAGCGCGTTTAGCGATTGAGCGGATGTTAGCAATTATTTAATGAATATTCCGATTATTTTTCAGGATGAGTGGTTGTTGGTGGTGAATAAACCCGCGGGACTATTAACAGTTCCCACTCCGAAGAATGAATCGCGCACCCTGACCAGCATTTTAAATCAAAATGCGCTTGATAAAAACCTAAAGTATCGTTTGCATCCGTGTCATCGTCTTGATCGGGATACTTCCGGGCTTTTAATTTATGCTAAGGGTAAGGCTGTTGCGCAAAAGATGATTGACGCTTTTAGAGACAGGCTGGTGGGCAAAAAGTATATTGCTTTTGTGCACGGAAAATTACCCCAGCTGCAGGGAACGATTAATTCAGCCATTGAAGGTAAAACTGCGCTTACTAAATATCGGGTGATTCAAGAAAAAAGCAATTACAGCGTAGTGGAGGTTTCTCCGGTTACCGGTAGAACTAATCAGATTCGCATTCATTTTAAAAATATTCAACATCCCTTAGTCGGAGAGGATAAATTTGCATATCGCAAGGATTTTGTTTTACGTTTTAAACGAGTTTGTTTAGAGGCTAAAGAATTAAATTTCAAACATCCGATTACGGGCAAGGACTTAAAGATCAGTTTGGATTTGGCGCCAGAGCTTAAAGATTTTCTTTTTAAACATGATTAAATATATATTGCTGGGTATTGTCCAGGGGTTAACGGAGTTTCTGCCGGTGAGCTCAAGCGGCCATTTGGTTCTTCTACAGAAGGTTCTTGGTATCAGTGCTCATCAGGTGGCGATTTCAGTTATTTTACACTTGGGCACGCTTTTAGCGGTTGTTATCTTTTTTTGGAAAGATATTTTGAATCTGTTGAAAAATTTAAAACTGCTTATTTTATCATTAATAGTAGTGATTATTACGGGAACGATTGGCGTATTGGGCAAGGATTTTTTTGAGGGATTGTTTAGTTCTCCGAGATTAGTCGGGTTTGCTTGGATATTTACCGGTTTAGTGCTTATTTCTACTAAAAGCATTACTCAGCTTGATCGAGACAAACTTAATTTTAAAGATGCGCTTATTTTGGGCTTGTCCCAAGGATTGGCGATTATTCCGGGGATATCTCGCTCGGGGATAACTATTTCAACTTTGTTTTTTAGAAGAATTAATCGCTCTTTGGCCTTTACCTTTTCTTTCCTAGTCTCTATTCCGATTATTTTAGGAGCGGCAATCCTGGAGGCAAAAGAAATACAGGCGATTCCTAAAAGTGAAATGATCAGCTTGGCAGCGGGTTTTAGCTTTAGTTTTATTGCCGGCTTAGTAGCGCTTCTATTTTTAAAAAGAGTGATTAATCAGGCTAAATTTTATTATTTTGGTTATTATTGTTTTCTTATGGCGGCAATAACACTGCTGTTTATAAAATGAGTATAATTGTATTAGGCACAGTGGCGTTGGATACGGTGAAAACCCCTTTTGGTAAAAGGAAAGAGTTACTCGGCGGTTCTGCGGCGCATTTTTCGATGTCTGCCCGGCTTTTTACCAAAGTTAACTTAATTGCGATTGTGGGCAATGATTTTCCGAAAAAGCATATCACCTTTTTAAATAGCCAAAGACTTAATCTTAGCTCATTAGTTGTGAATGATGGCAAGACCTTCCGCTGGGAAGGTGAATATCGGGGGGATTTAAATTCCGCGCTTACTTTAAATACCCAATTGGGAGTGCTTTTGGCATTTAAGCCGCAGATTTCTGAAACGCAACGCAGGATTGAAAATATTTTTTTAGCAAATGTTGATCCGGATATTCAGGAGCATCTCTTGGTCAAGATGCATTCACCAAAATTAGTGGGTTTGGATAGTATGAACTATTGGATTAATACTAAGCGTAAAAAGTTAATTAAGCTGCTCAAGCATATTGATATTTATGTGGCGAATGATCAGGAGGCTCGGGATTTATCGGGGGAAAGTAATCTGATTAAAGCCGCCAAGGGCTTATCTGCTTTTGGCCCGCGGATGGTTTTGATTAAGAAAGGCGAACACGGGGTTTTATTTTATACTAAAAACGGGTTTATTTTTTCGCTGCCTGCTTATCCGGTGGAGAAAGTAATTGATCCCACCGGAGCCGGGGATACTTTTGCGGGAGGTTTTATGGGGTATTTGGCCAAAGCCGGAAAGATAAATTCACTCACTATTAAGAAAGCGCTAGCTTATGGCACAGTGGCGGCTTCATTTAATGTCGAAGATTTTGGCTTATTCAGAACTAGCAAGCTTACCCGATTGGATTTAGATAGGCGTTTAATTAAATTTAAGGACTGTTTTTCTTTTTAATAAGTTATTAATTTAAAAAGATAGAGGAGGGTTATTATGCTGGTAGAAAAGATTTTTGATGATTATAAAGAAGCGATGAAATCCAGAGATAGTTTAAAAAGTTCAGTTTTAAGTTTTTTACGGGCAGATATGTTGAATCTGGCTACGGCCAAAAAGAAGGATAAGCTAGATGATGCCGAAGTAATTGTTGTGATTAGAAAGCAGATTAAGCAACGTCAGGATTCTATTGAACAGTTTACGCAAGGTGGGCGTTTAGAGATGGCGGATAAAGAAAAGAATGAGTTAGTTATTTTAAAGAGCTATTTACCTGCGGAACTTTCCAGTGAGGAGATTAAGCGGATAATTGAAGAGGAAATTACTATTCTGGGCGCAAATGGTTTAAAAGATATGGGCCGTTTAATGAAGGAGCTGGCCATAAAGATCGCGGGAAAAGCCGACGGGAAATTAGTCAGTGATCTGGTGAAACAGAGGTTAAGTAATCCTTCCTAAAAAATTTAAAAGCATGTTTTCTTCACTAAAAGTAAAATATTTTCGTATTTATTGGTTGGGTATGTTTGTGTCTCTGGTGGGAACCTGGATACAAACTGTGGCGCAAAGCTGGTTGGTTTTTGAATTGACGAACTCCGCTTTTCTTTTGGGGGTGGTTGGTTTTTTAGGTTCAATCCCGATATTTTTATTTTCATTATTCGGGGGAGTCTTGGCGGATCGGGTTAATAAAAGAAACATTTTAATTTTTACTCAAGCCGCTTTTATGTTCTTGGCTTTTCTATTAGCGGTGCTTACGCAGTTTAAATTTATTACGCCCGCACAAATTATGTTTATTGCCCTGTTTAACGGGGTGGTTATGGCTTTTGATGCTCCGGCCCGGCAATCGATTGTAGTCGAGCTGGTCGGCCGAGAGCATCTTTTTAACGCGATTACTTTAAATTCCGTGGCTTTTAATTCTTCGCGGATTATTGGTCCGGCAATCGCGGGGGTGTTAATTTCGGTTATTGGGATGAGCGGGTGTTTTTATCTAAATGGATTTAGTTTTTTGGCAGTAATTATTGCGCTTTTCTATATCAGGTTTGACAAAAACAAAGTGCGTAATCATAATTCCGCATTAAGCGATATTCGGGAAGGCTTTGTTTTTATTAGTCAGAATCGGATTATCTTAGCTTTAGTTAGCGTGGTGGCCGCGCTTAGCCTTTTTGGAATCTCCTATATTATACTGATGCCGGTTTTTGCCAGCCATGTGCTTGGCGTCGGGGTAAAGGGCTTGGGGGTGCTTATGTCGAGCACGGGAATCGGAGCGTTAGGCGGGGCTCTAGGCTTAGCCCGATTAGGAAATTTTCGATTTAAGGGCCGACTTCTGGCCGGGTCGGTTTTATTATTTTCTTTTTCTTTGATTGCTTTTTCATTGACCAAAGTTTATTTTCTGGCGATTCTGGCTTTAATTTTTGTGGGCTGTTCGAGCGTTGTTCCAATTGCCTTAGTGAACACTTTATTACAAATTAATGTTCCGGATGAATTTCGAGGCAGGGTGATGAGTTTGTTTATGATTACTTTTGCCGGGGTTGTGCCATTTGGCAATTTAATTTCCGGAACATTGGCGCAATCTTGGGGAGTATCAAACGCTCTTTTGTTTTGCGGCTTAGCCTGTTTGGTGTTGTTTAGTTTGATTAACTTTTTATTCCCGGGTTTAAAAGAACTCTAAGTAAATATCCTTGATTTATTTGTATATTTTGCTAGAATTAGCTTAATTAAGCCTGATTGTTTATGGGCTGGACTGCTGCAAGCAGTTGGGGGAGGTGAAGCGATCAGGACAATTTTAAGAAAAGATGTTATTATTTATTAATTTTATTTAAGTAGAGAGGAGATTAGCATGAAGAGGTGGTTAAGTTTAGGGGTAGTAGTTATAGTTTTGGCGGCGTTATCAGGTTGTGGGAAGAAGCAGGAGATGGAGGAGTTGCAGCCAATTACGATGGAATCTTTAAGTACAATGAGCGGCTCAACTTTGGTTGCACCTGAAACTAAGATTTCTGAAACTAAAGTTCCGGTTGTAAACGCCGTTGTCCAGGCTAATGAAGCGTTGCCTTTACCGCCGCAGGGTCCATATAAGCCCACCGGTATTGAAATTCAGACAGCTTTAAAGAATGCCGGTTTTTATGCTGGTAATATCGATGGTAAGATCGGACCAAAGAGCAAGCAGGCAATTGAAGATTTCCAGAAGGCGAATGGCCTAAAGGTTGATGGTAAAGTCGGACCAAAGACTTGGGAAGCGATGAGTAGGTCCTCGAACGCGGCAGCGGAACTGACTAAGCGCTAGATTAAGAGTTTTAATTGCAGAAATAGTATTTTAAAGAAAATCCCAGCATTTTATGTTGGGATTTTCTTTTTACTAGTGCTATAATATAAATCTAAATGAATAAATTTCCGGGTAATTTTCTTTGGGGGGCGGCAACTTCCGCGCATCAGGTTGAAGGCCAGAATATTTATAATGACTGGTGGCAAGCTGAGCAAAAGCAACTTGTAAAAGAAACTTCTTCTTTTGCTTGCAAGCATTACCAGCTTTACCGGGAAGATTTCGCGATTGCTGCGCAGCTTAATCATAATTGTCACCGTTTTTCTATTGAATGGAGCCGGATAGAGCCGCAAGAAGGAAACTACCAGCTTCAGGAAATTGAGCACTATCGTAAAATAATTCTAGATTTAAAAAGTAGGGGAATGGAGCCGGTAGTTACTCTGCATCATTTTACTAATCCTGTCTGGTTTAGTCAAAAAGGCGGTTGGGCTAAATTCAAACTGCAGAAATATTTCTTACGTTTTGTAGAGAGAATGGTTAGCGAGTTTGCCGATCAGGTAAAATTCTGGATAACCATAAATGAGCCCTTGGTCTATTCTTCACATGCCTATCTTTTAGGCGTCTGGCCGCCGCAGG
>Ga0268283_1001672_pt1 | contig 10513 bp, 7 predicted proteins | sample saktaG_13_FD_190140 | JGI IMG/M metagenome (GOLD analysis project Ga0268283, IMG submission 190140) | Saline water microbial communities from Sakinaw Lake, British Columbia, Canada - sak_2013_06_06_36m | ecosystem: Environmental > Aquatic > Non-marine Saline and Alkaline > Saline ... | reverse complement strand
CTTGCAACGCATACGGTACATATTGGCGGTTGGTCCACCCAGATCAGAGATTATCCCAGTGAAGCCCGGCACCATATCTCGTACCTGCTCGACCTCGCGGAGCACGGACTCCTCGGAACGAGACTGAACGATGCGCCCCTCATGCACGGTGATCGAGCAGAAAGTACATCCGCCAAAACAGCCCCGTAGGATCGTTACCGAACAACGGATCATCTCATAAGCCGGGATGCGGGCATCGCCATAGGCTGGGTGAGGGTGGCGGGTGTAGGGTAATTCGTAGATTCGGTCCAGCTCTTGGGTGGTTAACGGGAAGGGGGGTGGATTGACCCAAAGATCCCGACTGCCATGACGTTGGACGAGGGCACGGGCATTGCCAGGATTGGTCTCCCGGTGCAGAACTCGCGATGCATGGGCATAAAGCACTGGGTCACGACTGACCTCCTCAAAGGACGGCAGGCGAATCACCGTGTGGGTACGTTCGATGTCACCTCGACAGAGGGTGACGGTGAGAGCGGCAGCCTTTTGATGTGTTAGAACCCCGCCTTCACCTTCAACCCCTCTTCCGGAGGGAGAAGGAGGAAAGGAAGGAAGCCCCTTTCCTGTCACGGGGGAGGAAGTGGCTGAAATAACCACCGATGCCGAGGGCGTGGATGACAGCAGCGGATCAATAGCCGTAGAGGCCAGTTCGATCCAACCATCGGGGGACCCTCGCCCCAAAAAGACACTGCCCCGTAGATCTCGAATGGCGCTAATAGGCTCCCCTCGCGCCAAACGTGCCGCTAGTTCGACCACCGCACGTTCGGCATTGCCATACAAGAGTAGGTCAGCCTTAGCGTCTACCAGGAGGGAGTGACGTACCAGATCCGACCAATAGTCATAGTGGGCGACTCGACGCAGGCTGGCCTCAATTCCACCAATAATTAACGGTACTCCTGGAAAGGCCTCTCGTAGACGTTGGCAATAAACGATCACGGCCCGGTCCGGACGTCGTCCGGCTTCTCCACAGGGGGTATAGGCATCGTCGCTACGCAGCCGACGGTCGGCGGTATAGCGATTGACCATGGAATCCATGTTTCCAGCAGTGACCCCAAAGAACAATGTGGGCCGACCCAAGACCCGGAATGGGTCAACTCTGTGCCAGTCGGGCTGGGCGATGATTCCCACCCGATAGCCCTGAGCCTCCAACAATCTCCCGATGAGTGCCATGCCAAAACTTGGGTGATCGACATAAGCATCCCCGGTGACGAGGATGATGTCGCAGGCATCCCAACCGAGGGTATCCATCTCGGTGCGAGACATGGGCAAAAAGGGGGCGATACCGAAGCGCTCGGCCCAGAAGTGGGGATAGGCGAAAAGGTTAGTCAGAGCATTGGGGGTACGGACCCCACGCCCGCTTGTGGAGTCCATACCACCAGAGGGTTTAATGGCCGTTTTTGTCACCATAACGTCACCACGGTGCCGTTTTTTTGACGATGGATTATTGAATTCAGATTTTGAGTCAATGCTCCACACCCTATTTTTGTCATCGCAGCCTCAGATGTAGAGCGAGTCAAGCCGTCTGAACGGGAATAGCGCTACGAATGTGGCTAATGCGATTAAGGGTGTCTACGTACACCAGGGAGGGTTTGAACTGGCACAGTTCTTGATATGACAGAGCGGCGTAGGCACAGATGATGACCAGGTGACCTGGGCTTGCCTTGTGTGCGGCGGCTCCGTTAACCGAGATAATGCCAGATCCGTCCTCGGCACGGATGGCGTAGGTGACAAAGCGTTCGCCGTTATCAATGTTGTAGACGTGGATCTGTTCGTACTCGTAGATCCCGGCAGCGTCGAGCAACCGTCCATCGATGGCACAAGAGCCTTCGTATTGAAGCTCGGCGTGGGTCACGGTGACGCGGTGCAGCTTTGCCTTCAACATCACGCACTGCATGGAAGAGCACCTCTGGAGTCGGTGAGAATGGATTCCCGATAGTGTAGTGGGCCACTACCCACTTAGCCCACTACCTTATTTACCATGTAAAAAGTTACCATAGAGTCTACACCGAATTTCTCCCCATCACATTTTTTTCTTCCAAATAGTGTTTTGGGTGTTGACATGAGAAAACACTAGGGTAGAATGCGAAGCCATATAAGGGTTATCCCTTAGTCGTTAGGGTCTACCACCTAGGTAATAAACGGCATCCCTTGAGGCTAGGGGACATTCTTTGTAAATAAAGATTAGAAGTACCAAATATTCACATATTCTTAACCCAACATCCACCTAATAAGTATATATTCTTAAAGGAATTCAACATGAACCCCCAAATCAGCATGAACCCCCAAACCAAACCTCTCCGTCTGATCATCCAGGGCGTAAACGGTCGTGGTCAACAGTTCCGTCCTCGTGATTGGGCAGAGCGCTTGTGCAGTTGTTTAGCCACCTTCGGACCAGGACGTAAGCCGTGCTACTCTCCCTTCATCTACGTTAGCTTTCGTTCCGAAATAAAGTCCCTGGTGGTAGAAGCGGGGCTGTGGGAGAAAAGCCCAAATGATTACGATTTCCTGCTGTCCTTTGCCCAGGAGAATGATCTGAGAATGATCGAAGAAAATGAGCAGGCGGGATTCGCAATGGCCGTTGGTCAATGAGGCAGAAAGATCTCGACTCAGGAATGAGCGGCGACGAGGCATGCCACCTCTCTACCTTGCCATAGCGGGGTAGAGAATGAGTCGGCGTTTGAGCAGTAACAGCTCAAACGTCTGAGCAGGGCTGCTTCATTGTTGTCTTTTTCCAATCGTCTATTTCTGCCGCGTCGGTTAACCTGTGCCTACCTCGTTCTTGTTTTTCAAGGCTTTTCTCTATCTGTCCAAGCCAAACCAAGCCGGATTCGAAATCAAAGCGTGCTAGTACTTGGCTCAAACCGGTTACTTCTGGTTCAAGATCAAATCCTCGAAATCGATGTGCCAGCCCGCGAAATTGCTCGATCACTTTGAAGTTTCCGCTAGATAGACCCTCCCGTAGCTCTTCCTGTCACTCAATCGGCAAGGGGAGAGAGATTGTTGGAGGGTCGGCTTAGCGCTCGATATCGGCCAAATGTTCGACCACCCGCTGGCCAGCCTCTCGTACCTCGTCTTATCCTGGAGCCGGAAGTAGTGCAACCGGCAAAAACTTTTAAGGATTACGAACCATGATTTATCCATATTGATATCAAGTATTTACCGCGCATGCCGGACGCGACTCCACAGGAAATCATGTTTTCGACCAAGTCTGTAAACGTCACAAAATTGAACATCGACTGATTACACCTTACCATCCCTGGACCAACGGCATGGTCGAACGATTCAACGGTCGCATCAGCGAGATTCCAAAAAATACCCAGTTTGATAGCCGGGAGAGTCTTGAAGAAACCTTAATCCACTATATTTATATTTACGACAACCATATCCTGCAGCGGGCACTCGATCATGTTGCCTCTGTGGATGCCATCAAGAAATGGCAGGAAAAACGGCCAGAATTATTTAAAATGGATGTATACAATCACCCGGGTCTTGACAGCTTGCAGTTAATCGAATTATCACGCTGTCGCGTAATTGATTTCCGATTTATCACGGACTTTGCCCCACCCAACGATCGTCGATCATATTCTTAATCAAGAGGCCTTGGAAATTGTCACTACCATCGGAATGGAAAAAATAATCAGTTTCTTGGAGTTGGGTATTAGAAAAGCTGCCGTCGCGACTGAAGGCTCTGGGGTATTTTCTGAGAGAATAGAGCAGAGAGTTGTATTCCCGAGAGTCGGTGATTTGCAGCGCATCCACTATTTGTTCCGGGGTGTGACTGGAGATCCATGCCAAAGTTCTTTTCAGTATGCGCACCATCTTTTCTACTTTCTTTGGTGCCTGCGCAACCATATCGTTGCGTGTTACTAAAACGGCATGAAGAAAGTGAGCACCGTGCACCCTTTTTATGATGGCGGGTTCTGCTAGATTGGCCAAAAAGAAAATTTGTCCTTCTGCCTGTAGGCGAGAGGCAAACGGTTCGCCCCCCATGATCGCATCAACAGTATTAGAGGTTACCAGTGCTGACAATTCCACCCAATTTTGGCTGACAGGTACAAAACGCACGGCGTCTGGCGAAATACCGTCAGATCGAAGTAGCAATTCTGCTAATTGTTGAAAGCTACTTTTGCTGGACGAAGTACCGGTGTGTACCCCGATCACTTTCCCCTTGAGGTCGGAAATACACTTCACTTGGTCCTTCAAGGCGGAACGGACCATAAGTACGAAAATGGGAGTATCATCCACCGCAGCAATTACCACCACATCACCACCGTTGGCTCGTAAAGACATTGCCGACGGGACACCAGCGGCTGCAAAGTCGACATCACGGGTGATCAAGTTATTGAGGGCTACGGCTCCTCCTCCGGCGTAGAGAATTTGAAGATGGATCCCTTCTTCTCGGTCAGTACCAATTTTCGGAATAAGATCGATGGGGAGATAAGAGAGGGAGCGCGGCCCTGGAATACTAATAATAATACGATCGAATCCTAGGGTAGGAGGCGAGAGAAAAATGAATACAGGTATCATTACACAGAAGAACCAATGGGCAGCAGCGTTCATTACGGTATATATGAGACGTGGTAGACAACGTACTTTACAGTACGGAAGTATCGAGATCTTCATAATAAAATTGATTTCGCCCCATTTGTTTTGCAAGATAAAGCCGTCGGTCTGCTTCTTTCAGAAGATGCGCCGAGCTGCTCGCTATTGTTGGAATAGTAACAGCCACACCCATGCTGATAGTAAGAAAAGGGGAAACCTTGGACTTTTTATGAAGGATGGACAATCCGGAGATTCCCCTTTGGATCTTCTCTGCTAAATGAATCGCTCCAATAAGATGAGTTTCCGGCATGATGCAACAAAACTCCTCTCCACCATATCTGGCTACCAAATCGGTAGAACGTTCCAAAGTTCCTTGCAGGAGTCCGGCCACTCGGCGCAGACAGCGATCTCCTTCCTGGTGGCCATAACAGTCATTGTAATCTTTGAAGTGATCGACATCGATCAGAATTAGGGACAAAGGCGTCGATCCGGCACGAACGCAACGTCGCCATTCCTGTTCCATAAAATCATCGAGTCGACGTCGATTGGCAATGCCGGTCAAAGCATCTAGAGTGGCCAACGAGCGGAGCAGGTCACTTTTGTGTTTCAGATCCAGATGAGTTTTGACTCGCGCCCGCAGGATTACCGGATTTACCGGTTTGATTACATAGTCAACACCACCGACATGAAAACCTTCACTTTCGTGCTGCGTATCGGACATAGAGCTGACAAAGATCACCGGAATATCTTTGGTAACCTCCTCGGTCTTAAGTCTAAGACAAGTTGCATAACCACCCAATTCCGGCATTACCACGTCGAGCAGGATCAGATCTGGCTTCTGGGATACCGCAAGTGCGAATCCAATCTCACCACTGGTGGCTACCAGTACCTGGTAGTCACTGCTCAGTAGTTTTCCTAATACTTCCAGATTATTTGGTTCGTCGTCTACTATTAGAATTTTCGAACCAGTTTTAGTTTTGCCCATGATCGCGATCCTCTCGGTTTCCGAAACCTTTTTCAATCTTTTCAAGCCAAACTAAACCAACTTTGAAATCGAAGCGTTCTAGTGCCTGATTCAAACCGGTTACTTCTGGTTCAAGACCTAGTTCCCGCAATCGAGGCGCCAACTCACGAAATTGTTCGATCACCTTGAAATTTCCACAGGATAAACCTTCTCGTAGATCTTCGATCCACTCCATGGGTAAAAGCAGAGAATCTGTCCGAGGATCGGCCTGACGTTCGATATTGGCCAAATGTTCGATTACCCGCTGACCGGCCTCTCGTACTTTTGCCAATTTCTCTCCTAGACGTTGCAGTCGAGACTCCTCAATGGCACCAGTTTCCTCCAGATCTTTTTCGCAGGCAATCGTCAGGTCATGCAACGTTCGTGCTGAAATGGTCCCGGCTGCCCCCTTGAAACGGTGTAAAAAGCGTCGAGCCTCCTCCGTCTTACCAGCTTCAAGTAATTCTCTCAAGGTAGCCTCGACTCCCACATGATGTTTACTGAATGCCACAATCAGTCTAGCCAATAACGGTTCATCTCCATCGAGCCGTTGTAATCCTTGCGCCATATCGATCCCGGGAAGGGTTTTGGGTAGAAGCGCTGTCAATTTTTGTTTCGTAGTCGACGGTATAGTTTGATCTACAGCCGACTCCAGTTCTGGTTGTTTCAGTTTCATTAGTAGGGCATACAGTCCATTTACGTCTACAGGTTTGGTTAAATAATCGTTCATTCCCAGGGCGAGGCATCGTTCTTTTTCCGATTTTATCGCGTGGGCCGTCATCGCCACAATAGGCAAAGTTTCGGTAGTAAAGTGCTGACGTAGCAATCGAGTGGTCTCATAGCCGTCCATGATTGGCATCTGAAGATCCATAAACACCACATCGTAGTGTTGTCTTTCCTCCAGGATCTGTCTTATTGCCTCTCGGCCGTTCTCCGCTCGCCTTGCCTCCACATTGGCCTTGGCCAAAATTCCCTCCGCTACCTGCCAATTGATCTCGTGATCCTCCACGATGAGGGCTCGCATTCCCTGGAGATTTGGAGTGACATTGGCCGATCTCAGTTCAATCAAATTTCGCTCTTGAGAATAGTCGGCACCAAAAAGATCCATAAATACATTTAGTAATGCTGAAGGCGCTATCGGCTTGAGTAGAAATTTTTCGATCCCTGTTTTTATCGCTTGCTCCATCACTTCTTGCCACCCGAACGCGGTCATCATGATAATGGTTGGCTGGATTAATTGACGGTTGGTGCGAATGCACCGTGCCGTTGCCAAACCATCCAGCCCCGGCATTCTCCAGTCCAATAGAACGATCTGGTAGTAAGTTTCCTTCACTAGCGCTGCCTGTTCCAACTCCCGAAGAGCTTCCTGCCCAGAGTTGACCGATCGTGTAGTAAGGCCGAAGTTCCGTAAAGTCTCAACGAGAATCTCGCAGGCATGGGGATTATCATCAACGACCAACACACGAAATTTCGGTAGCGTCGACAACAATTGCAATTGACTATGTCGTGACGGTTGCGTTGATTTGCTGAAGACCGCAGTAAAATTGAAGCTGCTGCCTTGGCCAAGGGTACTCACCACCGAAATTGTGCCATCCATCATCTCTACCAACCGTTTGCAAATAGTAAGTCCAAGACCTGTTCCTCCATAATGACGGGTAGTGGAAGTGTCCGCTTGAGTGAATGCTTGAAATAACTTTCCGCTTTGTTCCTGAGTCAAACCAATGCCTTGGTCTTGTACTGAAAATAACAAAGTAATGTGTTGTGTGGTAGAGTTAACTTCCTCTATCTTGTAAACGATATCTCCTCTTTCGGAAAATTTTACCGCATTCGTTCCCAGATTGAGCAGAATTTGTTCCAAGCGTAATGGATCACCGACCAGTGTTCGCGGTATCGAGATCGGTACATCGAAAAGCACCTCCAGATTCTTTTCATCTGCCCGAAACGAAACCATCGCGGAGACTTTTTCTAGTACTTCATCGAGGTCGAAGTCGATCTGTTCCAGGTTAAGTTGTCCCGCTTCAATCTTGGAAAAGTCGAGAATATCGTCGATAATTCCAAGCAACGATTGGGCCGCGGCCTGAATCTTGCGCATCTGCTCGCGCTGAAGGGGATCGAGTCGGGTTTGAGCGAGCAAATACCCCATCCCAATAATAGTATTCATCGGTGTCCGAATCTCGTGGCTCATATTGGCCAGAAATTCGCTCTTCGCTGCATTGGCTCGTTCCGCTGCTTTGGCTGTTTCGATTTCGGTAATATCTCGGAAGGTCAGTACCTCACCATTGGCAATGCCCGCTTCCAAGATTGAGGTAGCAGTGAATTCTGCAAGAAATGAGGTGCCGTCGCGTCGCCAAAAGGTCGTCACATCACGATGCATCATGGTGCACTTATCCATATGGGTATGGATTGGACATTCCTCTCGCGGATAGGGAGTTCCATTAGGATAGGAGTGGTGGCAGCAGTCGTGAAAGATCTCACCGATGAGTTCACTAGATGGCCAGCCAAGAATCCGACTGGCTGCTGGATTAGCAAAAATAATACGACCTGTTCGATCGAGTCCGCAGATCCCATCGCCTACAGCATCAAGGAGCAATTTATTTTGGGCGTTTAGGCCACGAATGGCCTCATCGGCCTGTCTACGGTTGGTAATGTCGACAATAGAGACGATTACGTAGTGGTGTTTATCGAAGGCCATCCGGCTGATCGCCAGATCGATCGGAAATTCACTACCGTCAATGCGCAGCCCACAGAAATCGTTTATTTCCCCCATGGGTCGGGGAGTAGGTTTGACTATGTATTTTCGACGCAAGGCGCGGTATTTCTTGCGCAAAGGTTCTGGTATCAATTCCTCAAGAAATAGGGACAACATTATTTGCTGCGAATAGCCAAAGAGCCTCTCGGCTACGGCATTGATTCGCACGATTTTCCCAAGCGCGTTAATCAGTAGTAGAGCAGCAGGAGCTGTCTCAAATAAGGCGTTGGTGAAGGCCTCACGTTGTTTCAGCTCTTCCTGAAGAGTCTTCAATTGAGCGGTACGCTCTTCGACCAATTCTTCCAAATGGTGGCGATGGCGTACCAACTCATCGTTACTGGCCACCATCTCGTGCGATGTGGTCAGAATAGCCCGTGCAACTTCTGTAATCTCATCTGGATACTTTCCTTGTGCCTGTGTAAGATGCTTTTCTAGAGTTGATGTAATTTGTTGTGTGGCGGAGAATTCTTTTACTGCCATGCCGAGAGTCGTAATCCGTGTGACCTGATGTAGTAGCCAAAAACCAATAACGAGCCAGAGGATTAGACCATTTACGAGTGGGATAGCGCTCACCCAGAGAGCCAACTCAGCGCTCGAAAACAAGGCCATTACCGGAGAGTCAATACGAATCTTGACGGTCTCTCCCCCTTTCGCCAACCAATCAACGTCTATTGATTCCACTGCGGCTTCTGATACACCTTGTTCCAATCGTTCGATTACTGCTTGACCACCAGAGCTGGCCAACGGATGATTGTTATAAAGCAAAGTAAGAGTAATTTCATTTGTGCTGATCTGGTACAACACACCATGGCTAATCTGAAAGAATAATGCGAATTGGCCCATTCCTTCCTTTTCCCCGAGCCAAATCGGGATCTGGAATATCCGGTAAAATTGTTTGTCAGTAGGATCTAAATAATAACCGTTCTCTTCATTTTGTCTTAGCGGGATCGCCGAAAGGGATAGATTACTGCCAAAATCGAATAATTTACGTCCATCCCGGGCTTGGACAATGAGATACTGAAAACGTTGGTCCATTCCTTGGACGGTAAAAAAGGCGTTGAGATTTATCTGGCGGGTAGTTGGATCTTCCAGGATGCGACTAAACTCCATTCCGGCCTTGACGGTATGGCTTTGAATATCCCAATCTCGATCCACCTGAAACAAGCGTGCCTTATAAAATGTGGCCAGGGCCTCGTTTCGTTCATGGGCGGCTCTATGCAACGCAAGTTGATAGAGACCTGACGTCGTCATGGCAATCAGCACGACGAATAGACCGAGGCTCGATATCAGCCGAATTACCGCTTGTCGGGCAATGGTGCTGCGATTCATTTAGTTCTAGGGCGTTTTGACGGAAAGGAAGGCCGTTGCAAAATGAGCAAGATCCCGATATACCAAAACATCATTAATTTCCTTGGCCTCACTGAGCGTGGCCTGACCGTTTCCGGTCAAAACAAGGGTTGGTTTTCCGCCAGCGGTACGAGCGGCCTGAATATCGCGAAGTGAATCACCAACACAGAAAACACCGTCAAGACGGATAGAAAGGCAGCGGGCAATCTCGTGGTACATTCCTGGGAGCGGTTTTCGACAACTACAGTTTTCCCAGGGTCCATGGGGACAAAAGAAGATAGCCTCGATTCTACCGCCAAGAACGGAGAGTTTCCTTTCCAATTTGGAATGGATCAGAGTAAGCGTCTCGATGTCAAATAATCCACGAGCAAGACCCGCCTGATTTGTGGCGACAACAATACGATGACCCGCCTGATAGAGTTGAGCAATGGCTTCGAGACTCCCCGGAATGGGGATCAATTCCGCAGGGGACTTGATGTATTGGTCTGAGTCGTAGTTAATAACTCCATCGCGGTCGAGGATGATAATAGCCATTTAAGAAACTCGGTGTGTTGCCAGATGATACAGTCTTAACAATTATTGGTTCAGATCGCCATTTAAACCCTTCTCACGATGCTACCTTGGCGGTTCTTTTATTCATTCATAATCATGTGTAGGGTGGAAAAACGGTCTTATCGTTTGTCTGCGGGAAAAACAAGTCGTTTCAAGGCGTATTCTCCATTCTTTAATGTGTCCCATTTAATCCTGCTATCGACTGCAACACCATGACGTAGTGCGTTCCCGAGTCCTGTTGTTCCACCTTTACTGGCAAATAGGCCAGGATTGGTGCGCACCAG
>Ga0268283_1001671_pt1 | contig 10519 bp, 17 predicted proteins | sample saktaG_13_FD_190140 | JGI IMG/M metagenome (GOLD analysis project Ga0268283, IMG submission 190140) | Saline water microbial communities from Sakinaw Lake, British Columbia, Canada - sak_2013_06_06_36m | ecosystem: Environmental > Aquatic > Non-marine Saline and Alkaline > Saline ... | reverse complement strand
AAGGTCGAGAAGGTCGAGAAGGTCGAGAAGGTCGAGAAGGTCGAGAAGGTCGAGAAGGTCGAGAAGGTCGAGAAGGTCGAGAAGGTCGAGAAGGTCGAGAAGGTCAAGGTCGGCGGTGGAAAGACGGTGGTTGAAGCCGCTCTTGTCGTTCTGGCGAAAGTCGGAAAGCCCCTTGCCTCTCGTGACATCATGGATGAGGCTGTGAAGGCCGGTCTCTATGAGACGACCTGTGCGGCTCCCTATGAGTCGTTCATCTCCGGGCTGACCAAGGCCATCAACAAGGGCGAAAAGCGAATCATCCGCTGCGGTCGTGGCATGTATCAGGCGGCGTAAGAAGTGAAAGGGTCGGCATCGGGAGTCAATTCCCGGTGCCGATGAAATACAATGAGCGAACCTGTGAGCAAACCTGTCAAGAGATCGATGTACGTGTCCTTCTACTTTACTTCAAAAACAAAGAGTGGCTTCGGAAGCTCTCAATTCGATGTCGAAGGGCCGATGGATCAGGAATTGATTGAGAACATCGTCGAAGACCTGAAGCGATTTTTAAAAACAGAAGAAGTGGTTGTTCTTTCGTGGCAACCTCTGGAGGCATGAGTATGAATAAGAATGAAATGACTGAGCGGATTTCAGAGTTGGTCCTGTTGATTCCGGGCTACTCACAGTCGTATTATAATGGGGCTGCCGAAATCACAGATGCTGAATTCGACGAACTGGTTGTTGAGCTGAAAAATCTGGCTGAGAGTCTGGAAGAGTTAGACCATACGGCCCCGGAAATCGCAGAGGCGATTGAGGTCTTGAACAATGTCGGAGCAACGCCTTCCTATGGGAAAAAGGTGACGCACAGTCAAAAGATGGGTTCACTCGATAAGGCAACATCTTTTGAACAGGTCAAGGCATGGTACAAGAAGTATGATCAGTGCAACGGCAAGATCGTGGTCATGCCAAAAGTCGACGGAGCTTCGCTGAGGCTAAATTACGATGACAAGTTAGTCGAAGCAGCGTCACGTGGCGACGGTCGTGTCGGTCAGGATGTGACGGACAATGTAAAGACGATCAAGTCTGTTCCTAAGTCCATCGGGACTGGTAAGACCATCGAAGTCCGTGCCGAAGTCATTATGCCTCGGTCCGTTTTCAAGCGGCTCACGGCGTCTGGAGTCAAGGGGGCGAATCCTCGCAACCTCGGCACTGGCTCTCTGATGGCTCAGGACCCTCGTGAAACGGCTAGTCGTGATCTTTCCATTCTCGCCTACGATGTGGTAGGTGCGCCTCGGTTCAAGACCGAGAGTGATAAGCGGGCATGGATGGTCGCAAATCTTCCGGGTGTTCCTCTTGCTGGTATGCAGGTGATGGATATCTCCGACTTCGAGGCTGTCGCTCTCGAATGGGAAGCTCTGCGTCCGACACTGGACTATGAGATTGATGGCTTGGTCATCTCTCTGGATTCTATCGAGGATCAAGAAGAGGCGGGATGGGATTCGAGTGAGCATCACCCTCTCGGCAAGATCGCCTTCAAATTCAAGCCGGAGCAACAGACCGCCAACGTGCTTTGCATCGACTGGCAGGTCGGACGGACTGGACGCCTGACTCCGATGGCACGGATCGAGCCGACTCTTTTGGCTGGTTCCACGATTTCCAATATCACGCTTCACAACTATGCTCGCATCCGTGAGCTGGAAATCATGGTTGGTGATAAAATCTTGCTGGAGAAAGCGGGAGACATTATTCCAGCCGTGGTTCGGGTTGTGGATCGTCACGACCGTAAATCCGGTTACGAGAAGCCCATCGAAGTGTGTCCGTCGTGCGGTGGTGTTGTCTCTGTTGATGAGAAAGAAGTCAATTTGTGGTGCACCAATCCGATGTGTCCTGCTCAGCTCGAACGCCGGATTTTACACTGGGTCAAAACTCTGGACGTGCTTGGGATCGGTTCGGGTATCGTTCGGGAACTCTGTCGTCAGGGTTTTGTCAAGGACATTCCCGATCTGTATTATCTGACCGAAGAGCAGCTTATGGCTGTGACAGGCGGCAAGTCGTCTGCTCAGAAAGCGCAGAAAGCTATTCTCGGAAAATCAGAAATCCCTCTCGCTGTCTTTCTGGACGGACTTGGGATCGATGGTCTCGGTACAACCACGTCGAAGGATGTCGCCAAGAAATACAAGACTCTCGCCAATGTTTTAGCTGCGACTACTGGTGATCTGACTGGTATGCCCGGAATCGGCACGCTGACGGCTAAGAAAATCGTCGACGGTTTGCTGGCACTGACTCCCATGATCAATCGGTTGGTTCAGGCCATCGACATCATCGAGGTCAAGGATTCGTCTGGACCTTTGAGCGGTATGTCATTCGTTTTGACCGGAGCGATGAGCAAACCCAGGAAGGCCATCGAGGACGAAATCGATAGAGCCGGAGGCCAGAACAAGGGTTCGGTTGGACGCGGCATTACCTATCTCGTCCAGGCAGATGTTTCTAGTCAGTCGAGCAAGACAGAGAAGGCCAAGAAGTGCGGCACGCTGATCATCAGCGAAGATCAACTCTGGAAGATGATTGGAAAATGATCCATATTCCAACAGAGATTCGGTAATGTGTTAATGTGTGAGAGTTAAAACAGGAGAGAATGAGAATGAATGAGATTAATGAAGTTATGCGGTATGTGCGGGACAGTAAGGGTAACAAGGTCGGAATCCTGATCGGCAAGCAGAGTTCTGATTTCACGACTGAGATTAAGATCGGATGGAGCCGGTGCAAAGCCGGAGACAAGTTTGACCGTGAAGAGGGGCTGCGTGTCGCTCGTCTGAATCTCGGTCAGCCTATGCCACAGAGTTTCGTGGAGACGGCGAAACGATTCCGGGTTCAGTGCTTTTTGCGTTTCAATTACGAGGTGCAGCAGATCGTTCCGATGCCCCGTTCCGTGACAAGGTCGAATCTGACTCCGAAAAAGCCTGTGCGTAACTCCGGACACAGGAAAGGCTGTGCCAAGGCCAGTGTCTTTCTGCACGCCCGCGAGAACGAACCCTGCACCTGTCACCAGTTGGCAGTGCAGCGCAAGCAGAATCAGGGAGGTAAGGCATGAATAGGAAGCGTGTGTGGCGGGTTCGTATTGACGGCGTGATGGAGACGATCCGTAGGTCGGATGTGGAGCGATACTTCTCCGGTGGTCACGGGATGAGCGGGCTGTGCTCTCTAGGTCCCATCAGTGGTGACTGGCGGATGATCAGCAGGATTGCTGAGGATGCGGCAGACTATTTCGGGATCGAGTAAAAACCGAAGAAAAATTTTCAGTTTTACATGGAGACATTTGTATGAGTGCATTGAATATTTTGGTTGTTGGTGATGTCGGGTCCGGTAAATCGACTGCGGCCAGAGTCATCACGATGGCCCTTGTTAAAGCCGGATTCCATGTCGAACTGACGGACAAGGACGATGTTTCTGCGGATCAGTTCGAGTTACGATTGGCGGCACTTCAGGGGACGAGTGTGAGAGTCACATGCGGGAACGTGAAGGTTCGTGGATAAGGATTCTGATGGTTCGTGTATAATAAGGCATGCCGGACAATCCGGTTGTGTCAAAAGAAAAGAAAAGGAGAAACGCAGATGAAGACGTATAACATCGGTGACAAGATCAAGACTAAGTGGGACGACTCGGCTCGCCCGATCCCGGCAGTGATTCTGAGCAAATACCGTGGTCATCGGCAGATGCGGTATGTAGTCAGGATGAAAGACGAAACCATCGAGCGTATCGACCAAGATCAGATCGTGTGAATTGAGATGTGACCGGGTAACGACCGGGCAGGCAAAGGATTGATAACCTCGCTCCCGCAAAGGGCGAGTTTGTCTACTACCATGCGGAAACAATACTCTCAAGAGCATCTGGATCAGTATGACGGACTTGGTAAAGAAGTCTCTCAGTCTCTCCTGATGCAGCAAGGGTTGTTGAACAGTACGGTATAAAGTAAAGAAAAATGGAAAAAAGTAGAAAAAACCCGTTGACATCCGCTCGGTATTGGAGTATATTAAAGGAGAAAGATAGATGAAGGTACAGAACATGAGGGTTGTAAGAGTAACCAAAACAGAGTTCGAGTTGGCGGATGGGAGAGTTTATGACCATCCTATCGAACTCGAAGATGTTCCGTCTCTTGAAGAGTTTCAAGCAGTCTATGACGAGTGGGTAAAGAAATTTCAGGAGATGTTCGGAAGCGGAAAGGAGAAGAAATGATGCCATACATACCAGTTTGGATAGGTGGTGGGACTATCTTGGATGCCATATCTAAGAAGGAAACCTATTTGGATTTTGAACCCGACTCTATAATGGTCGATGATGGGGTGGAAGACATTGAGAAGGGAGTTCCGATTCCGCTTTTTGAGATTTGTGCCTATTCCGAGCATGAGCATCTTCTTGGCAAGGAATGGAAAAATAAAGTGGCTTCAGTCAAAAGCCTGTTTTCGGAGTGCGTAATGTATTCAGAAGGAGAGCCAGTCAAGATGGCTCCAACGCAGACGCATGGAGAAGGAAGGCATAATTTGGACTGGCAAATGTTTCAACAGTTCCGGTGTATTGGAAGGAGAAAAGTATGAAAGATGAAAAAGAGAATCCTGTTGGTTTTCTGGTACATATTCCTGTTCGTCATTTTTGTTGGCGGGACCATTGGGATATGTTGGGAGTATGCGAAAGAACGAGCATTCATCAGGCAGATGATGGAACACAAAACAGAGATTAAGCCGTAAAGAAGGAGAAGCGGAAGTATGAAAAAGCAAAGTGGGATTCAGAACAAGGCAGTTTTCGGGAAGAGTGTTGTCAAGGAGATGGCCCGAAAAATATCAAAGAAGGAAGTGGATGATGTCCTGAAAGAGTGGGCAGCGGCAAGAATCCTTGGCAGGAGAGCGGTTGCTTGCATTCCCGACATAGAGAAGAATGCTGTTTTGGTGCTGCCAACAAAAGAGTACGAGGCATACACTGAGGCAGTAGTTTTTGCTAAGTTCCCCAAATGGGCGTGGGACAAAGATGCTGAAACGGAGTCTATTAAGGGGATGAAAGTTGTCGTTGATGACAAGGCGGATAAGATTAGGGTGTGTCCTAATGACTTACCGAAGCAATCAGGCGTAGACTTGCAAAAGATTGGTATACTTTTGTGAGGAAGCGGCAGTTTCTCTTATTGTCCGTATTCTGGATTACGATACCAAGCGTATAAAGGATTAGGAGGAGTTATATCTATTGGATTGATTCATCCAGCACCGTTCGTTGGAGATGATAAGGCAATTGAAGTTCAGGTAAATTGGGTCGAGTTGATACCAATTGAAATTGAAGACGGAAAGGTTTTGTCGAACGGGACGATGCGGAAGACTTTTCCGATTCATAGAGGGGAGATAGACGAGAATGCGTTAGTTTTGTGCATTCGGGAAGTGGAGAGGCAGTTGAAGCGGAACGAGTGGATGGAGAAAACACAAAAAGGAGAATTGAAATGAGAGTTGTTCATTGCGATAAAGATACTGCTGTTGTTGTCGAAGATGCAGGATTCACTCTGTCAGAGCAGGCAGAGGTCATTTGTGTGTGTGAAAAGGCTACTGAGAATCCCGGTACGCCGAAGGAAAAACAGACTGTCGTGAAAACGGTTGTCAACTTAGTCAGTCCTAGTGCCAAGATGTTCAAGATGATGGCGGCTATGATGACAATGAAGGAAGGCAAAGACACAATTATCTTTGTTTCAGAGGATGGCAAATTTGGGATGTTTGTATCTAGCACAGGTTTTATAGATATGACCGCCGTAAGACAAATAACCCACATTAAGGAAGACAAGAAGGGAGACATTAAATGAAGAAGAAAGAATTTGAGCGAAAGATGTCTGTTACACAACGTCTGGCAGATTGTCGCCTAAGTCGAGATACCGTCGAGTCCATCATAGAACAGGTGGATGCCTGTAATGGTATTGGGGATGTGGTCGTTCCCGCTGGGCAGGCTGCCTTTTTGTTGACGGAGTATGGAAAAACTCTTTGTGTGAAAGATATGTGGGCAGGCATTGGAGTATGAGGAGGTAAGAAATTATGAAATGTCAGAAATGTAAAGCTGAGAGAGTTGTCGAGTTTAATGCGAAGTGTCCAGACGGATACCATGTAAGCATTGGGGGAAAAGAAATCAATTCGTTTAAGATTGACGGGCTGTGTGATGGAGAATATCTGGAACCAAAGATATGTCTCAGTTGTGGGCAGTGCCAAGGAGCGTTTCCGGCTACTTTCAGTCTTTCGCAGGAAGACGAAATACAGGAGATTGGTCCTCACAAGGAGGATTTATTTGTGAGCGTTAAGGATTGGCTTAACGCTGTCGAGCAACATGCCTGTTCGGACAAGAAGATACTTGCGAGCGATATGCCGCCCAATCATGTTGGAATGTTATGCGGTGGATGCGGTAAGGGATTTTTTATTGCGTTGTCAAACATTCGGAAGTCAGTCACGAAGGCGAACTGTTACCAGATTTGTATTGAAACGGATAAGTATGACAGCACAACAAACACTTGACGCTCGGATGAAGGAGCTGGAAAAGAAGCGGAATGAGAATGCCCTTCTCAACAGGCAGCTCGATGCGTCAGAAAAACGTATCTTGGAGTTGGTCGCCTCACTCGAACTAGCCAAGGAAGCTCTGAATTTTTTAACCGGATTTGCAGATGGTCGTCGTGGTGCGATGAAGGGCAAGATCGAGTCTGTTGTATCCGAGGCTCTCAAGCTCATCTACGACGATTCCTATCGGGTTGAACTTTCTTATTCCGTGAAGGGTGGTCGCTCCAATCTTGAAATAGAGATGGTTCGGGACATCAAGGCGGGAGAGGTTCGTAGAGATATGGATGGTATCGGCGGTGGTGTGTCGGACACGATCAGTGTGCCTCTCAGGCTCATGGTGTTGGTCGGATCGAGGAAGACAGATAAGGTCTGTATCCTAGACGAATGTTGGAAGCACATTGATACGAACAAGATCGAACTGGTGGGTAAGTTCTTGCGGGCATTGACAGAGCAGTTGGGGATGCAGATTATCTTCTCAACACATCATCATCCGCTTCAAGCATTTGCCGACAAGGTTTATCAGATGAGTGAGAAAGACGGAAAATCAGAAGTCAGAGTTGCTTGAGTATAATGTGGGCAATCGGTGTCGTGCAACTAAAGAAAGGCAGATATGAATATGTCGAATTGGCTAGATCAGATCGTTGATGAAGAATCGGTTCACAGGCATTTTGTTTCTGAGTGGCAATTAAAAATCAACAAATTGATTTCCAAATATGTTTTTGATGGAAAGACCAGCACCGTCAAGAGGAAGTTTTGGCATTTCGCAGATGCTAAGCTTAGAGCATTAAAAGAAATGCCTAACCGTAATACGGTAGATGGTCCGACAAGGGAGGGCGTGTTTTTGATCCCTCTGTCGAGGGGTGATATTCGTGCAATTGATGATGCGGTAGATATCATGGAGTCTAAAGTCCAAGACATGAACATACCCAAAGGCGAAGTGATTATGGCTGGAGAATTCGAGAACCTGTTTTGGAAGACAGTTGGTGAGGAATCAGATAAGATCAACTCGTTGACGACCGGTATTACTCCGACTCCAGAGACTCCAATCGTTTCCTCGGAACAATCTCCTGAAATTCTTGCTTCTGGGAATCACACGGTTATTAAGGTTACGACTCCTACTGGCAGAAGGCATGTGGTTCTTTCTAGGAAGGCATCTAATTTAAATCTTAGTGCCGGTAAGGCTCTTCACGGGACACTGGTCAAACTGGGATCATCAGACCTTGGGATCATCATTGGTGGTAAAAATCTGATTTGTCGTGATATGCTTGGCAAGAAAGTATTTACGAAATACGCATCCTTCGCATGTGCTATGATTTCTGGCGAGCATATGGGGAAGGTCGGCAAGCTATCTCCGCTGATGACTGGAATGGAATTGAGTTCTGACAAAACGATTGATGACTGGAAGCTGAATCCAAACGAAATAGGGAAATATAGAGACATAGCAAGTATAATCGCGGAGAGTGTTCCCCAGATGGTTTATGGAGTTGGCAGAGCCGAAATATTAGATGAGAAGTCAAAGGGTGTTGCACCCGTGCAGAAAGATGGTCATATCGTGATAAGTCACGGAATGTCTTTCGCAGAGGAGTTTGTATTTACCCTCTTAGATATTTTCGGAAGAACTTCGCATCACGAGATGACAGTCGGAATTCGAGAGTGGATTAACGATAATGTCGAGGCCGATACTGGCAGTGAACCAGATGAAGGCGCTGTTCCATGCGAGACTTCGAGAGTCGATGAGTCGAAAACAGAAGTCCAGAAAGCGGATGATTGTAAGACGAATCCATGTGAAATGAAGCAGTCAGAATCTATCGTGAAGGTCGAGGCTCCTAAAGCTGAGGTTCCTAAAGCTGAGACTCCTAAAGCTGATGTCATTAAGGATGACCCTCGTGATAAGGAGCTTGAACTAGAGAGACTGAAGATCAGAAATCTGGAGTTGCAAGTTCAGTTGAAGTCTCTAGAGTCTATTCCGGTGCAAGAGAAGCGGGGATTCTTCTCCCGAATTTTCAACTGGTAATTCCGAAGTCTACGATTCGGAGACATTTTGAGTATAATGGCGAGTGAGTGATTCAGCCGATTTATCCGGCTGGCAATATGAAAGGGGCATCATGGCAAAGAGAGAGATCAGGGCAGTAACAGCATCAGAAGACATTTCGGCGATTATCGATCATGGTTATGACGTGGATACCAAGATCAAGAACCTGTCGAATGAAGACAAGGGACTCAAACTTCAAATCACCAACTCCGCAAAGGATCAGCTCGACGGCGATGAGTTGAGTGTCAGGCTTATGGGCAAGACGGCGGCAGTGGTCGTTTCCGGGGTCGAGAAGGTGGACTTGGATGCGAGTGCCGAGCAGTTCCCACAGGTTCGTGAGGCTATCGACAATGGCCTCCTGAGTGGCATCGTCGAACGAACCCTGACTCTGACGCTTCCTCCGGCTGATGTCGAGCGTGCGGCTGAGGCATTGACCAAGGCTGGCATCCGATCCGTGGTGACGGAGACATTGAAGGTTTCATCGGATGTTCTGCGGGATCAGTTGACAACTGGTGTGACAGCATCATTGCAATATGCGGATGCCCTGAAAGCTCTGTCAAAGTGCTTGAAGAGAGATGTTTCGTTCCGGGTCAAATACGAGAGGTTGTAATATGAAAAATACAAAGGGACAAAATCATGGCAAGGCAGAAACAGCACAGGCATTATCCAAAACTGATGAGGATTCCGACGTGCATTTCGTGAAAGCGATAAAGACAAGAGGGGTCAATGGGTTTAGGAATTTTGTTCCGAAGTCTGTCACTAAAGAGGTAGAGCGTCCAGTGTCTAAAAAAGAAATGGACGAAGTGCTTCAAGAATGGGCTACGGAAAGAATTATTGGTCGTCGTGCTTCTAAGTGTATTCCAGATGTCATCGATGGAGAAGTCATTGTGATGTCTAGGGATGATTATCACAATTATTCGATTGCTGTTGGTTTTGCCGATTTTGGCGATTTCGATCTTGAGAGTAAAAATGGCGAAAACTACATACAAGGTATGAGGGTTGTCATTGACAATAGTTTTGAATACCCGGTAGTGTATGTCAAGGGTATGGTTCCTAAAAAGTATTGGGTCAAATCCAAGAAAGTTTAAGTGTAATAATGGCCAAGGATACAAACGAAAAGGAATTCTCCCTGAAGGGGTGTTACGGTGATCAAGTCAACTACGAAGGTCTTCGGGAATTTATCGAAGACTCTTTTCAGTCCAACCGGGATGCAGAAGCATCGGGATCGGACGAAAGGTTTGCAACCTGCGTATGGTCGCATGCAGGAGTTGGAAAAACATCCATCGTCAAACAGCACTGCAAGAAGCCTGTGATCTGGCAGGGTAAAAACTATCCCGGTTATACCGTCTATGACGTTCCCATTGCTCAGTTCGAGGAGATGGGAGACCTTCATGGAATGCCGTCCAGACATATCAAGGTCGCCAAAGCCGGAGAAGGTGGTCCACAGGAAGTGTGGGTCCCTGAAGAGGTGAGTCATGGTTGGTTCAAGGATGGCTGGCAGATCATGCCTTCTGCTGGCGTTCAAACGAGGTATGCTCCACCGGATTGGGTTCCTTCTGATCCTGGGCCAAGCATCCTTCTGCTGGACGACTGGAATAGGGCTAGCGTGCGAATCATCAAGGGCATCATGCAACTCTTGCAGAACTATGGCATGGTGTCGTGGAAGCTGCCAGCGGGCTGTAACATCGTTCTAACGGCCAATCCTGATGAGCAGGACTATCTTGTGACCTCCATTGACAGTGCTATCTTGACTCGTTTCCGTTCCATCACGCTTCTGCATGATGCGAAGGAATGGGCGATATGGGCACAGTCGGCTGGTCTGGATACTCGTGGAATCAGCTATCTGCTTCGGTATCCCGAAATGATGATCGGCAAGGAGCGGACGAATCCTCGGACTCTAGCTCAGTGCTTCCGGGATGTGAAACGGATTCCAGACTTGTCTTCC
>Ga0268283_1001670_pt1 | contig 10527 bp, 12 predicted proteins | sample saktaG_13_FD_190140 | JGI IMG/M metagenome (GOLD analysis project Ga0268283, IMG submission 190140) | Saline water microbial communities from Sakinaw Lake, British Columbia, Canada - sak_2013_06_06_36m | ecosystem: Environmental > Aquatic > Non-marine Saline and Alkaline > Saline ... | reverse complement strand
GTTTGAGCCCTCGTATGGCGGCAAAACGCAAAAGCATCTGCTTATAACTTAATATATCAGGTCCGCCTATATCATAGCTTTTATTATAGGTTTCCGTATTGCCGATAACACCGGTTAAGAATTCGATAACATTACGGATAGCGATTGGCTGGCATTTTGTTTCAAGCCATCGCGGGGTGATCATCACGGGAAGTTTCTCAACCAGGTCGCGTATAATTTCGAAGGAGGCACTGCCTGATCCCACTATAATGCCGGCTTTTAAGGTTGTCAGGGCGAAGGTTGATTCCGACAGTATGCTTTCCACATTTTTACGTGACGATAAATGTTTTGACAACTCCGCCTCATTCACAATTCCACTTAAATATATTACCTGCCTGGTATTGGTATTTTGTATGCTTTTGCGGAAATTAGTGGCGCAGACTTGTTCCATGGATTCAAAGTCACCGCTTAGTGTTGACATGGAATGAATCAGGTAAAAGGCTACATCAATGTCCTTCGGGATACTGGCAAGACTTTCGTTGTTCAGGAAATCAGCTTCAATTACGCTTATATTTTCAGTTGCGTAGTTTTTTATATTGAAACGGTTCTTATCCCGCACACAACATACTACCTGGTGGCCATTTTGCAGCAAAACTGGTAAGAGTCGCCGGGCAATATATCCTGTAACACCTGTAAGTAGGATTTTCATATGCTAAACTTTGAGTGCCGACATACCTCCGTCAACATGAAATATCTCTCCGGAAATCCAGTTGCCTTTTTCTGAAAGAAGAAATTCTGCCATATCAGCAATATTCTCAGTCGTACCGGTCTTTTTTAAAGGATGACGCAGAGCATTGGCTTCCCGTTTCTGGTCGGTATTTAATAAAGGCGCAGCAAGAGGTGTATCGGTTAAGGAAGGAGCAATGCAATTTACACGGATTTTTGGTGCAAATTCCGCTGCCAGTGCCCGGGTTAAACCTTCAATAGCGCCTTTTGAGGCCGAAACCTGCGTGTGAAAAGGAAAACCTGTCTGAACAGCAACCGTTGAAAATAATACAATGGAAGCATTTTTAGCTTTCTTCAAACGGGGCAATGTGGCCTGAATAATTTTTATCGCGCCTGTAACCTGCAGATTAAAATCAGCAACAAAATCGGATGGTTTTATCCTTTCAAATGGTCTTAAATTTATACTACCGGGACAATACACCAAACCGTCCAGTGAATCGGGCAGGAAATCGAGTGAGGTGTTTTCGTCAAGTACATTCAGATAATGAAAATCCGGTAAACCAGGATTTGCTGCAGGTTTGTTTTTAAAGTAAGTGGCATACACCCTGTGTCCGGAATAAACCAGTTGTTCAGCAAGTTTTTTGCCGATTCCTGATGAAGCTCCGATTATTAGATACGTTGACATGTTAAAAAAGTATTAATGAGTTTAAAGCAAATGGCAGGGAAAGCTAAACAGAGGATAAATTACGGTTTGCTACTTTACTCTTTCCAGTCAACCGAAACAATAATTTCGTTTCTCCTGTCAACAAGCTGGAATGGTGGATTATATCCCAAAAACCTGGCATGTCCATAAGAGGATATACCTTTTTCTTTCAGAATATTGTGAAGTTTATCGGAATAAAATACCAGATCTTTGTCAGATGCATATCCGCCAAACCGGATTACAGCAACATATTCATCAGCAGTTTTTTGAATACGCACATTAGTATCATTGGGTTTTGGCAGGTTTTCTTCGTTGTACGACGATGGCATAACAAAACTCATGCTCGATACAGAATCATTGATGTCCATGTGAACAGGCGAAGTCATTGAAATACTAGTATTGGTCTCGTTGCCACCAAAAATGTAGCCTGCCAGTGTACGAAACCCAGGACCCGACAGATTTTTATACGTTTTTGCATTCGAGTTAATAGTCGCAACGGTTGCAGAAGGGTAAAATCTGATTTCGAAATCCTTTTCTTTCAAGATAACTGTATATTTTTGTTCTTCGGTTTTATTAGCGGACATGATTGTGAAAGATTGAAATAGTACTATTATAAAAACAGCAATAGCGGTTACTACAAAAAATGTTTTCATATTATTATTTAGTTTAAAATTTAAACAATTGCAACCTTGTTTTGTTCAATATATATATTAATACGTTAAACAAAACTTGTGGCAAAAAAAGAAATTGCGCTATTTTTTTGCATCGATAGCGTAAATAGGCTCAATCAGTTCAACTCTTGATTCAGCGGTTTGAAAAATATTTATATTTAACTCTGGTAACTATTCAACCCTGGAATCTGCTACTTCGTCTGTTGAACGAAAGCTCCAGCCGCCGGCTAACTTTTGGTTTAATAATTAATTTCATCTTTGAATGTCGATAATGTCAGTGAAGAATTAAACAATGGCTTAATACTTAGCGTTAATTAGCACAAAGATTAATTCATATTTAACAAATAAAAAACTGTTGCTATGAGAAAACAATTAAGAATAATTTCACCATTACTTATGATGGTGTTATTCATTTCGTGCAGTGAAATGAGTAAAAAAGTTGAGGATCAACTTAATGAATTGACTAACAAGGCCGAAAGTTTAGATTCTTTAGTAAATAAAGAGATTGATAAAGTTATGGCACTTGATTCGATAATTAATCTGGAAGGTAATAAAGTAAAAGTGCTTGATTCTCTGATTAACAAATCTTCTTCGAGAATCGACTCAATTGCTAAAGAAAAAATCAGATCTTTTAAAAAATAGGCCTTTAATAAAGCAAATGCAATGTAAAAATTGCAATGTTAGCAAATGCAACTAAAATTGTATTAACAGTTATCCTTTTTGCGATAGCGCTTTTTGCAACAGGTTTTACAAAAGATTTATTGCTGGAAGCTGGGGTTTTATTGGTCTCCATTAAAATAATTTTAATGGGTTCAGCAAACAGAGATTCAAACAGGGAAATAATAAAGAAATTGAATGAAATAAATGCAATGCTTCAGAATGACAAAAGCAATGAACCCCGGTAAACCTGATCCATTTTAAATAATACTGCTAAAACAAATTATATGAAAAAAATAATCATTTCAACATTTTTAACATTTATGCTCTTAGGTTGGGCATCCTCCATAAAAGCCCAGGCTCTTATTGATTTGGAAACAGGTGCTGTTTTTACAGGGTATAATGATGTTCGAATTCCCGGCGATGAGGGTACTTTCTTTTCGTTAAAAGACGATCTGATTCCAAAGACAGAATTTTTCTACAGGCTAAGATTGAATTATACGATTAAATCGCGGCATACATTTTCGTTATTATACGCTCCTCTCGAAACTACATCAAAAGGCAGTGTAGCAAATGACATTTTCTTCGAAGGAGTTGTATTCCCTGCCAATACTGACCTTACCGGTACCTATAAATTTAACTCGTACAGGCTGACGTACCGCTACGATATTGTACGAAAACCCAGGTTTGAGTTTGGTTTGGGGCTCACTGCAAAAATCAGGGATGCTGAAATTGCACTTTCTTCACCCGGATTAGCTTCTTCGAAAACTAACGTAGGATTTGTACCCATTATTAATTTCAGGCTTTTATGGAAGATTGATGATAAGTTTGGTCTCCTTCTGGATGGCGATGCACTTGCCGCACCTCAGGGTAGAGCCGAGGATGTTCAGATTGCTGCAACATATAATTTGTCTGACAATTTTAGAATACGGGCAGGGTATCGCATTCTGGAAGGCGGCGCTGATAATGATGAAGTCTATAATTTTGCTTTATTCCATTATGCTTCCGTTGGAATTTCCTATACTTTTACGAGAAGCAAAGCACCAAATTAAACGAAGCACTTCTCCTGTTTTACAATAATAGCATTTCAACGTGTTGTTTTGTTTTTAGCCACACTCTAAAGGCTGAGTTACTTCGATGGATTTGGCGCTTATACAGCCAGGGCAGGGTAAATCATTGGTTTTAATGACCATGCAATTTATTCTGTTTGTTGAATATTACACATTTGAAACAAGCCTCGAAAATCGCAACCTGCTTAGTAGAATATTACTTTACTTATCTTAAGTTGCCAAAAATCTATAAAAAATAAACAATAACGTATTTGGGAACGTTATTCTAAAAAAATAAAAATTATGGACACACCTATCCTGTTTTGGATACTATTCAATGCTTTTGTATTGCTTATGCTGGCACTTGATTTGGGCGTTTTTCACCGAAAGGCCCACGAAGTTTCTGTAAAGGAAGCGTTAACATGGACTTTTGTCTGGATTTTCCTTGCGATGGTTTTTAATACAATTATATATTACTGGAAAGGCCAGCAGTCGGCTCTGGAGTTTTTTACCGGATATTTGGTTGAAAAGGCACTGAGTATTGACAATATCTTTGTGTTTATAATGATTTTCGGTTATTTTCAGATTCCCTCAAAATACCAGCACAAAGTCTTGTTCTGGGGTATTTTAGGAGCACTGATAATGCGTGTGATTTTCATATTTGCCGGGGTTGCACTGATTGAAAAATTTCATTTCACCATCTATCTATTTGGTGCATTATTGATTTACACTGGCTATAAAATGTTTTATCATAACAATGCAACGATTGAACCGGACAAAAATCCGGTAATAAAAGTCTTTAAAAAGTTTATGCCGGTTACACCTCAATTGCAGGATGATAATTTCTTTGTAAAACTCAATGGCAAGCGATTTGCAACGCCCTTATTTTTGGTTTTAATACTCATCGAAACTACTGACCTTATTTTTGCAGTGGATAGCATTCCCGCTATTTTAGCAATAACCCAGGACCAGTTTATTGTTTATACTTCAAATGTGTTTGCAATTTTAGGATTACGGTCGCTTTATTTTGCGTTGGCAGGCGTAGTGCATCGCTTCTGGCTGCTGAGTTATGGGCTTGCAGTAGTTTTAGTATTTGTTGGATTAAAAATGCTGCTGATCGATGTTTATAAAATACCGATCGAATGGTCGCTGGTATTTATTGCTACCCTGATAACCGGAAGCATTATTCTTTCCTTACGGATACGAAAACCTTAATTCTATCTGAAAATGAAAAAGATAACCACCACAGAGCTAATCGGGAAAATTGAGGAAATCAGGGCATGTATCATTCATAACATGGAACGTTTTCAAACCGAAACATTCCCGGTACATCAAAACTATGCCTATGCAGCTAAAAACCTGGTTGACTATCTGTCTCTCCGAACTTTCGACATTCGCATCAAACAAGGCAACCTGTCGTTTTTAGGCTTGTCTTCATTCTCAAATTCGGAAAGATATGTGCTTACAAACATCGATAATATTTTATACCATCTTAAAACCATACAGGGTCAGAGTGTTAAAGGATTGTTGAGTCCGAAAAAAAGCACCTGGAACTTTTTTACAACGCTTGAGTTACTTGATCAGAATACAAACAGGCTCTTTAGCGAAAGCAACAACCAAATCTCTACCCGGATAATGGTTACCCTGCCGTCAGAAGCAGCCGGCGATGTAAAATACATATCTGATATGTTGTCGAATGGTATGGATATAGCCCGCATTAATTGCAGCCACGACACTGCTGTGGTTTGGAAAAGCATGATTGATGCCATACGCAAAGCCGAAAAACAAACCGGAAAACATTGTAAAATATACATGGACTTGTCTGGCCCTAAAATCCGTTCAGAGAAAATTCATATACTCAAAAAGAGAAATCAGAAAAAAGGGCAGCTCATATTGCATATTGGCGATCGGATCAAATTATATTCTACCGAAGCCGAGCTGAAAAAGGCCATTAAAAAAAAGATTCCCAATAAAACTTTTTCTGCGTTGGTTTCAATGAGCATTCCGGGTGTAGTTGAGAATCTTGAAATTGGAAACACTATATGGTTCGACGATGGTAAAATTGGAGGTGTTATTGAGGAAACATCCACCGAAAATGCTACAATCAGTATTACAAAAGCCAGTTTGAAAGGAACTAAACTTAAGGAAGAGAAAGGGATAAATCTGCCCGACACACATTTGCAGCTGCCTTCGCTTACTGAAGAAGATGTTACTAATTTACCCTTTATTGCCAAACATGCTGATATTGTTGGCTATTCATTTGTAAGAACTGCTGATGATGTGAAACAACTGATGGATGCCCTGTTAAAGCTTAACCGCATGGATATAGGCATGGTGCTTAAAATTGAAAACAAAGAATCGTTTAATAATCTGCCCGATTTATTACTCACAGCCATGAAATGGCCGAACATTGGTGTGATGATAGCCAGGGGAGACTTGGCGGTTGAGCTTGGCGTTGAACGGATTTCGGAAGTGCAGGAGCAAATATTATGGGTTTGTGAAGCAGCTCATGTACCGGTAATTTGGGCTACACAAATACTCGAAAATCTGGCACAAACAGGTTTGGCTACCCGGGCTGAAATTACAGATGCTTCCATGTCGGTGCGAGCCGAATGTGTAATGCTCAATAAAGGCCCTAACATAATGGAAACCATAACAACACTTGTGAATATTCTTGAGCGGATGGAGGCTCATCAAAACAAAAAGCAAGGCACTCTGCGGCAGCTTTCTTTTGCAAATGAATTCTTTAACAAAGATGTGGAAAGGTTCTCTTAATTTTTTGTAACCAATCAGCCTTCTTAAAGCGTTTTAGCCACAGATTACACAGATTATGCAGATTAAAACTGATGAAAGCAGTTCTTTGGATAGAATTTGATCATGGGCAATGAATATTTATCAGTGAAATGTGTGAAACATAGCAAAGCGATATGACCGAAGGTAATCTGTGGCAAATATTTGTTTGTCAATTTTTTAAATTAACTGATCAGATACAAAACAAAATTTTAAAGAATAATCAAATAAACAACAGCTGAGCAAAATGGAAAATGTTGACAGTTCAAAAGTTGCTTATCTTTTCGATGGGCTAAAAGGCTATATTCTGCCTGATGATGAAGCTAAAGCCATTAATTCCTTTATTGTCACTGAAAATCTTTATTCATCCGCGGCAAGGGAAATTACAACCAAGCTCGAAAATCTGAATGATGAATTTAAACATGTCAAAGATCGCAACCCGATCCATCATATAAAATCAAGGATTAAAACACCCAAGAGTATCATGGATAAGCTTAACAGGCTTGGATGCGAACTCAGTGTTGAATCGGCCCGGAAGAACCTTACTGACATAGCCGGAATACGGGTAATATGTTCGTACATTGATGATATTTATCTGATTGCGAAACTGCTGACTTCGCAGGATGATATAAAAGTTATACGCACTTCCGATTACATTATAAATCCGAAGCCGAATGGTTACCGAAGCCTCCATCTTATTGTAACAGTGCCGGTTTTTCTTTCGGCCAGTAAGGAACTTGTCAAAGTTGAAATTCAGATACGCACTATTGCTATGGATTTTTGGGCATCGCTCGATCATGAATTATCATTCAAGCTTACGGATAGAAAAATTGCAGCTGTAACACAGGAGTTAAAGGAATGTGCTGATACCATTGGCGATATCGATAAAAGAATGCAGAATTTATATAATAACACATTGCTTTCTGAAAAGAGTAAAAAATAGGAGAGTGCTTTTCAACTTCCGAATAAAACTTAAATTAGAATCACATATAAATGCCTGTATCAAACAGAAAAAACTAAAAACTGAATGAAGGTAGATTTGCCTGATCAATTTTTTAAAAAGACAACATATTATAATGAAGGAGAGCCTATTCTTGTCACTCAGCTTTAGTCAGCTATTTACCGATCCCGTTCATCTGATACAATACGGTGGAATTATACTTTTGCTGGTAATTATTTATCTTGAAACAGGATTCTTCCTGGGATTGGTACTTCCCGGAGGTGACTTCCTGATTTTTACGGCAGGATTGTTATGCGGAACCCACTACCTCGATATTCCTTTGCCGGTATTGGTTACAGCTATGATTGCAGCCGCGGTGCTTGGCGATTTTACGGGCTATGCCAAGGGGAAATGGCTGGGTCCGAAACTCTTCAATAAGGCTGATGCCAGGATATTTAAAAGGTCGTACCTTGAAAAGAGTAAAGGATACTTTGGAAAATACGGTATGTGGGCTTTTATAACCGGGAGATTTATGCCTGTTATCCGCACAATGATCCCAATACTAGCCGGAGCATCAGGAGTTCCATTAGGTAGATTCAGTTTCCTGAATATCATCGGAGCGGTGATCTGGATTGGTTCGCTTACACCGCTTGGATATTATCTTGGCAGAGCTTATCCTCAATTAATTAATTACAGCATTTATTTACTCTTCGGATTTATTGTACTTGCTTCAATTCCTATGTTGAAGATTATGTTTTTTAAAATAAAAAAGAGATGATTATTCATATTAATAGAACTTGAAAAATCGTAAAAATAAAACAAACATATTTTCGATTCCTGATAATCTGCCTAGCGTAAGTACTCCTTAAATAAATTCTAATACCGGGAAAAAACTCAGTCTTCACCTAAACTCAGAATGACTTCTTGATATCAGTTTTCAGCCCGGCACCCCGGGCTTTTTTAGTTTAGCCTTCTCAACTTAATTTCTTATTTTTGAAATAAAATAGGCGTCCCCCTTTAGATTGGATTATTTGCTTGTAATATGGTAGGTATACATGCTTTTAGTTAGGTTATCAGCGGCTTGGCTGCACATTGAGACTCAATAAGATTAACATTTGATATAGGAGAAGACAATGAAAGTGAAGATGTCAATGATAAACAGGGAACTGAGAACTTCCGGGTGGATTTTCATGCTATTAAACAATACTTTCACCGAAATACGGATACGCCTGTTCGCCGGGTTGACCCGGAAATTTCTTCGTGGAAAAACGGATAAAAGCCTGGATTGTAGTGAAAAATGGATTTTAAGGGATGATAATTCCCAGATGAGAATATGTATTTTTAAGTCAAAAGAACTATCCGGAAAAGTTCCGGGAATTTTATGGATGCATGGCGGCGGCTATGGGATGGGTGTACCTGAGCAGAGTATTGGGATAGCTAAGGCATTCAGTAAAAAGAAACAATGTGTGATGATTGCCCCCGATTACCGGCTTTCAGTGGATGCTCCCTTTCCTGCCGCTTTGGATGATTGTTACACTGCTTTACTTTGGATGAAAAATAACGCGGAATCACTGGGTATTAATGATAACCAGATTTTTATTGGTGGTGACAGTGCCGGAGGCGGATTAGCCGCGGCACTATCGCTGTACGCACGTGATAAAAATGAGGTCAATATAGCGTTTCAAATGCCTTTATATCCCATGCTCGACGATCGGATGCAGACTGAATCTGCCACGGAGAATAACGCCCCGATATGGAATTCAAAGTCAAATTATTTCGCCTGGAAGTTATACCTGGGCGAGCTTTTCGGTAAAGCTAATGTGCCGGAATATGCTGCTCCTGCAAGAGCGACAAACTATGCCAACCTTCCGCCAACAGCAACTTTTGTGGGTGATCTGGAGCCATTTCGTGACGAAACTATCCTGTACGTCGAAAATCTAAGGAAAGCAGGAGTAAAAGTACGCTTCAGGGTATATGAAGGCTGCTACCATGCTTTTGAACAAGTGTGTCCCAAGGCAGAAATCAGTAAGGATGCAATTGAATTTATTACGTCAGAATATGCATTTGCTGTTGAAAACTACTTTGCAGAACAGACGGTATGAAAAACAATATTCAGGAGTAAAAACAATATCACTGGTGTAATGTAAGTCAACTTATTGACTAAATTAATTGCTTCAAATTTAATCGTCAAAGAACACGACACTATGGACGAAATTACCGATAAAAAAATGCTGGATATACCCACAATAAAAGAGTTGTGGTCGCAAACTTACAATACCGAGGGGAAGCCGGATTGGTCGCACATTTTCAAATACTATCACAAAGACATCATTTTTCAAGATACCATTCAGCGTATTGAAGGAATTGAGAATTTTACCGCTATGTGCAACCGGCTTACAAAACGCACTAAACAACTTAACCTGGAAATTATATCCATTGCCCAGAACGAAAATATAATAATCTTCGAATGGGTAATGACCATGATGTTTAAAAAATACCCGAATACACCTATGTATGGCGCAACAAAACTGAAATTAAGCGACGACGGTTACATTATGGAGCAACGGGATTATTATGATTTATGGGGGGATATTTTTAACAATATTCCACGATTTGGTAAGATGTACCGCAGGTTTTTAATTAAGAAATTCGGATAAAGTTTTATGAGAAAAAAAACAGCGCAGTACATTCGGGAGTATGAATGGTCTAACATATTTGCAATGCTTAAAAACAACCGGTTAGACCCCAAAATTTGTACTGAAAATTTTAACAATAAACTTGTTGTTATTACCGGAGCTACTTCGGGGATCGGATACCATGCAGCCCGAAAATATGCTGCCCACGGAGCTAACCTACTTTGCATAAATCGTAATTTGCAAAAATCAGAGGCTTTATGCCGTGAGATTGAAAGTGAATTCGGAGTAAAGTGCGACTACAAAATTGGTGATCTGGGTAATTTGCAGGATATTCATCAGGTGGCAGAAGCTCTTTTAAATCTTAATACCCCTATTG
>Ga0268283_1001669_pt1 | contig 10537 bp, 8 predicted proteins | sample saktaG_13_FD_190140 | JGI IMG/M metagenome (GOLD analysis project Ga0268283, IMG submission 190140) | Saline water microbial communities from Sakinaw Lake, British Columbia, Canada - sak_2013_06_06_36m | ecosystem: Environmental > Aquatic > Non-marine Saline and Alkaline > Saline ... | reverse complement strand
CCCAAACAGCCTTTGGGTGGCGCTGATATATTCAACCGTTCACCCTGAGCTAGTCTGAGGGTGTTTTTAACATGATGATTTTTATAGTAAAAATCAAGCATGGTTCAACAAGGCTCTCCTGCGCGTAGGCTAAGGGCTCAGCACGAACAGATTTAATCAGTGCTTACTTAGAAGTTGTGAGTGTACTGCATACTAACAATATCAACGCTACCATCGAAGTTGCCGATAAGCTTGCCTTTAGTCACGCCTTCATCACGGTTAATGCTCGCGTTGTTAATAAACAGGTGTGCATAACCTACGTCTACATTGCCGTTAGGGCTTATTTTCCAACCCGCACCTAGCGATAGCCACTTTCTGTCATTGCCCGGAATTCTTGCAGTACGAAACTGGTCGCTAATCGCCTCTTTATCATAAGCTAAACCCGCGCGTAGTTTAATCGCATCACTATAATGGTAATTTGCACCAACTGAGTAGCGTAGCGTATTGCTCCAGTTTTCTTGAGTAGCGCTGAGCAGGCTGCCGCTATCACGATAGATTGTTAAAGCTTGAAACTGACTCCAACGCGTCCAAGTAACATCGCCCATTAAGTCCCAAGTATCATTTATTCGGCTAAACGCATTAACTGAAAAGGTTTCAGGTAAGGTTAAGTCGGCCAATATATTTCCATCTCTAGCTGCACCAGCATTAGGGACGGGTGAGGGGCGAGCAAAATTAACATTACCCACCAAGTGCTGTTCAACTTTAGAGCGGTAAGCTACACCTAAGCGCGTATCAGGGCTTACTTGGTAAATTGCCCCTAAATTAAAACCAAAGCCCCAATCATCACCTTTAACTTTGGCAGAGCCTTCTCCAGCGGCACCAAAATATTGGGCATTGGTCAATTCTGCTTGCGCCCACATCGCTGATATTCCAGCGCCGATAGAAAGGTTGTCATTCACTTTATAAGCAATGGCGGGGTTGATATTGACCGTTTTAAGCGCTGATTTAACCGTTTGAAAACGGCCTATCCAATTGCTGTTGTATTCTGTTTTTAAACCAAAAGGTGCGTTTACGCCCAAACCTAATTTAACGCGATCACTTAAATCTGTTTTGAAGTAGAGGTTAGGTAGGAGTGCTAAATCACCAGCATCGCCACCATTTCCATTTTTTTGCAGGCCGCCACCAGTTGTCGATAGTCCGCCATCATTAAACGCTACAGTAGGTTTTATCAGATGTATGGCACTCACTAATTGCGTACCTTGAATGTAAGTCATACCCGCCGGGTTGAAAAAAATAGTGCTCGCATCTTCGGCCGCTGCAGCGCCTGCAAACGCATTGCCTAAACCACTGCCGCTTTGCTCGACTAAAGCAAAACCCGCCGCCTGCGCAGCAATCGGTGAGGTAAAAATCATCAAGGATAAAATTATTTTATGCATGACATAGATCCTCAATTAATTAAATAACCCCTTGTATAAAGCTTGCCACAGCAGATGCATGCTTGAATACCATCACATAAATTTTATGCAAATATTAATAAACAGTTGATGCAAAGATAGAATCACTAATGATTGTAGCTAAATTTTGTAAAATTGTTTCCTTGAGCAGTCTCATTATAAAGCCTATAGTTGCAAGCAATAAAGCATTAAAGCTTTTTTGTCAACAACATTGCTCAATCTTACCAAGGAGTTATTATGAATACTATTGTAGATTTTAATAAATATAGCACTTCAAATTTTCAGCAAATCAAGACGCGCTTCGATAACGAGTTTGGTGTGATGTGGTCGATTATGCAACCTGAGCCAAGGCCTTGTTTCAATAAAGTTTGCTTAGACGATTTGTTGCAACACCATACTTATCTACAAGATATAAAAGGTGAAATTCTTTCTCAAGGTAAATTAGAGCAAGTTAACTATTTAGTTTTATCTTCAGGAGTGGATGGTATATTTAATTTGGGTGGTGATTTATCTGTGTTTAGAACGCTGATTCAAGAGCAAGATAAAGAGCATTTACTCGAATACGCTAAGCTTTGTGTAGAGAATCTATGGACTTTTTACAGCATGCAGGCGCCAATTACTACAATTTCATTGGTTCAGGGTCAAGCCATGGGCGGCGGCTTTGAATCAGCATTATCCGCACACGTTTTAATAGCCGAAAAAAGTGCAGTAATGGGTCTGCCAGAAGTGCTGTTTAATCTATTTCCTGGCATGGGAGCTTTAAGCTTCTTATCACGGAAAATAGGTATGTCCATGGCCGAGAAAATGGTTCGGTCGGGTAAAATCTATACTGGTGAGGAGCTTTACCAAATGGGTGTGGTCGATGTATTAGCGGATGATGGGCAAGGCGAATATGTACTTAACCAATGGATTAGAAAAAACCACCGCTCACTTAATTCTTTTCAAGCGATTAATCGGGCCAAGCAGCGAGTAAATCCACTTACGGTTGATGAGTTATATGATATTACTGAAATTTGGGTTGATGCTGCATTGCGCTTAGATGACCGCAACTTAAAAGTAATGGATCGTTTAGTGCGTGCGCAGAATTCAAAAGTTCAAACTGATATTGCCCATGTTAATGAAAAACAAACCGCGTAAGTTTATTTATTGTTTACTCAAGGCTGCCTCAGGACGTTTGAGGTAGTCTTCAATTGCAACCGTTAGCTTATTGAAGTCGCTATTTAAGTTATTCAACATATGAATGGCTTGTGTTGAGTGAGTCGTTGCATTTAGTTTAGTCAAAGTATCTATTGTTGCGGCAAGCCTAACAGCACCTACGCTGAGGCTATTGCCCTTTAACGCATGGCAATAATCTTGTAATGCGCTATATCGTTTCTGTTTAACAGCGGTCTCTATTTTTGCGATCTGTTTTATAGAATCGGTTAAGTAATTTCTAAGCAGTCTAGGCATAAATAAATCATCGCCTGCGCCAATTTTTTCAAGCTCAGTTAATGTGTATACATCTAGCGATGTATTCAGTGTGGCTGACTTCGCCTTAAGATTGGTTGGATTGTTTAATGTCTTGTTCATCCACTCACTGGATGTATTGGGAGCAAGCTTAAGAACCCGTTCAATCGTGTTAAATAATGTGGCAACATCAATCGGTTTAGTTAAAAATGCATCAAACCCAGCATCACTAGCCAACTCTTTAGCCGCTAATGTCGCGTCTGCCGTGAATAAAATAAAGCGCGTATTTTTATCCGTGGGTTGCGTAAACCTATAAATTTTTAGAGCGTCTACACCACTCATTCCCGCCATATTTAGATCTGTTATCACAAGATCGAATTTTCCATGCTCAAGCGCATCCAACAGTTCATCGCCACTACTGACAACTTCTACGTGATGTCCTGGGAGTGATAGTAGTCGTGTGATTATTTTTTGATTAGTGCTTTCATCTTCACAGACTAAAATGTTAAGCACCTTATTGTTAGTAATTGCACGAGTATTTTCAAGTGTGGCTATGACCTCTGGAGTTTTTGCCGCAACTTTTTCTAAAGCGCTACTAGTAAGCGTGCTATTGTTAATCGTCACTTTTTCAAGCGCCACTTTTTCAAGCGTCAGTACAAACCAAAAATGACTTCCTACATCGACAGTACTTTGAAGGTTAAGTGAGCCACCCATCGCCTCTACCATATGCTTGGCAATAGTCAATCCAAGACCGCTGCCACCGAAATTTTTAGTGGTCGACGCATCTGCTTGGGTAAAGCTTTCAAATATACTATCTTGTTTATCTGCTGGAATGCCTATTCCTGTATCGGCAACCTCAAACCGTACTGTTGATGTTTGATCATCTTCCTGTAAGACAGTTGCTGAGATCTTCACGCTGCCGTGCTGGGTAAATTTAACTGCATTACCCATTAAATTAGCCAGTACTTGGCGTAAGACGAAAACATCGCCTTTGAGTGTACCCACTGCTTTCGGGATACTGACCTCTAATTGAATGCCTTTGGCGGTTGATTGTGTGCGGAAGATCTCGATGGTGTCGTAAATCGCTTCTTCAGCAGAAAAAGCCACATTTTCAACGGTAAACTTACGTTCTTCAATCTTTGTGAAATCCAGCACATTATTGAGTAAGGACAGCAGTAGTTTTGATGAGCTTTCTAATGTTTTAAGTAAGTCTTGCTGGTCAGCATTGAGTGGAGTGGTTTTCAATAAAGTGCTGATACCAATAATACCGTTTAATGGCGTACGAATTTCATGACTCATATTCGCCACAAATTGTGTTTTTGCATGGCTGGCATCCGCTGCTTTTTGCCGCTCAATTTCAACTTTGTGTGTTGCCTCATGTAGTCGCGTAATGAGCTTGGCGACATAAAGCGGTAGAATAATAAGCATTAAAATCAGGCTATAACCAATCGTTTGATGCGTTTTCCAATAAGGACTAATGTTGGTGGCAATCAAGAAACCAACAATGCTAAGCGCTTGAGCATGGTAGAGGTAATTTTTACCATATCTGAAACCGTTGCCAAAAATGACCCATAGATAAACACAAACAAGCATTACGCCAATATCAGAAGTAAGTGCCATGAAGATTGTTGTAGCGCCAATGTCTAACCAAGTTCCAGTCAATTTTCTGTAATTCGGCTTGAATTTATTCTGAACTATCGCAATAGTGAGCAGTATTGCAAGCAACTCAAAAATAAAATCTATTTTGAATGCGATGTATTCTTGATGGCTTAATGTTTGGTTTAGGTGGAAAAATGTGATTAACGCTAAAATAACAAGACCAGCAATCATTCTTAGAATAGCTTGCTCAAGCTCCTGTGGATCGCAGTGAGCCGAGATGTTTTTGTACCAAATTTTAAGTGATGTCAGCATGCTTGTATCCTAATCAACTAGTCCTAGGTTGTAATATTGTTTACTTTGGTCTAGTAATAATTTTGCTAATATTGCTAATTCTTGAGTTTGTGCTGGCTTAGTCAAGCATGCTGAAGCGCCAGCAGCAATGAGTTCTTTATGAAGTGTTTCGTCTTTAAGAGCTGTCACCACAATAATAGAGCGCCATAAATCATGTGTTGCATCCTTAATGATTCGGACAAATTGTATCCCATTCATTTCATGCATACGAAAGTCGGTGATGACTAAATCTACCTGCTTGTTCTGCATCCAATGTAAAGCATTTATTGGGTTAGTCATTTTTACAATCTTCAGATCCATATTCAGTGATCTTAAAATTGCTGCATGAATGTCTAAAACAATGGATTGATCATCGATCAATAAGACTGTTTGTCTGTATTTTCGCGCATTTCTTATGTTGGTAACGGTCATTAAATATTGCTAGCTATCATTGGTTAAAGGCGACGGTAACCGAATTTTCAGCATGTATTTTTTTAAAAATATCCCGTATTGATTGCATTGCCTCTACTAATTCTGGGTCAAAGTGCTTTCCGCTTTCATCCCATATATATTTAAATGCGCGGTCAAAACTCCATGCTTCTTTATACGGTCGAGCGCTAGTCAGGGCATCAAATACATCCGCAATCGCTACAATGCGCGCTGCAAGAGGTATTTCTTCACCGATGAGTCCGTTGGGGTAGCCGCTGCCATCAAAACGCTCATGGTGCGCTAAGGCAATTTCACCGCCTTTTTGTAAATATTTAGAGGGGCTACCTTCCAGTATTTTGTACCCAATCATTGGATGCCTGCGCATTATTTTCAGTTCATCGTCGGTTAAGGGGCCTTGTTTTAGCAAAATGCTGTCAGGCGTGCCAATTTTACCTATGTCGTGCAATGGCGCAGCAAGCTCAACAATCTCCGCCTCATCTTCACTTAATCCAATAGTATTAGCTAGTGCCCGGCTGTATAGCGACATGCGCTGTAAGTGCATCGCGGTGTCGTAATCTTTATATTCACCTGCACGCGCAAGCCGCATTAAGGTTTCTTTTTCACGCGCTTTAATCTCTGCGGTAGCTGCATGTACTAAGCCTTCAAGAAGAATACTTTTATCTTGCAGTGCAATATGTTGAATGTTCATGGTGAGTAAATTTTTACTGCGCGCTGTGCATTCCTGAATATCAAATGGTTTGTTGATAAAGTCAGCCACCCCGGCCTCCAGTGCAGCGTAGCGGGTATTTGTGTCACTATTGATGGTAATCATCATCACTGGTACTGATTCGTACCCTGGTAGCATTTTAAGTCGCTTAACAAACTCAGTGCCATTCATTTCAGGCATTAGATAATCAATAAATACTAGATTCGCCTTATTAGAAACAGCCCACTCCAGAGCCTGCACTGGGTTGCCTTGTTCTATCACATTGATACTAGCATTGATGCTTTTTACTACTTGAGCAAGTATGGTTCTGCTAGTTGGTTGGTCATCAACGATTAATACTGAGCAGTTGTTGAATTCTTGTACGTTTATCATTAACTTTTACCCTAAAGTGACTCAGTCATAAGTTTTTTTAGTTAAGTAGACCTTAAAGCCACATTTGATTAAGATCGGCTGCAAATTGTATAACTTTAAAAAATAATCAACAAGCTGCTGCTAAGCAGTAGACCTTTTCAACATGAGAGGTGAGTAAAGTAGATTCGCGGCTAAGCGGCGCCTTTACTTGCAAATCAAGGGGGTTTCAGATAATGTCACTAACTATTGATGAGGCGCGGTGATGCTTGGAATCCATTGGCATTGAGCTAATCTAAATGTGCTTTAATTCAATGCGTTCGACAAGCTCAGTCCGAACGAGACTTGATGCTTTACCGTGCCGCATCAAATATAATCATGGTTATGATCATTCAGTGACTTAGTTTAAAATTGCATGGTTTAAAAATAATATAAAATACATAGGTATAAAAATACACAGCGGCGGCATTAGTCGCCGTTTATTTTTATATTCATAGCCAGATTTACAGTTCGCCTAACAAAAATTAGGTTATATAGAGTTATCAAAGTTATCTATGACAAACCATTTAATGAATACCTACATGCGTCAACCAGTCACTTTTGTCAAAGGGGATGGTGTTTGGTTATGGGATGATAAAGGCGAGAAATATTTGGATGCTCTGGCTGGCGTCGCGGTCAATGGCCTAGGTCATGCGCATCCTAAATTAGTCAAAGCCATTAGCGAGCAGGCCGCTAAACTCATTCATGTATCTAATATTTATAACATCGCCGAGCAAGAAGCTTTGGCCGATAAGCTTTGTGAAATATCAGGCATGGATAAAGTTTTTTTCTGTAACTCTGGTTGTGAAGCCAATGAGGCCAGTATTAAGTTAGCGCGCCTATTTGGTCATAACAAAGGCATAGATAACCCTGAAATTATTGTGATGGATCAGTCGTTTCATGGCCGTACTCTGGCAACTCTTTCAGCCACTGGAAACAGTAAGGTGCAAGTAGGCTTTGAGCCGCTAGTGAGCGGTTTTATTCGTGTGCCTTACGATGATATTGAAGCGGTTAAACAAGTGGCGGCACGGAGCAATAATGTTGTGGCGATTTTGGTCGAGCCAGTGCAGGGCGAGGGCGGCATTAATATTCCAAAAGATGCGGGTACTTATTTAGAAGTATTGCGCCAAATTTGTGATGCCAACGATTGGTTATTAATGTTGGATGAAGTGCAAACAGGGATTGGTCGCACTGGCACTTGGTTTTCTTTTCAGCATACAATCATCATGCCAGACGTCATGAGCTTGGCCAAAGGACTAGGTTCAGGCGTGCCGATTGGCGCCTGCGTTGCGCATGGTAGAGCGGCAGAACTATTTACTTACGGCAAACATGGCTCAACTTTTGGAGGCAACCCCTTGGCTTGTGCGGCTGGTTTAGCCACGCTTAAAACCATAGAAGAAGATGGCCTGCGTGAAAATGCTGAAAAAATAGGCCATGTCATTCGTGCGGGCTTTGAAGCTGAATTTAAGAATACCAAGGGTGTGACTACCGTCCGTAATGCGGGCCTAATGATAGGCATTGAGCTAGATAGGCCATGTGCTGAGGTGGTGAAGATGGCCTTAGCCGCGAAGTTGTTAATTAACGTCACAGCAGGCAATGTGGTGCGTTTGTTGCCGCCATTGGTTATGGGCGAAGCTGAAGCTAACGAATTAGTGCAACGATTAGCAGCAGTGATTAAGGCGTTTTTAGATCGCTAACGTTCTGTTGCAGCGTTGTGAATCAATAAAAAACATCTATACTACACATTAAAATTTCAAAGAATAGAAGCTACTGCGGTCAATATTATGGCAATAAAACATTTTTTACAGTTTAATGACTTAAATCGAGACGAGCTTGAGTATGTGTTCGAACGTGCTCGCTTGATTAAAAGTCAATTCAAAGCATATCAGCAATATTGGCCCTTGCAAGACCGCACATTAGTAATGATCTTCGAAAAAGCCAGTACCCGCACACGCTTGTCGTTTGAAGCGGGTATGCAGCAATTAGGCGGTTCAGCGATTTATTTAAATACGCGCGATTCACAATTAGGTCGTGGCGAGCCTGTTGAAGACGCTGCACAAGTGATCTCACGTATGAGTGATATTGTGATGATTCGTACTTATGAGCAGGAAATCATCGAGCGCTTTGCCGCTAATTCTCGCGTGCCTGTGGTCAATGGCTTAACTAACGAATATCACCCGTGCCAAATTCTGGCCGACATTTTTACCTTTATTGAGCACAGAGGCCCGATTCAAGGCAAAACCGTGGCTTGGATTGGTGATAGTAATAACGTTTGCAACACATGGTTGCAAGCTGCGGAAGTGCTAGATTTTAACGTACATGTTTCTACACCACCAGGTTATGAAGTGGAAGCAGAGCGCGCTAATTTATATGGTAATGATCACTACGAAGAGTTTGCTGATCCGATGGAAGCGGCTAGAAATGCCCATTTAGTGACCACTGATGTGTGGACTAGCATGGGTTTTGAAGCTGAAAATGAAGAGCGCTTGCGTGACTTTGTTGATTGGCAAGTAGACGCAGACATGATGCGCGTTGCCGCTAAAGATGCCTTATTTATGCATTGCCTGCCTGCACACCGTGGCGAAGAAGTGGCGGCAGAAGTCATTGATGGCGCACAATCGGTAGTGTGGGATGAAGCGGAAAACCGCCTGCATGTGCAAAAAGCTTTGATGGAATATTTGCTATTAGGCAGACTTTAGTAAATAACCTTAAACCTGATAGCTTTGAGTCAGAATGCTGGTTGCCTACGATTTGTTTTTAAATGAGTTGAATTAAGTGAATTAGGAAGATTGAGTAATGAGTACAGATAATAACGCAGCAAGAAAAGACGTGAAAAAAGTAGTGTTAGCCTATTCTGGTGGGCTTGATACTTCAGTTATTCTGAAGTGGCTACAAGATGAATATAAATGTGAAGTGGTCACATTTACTGCAGATTTAGGTCAAGGTGAAGAGTTAGAGCCAGCGCGCGCAAAAGCGAGAGCAGCTGGCGTTAAAGAAAGTGATATTTACATTGATGATGTGCGTGAAGAATTCGTGCGTGATTTTGTATTCCCAATGTTCCGTGCGAATACCGTGTATGAAGGTGAATATTTATTAGGCACATCCATTGCCCGCCCCTTAATCGCTAAACGTTTAATTGAAATTGCGGCTGAAACCAATGCCGATGCCATCTCACATGGCGCGACTGGCAAAGGTAACGACCAAGTGCGTTTTGAGTTGGGCGCTTATGCCTTAAATCCAAATATTCAAATTATCGCCCCGTGGCGCGAGTGGGATTTATTAAGCCGTGAAAAACTGATGGCTTATGCTGAAACACACGGTATTCCAGTAGAAATGAAGCACAAACTAGGCGGCAGCCCATATAGCATGGACGCTAACCTATTACATATTTCCTACGAAGGCCGTCACCTAGAAAATCCAGCAGCGGAAGCTGAAGAATCAATGTGGCGCTGGAGCGTTAGCCCAGAAAAAGCGCCAGATGCGGCTGAATACTTAGACATTGAATATGTAAATGGTGACCCTGTAAGCTTGAACGGTGAAATGATGAAGCCGCACGAGTTATTAGCGCACCTAAACAAAATTGGCGGCAAACATGGTATTGGTCGTTTAGATTTAGTTGAAAATCGTTACGTAGGTATGAAGTCTCGCGGTTGTTACGAAACGCCAGGCGGCACCATTATGCTTAAAGCGCACCGTGCGATTGAGTCAATCACGCTAGACCGTGAAGTGGCGCATTTAAAGGATGATTTGATGCCGCGCTACGCCAGCATGATTTATAACGGCTACTGGTGGAGCCCAGAGCGCGTGGCGATTCAAACGCTCATCGATCATACGCAAACTGTTGTAAATGGCTGGGTCCGCGTTAAATTGTACAAAGGTAATGTGATTGTGACTGGCCGTGATAGTAAAACTAATTCGCTGTTTGATTCAAGCATTGCTACTTTCGAAGATGACAAAGGCGCTTATGATCAAAAGGATGCAGGCGGCTTTATTAAGCTGAATGCCTTGAGATTGCGTATTGCGGCTAATTTAAAAAATAGGCAGTAAGCTAGCTTGAAATCGTAATAAAAAAGGCACATTTTATGTGCCTTTTTTATTGAATATGAGCTGTCTTAACTGTATTTTCTAGTGCTAAGTAGGTTTACGTGTTCGTTCCATGATAATCGCAGACAACTCCTCAACCGAG
>Ga0268283_1001667_pt1 | contig 10545 bp, 5 predicted proteins | sample saktaG_13_FD_190140 | JGI IMG/M metagenome (GOLD analysis project Ga0268283, IMG submission 190140) | Saline water microbial communities from Sakinaw Lake, British Columbia, Canada - sak_2013_06_06_36m | ecosystem: Environmental > Aquatic > Non-marine Saline and Alkaline > Saline ... | reverse complement strand
CCGTTCCCGAAGGGAACGGCTTTGTTGTGTTTTAGCTAGAGCCTAGCGCCTAGGGCCTAAAAGCTCATTCCCAAAATGCAAAAAAATTGATACCATAGCATGATGAGTAATGAAAATGACCCAATCAAAAGCCAAACGGCTTTAAAAGAAGAAGAGACATTTAAATTTTGGAATGATATTGAAGCTTTTAAAAAAACTGTTGAAATCCCACATGAGGGGGGCTTTAAAGGTGAATTCATCTTTTTTGATGGCCCTCCTTTTGCCACAGGAACACCTCACTACGGCCACTTGCTCGCAAGTGCGATAAAAGACGCTGTGCCTCGCTATCAGACGATGAAGGGCTTTAAGGTGCTTCGCAGGTGGGGTTGGGATTGTCATGGCCTCCCTATCGAGAACATTGTTGAAAAGGATTTAGGTATTTCTGGCAAAAAACAAATTGAAGAAATTGGGCTTGAAAAATTTAATGAACACGCACGAAGTAAAGTTTTGACTTATGTAGATGAATGGAAAAAAACAATTGAGCGTTTTGCTCGTTGGACTGAATTTGATGGTTCATATAAAACAATGGACAACTCATATATTGAGTCTGTGTGGTGGGGTTTAAAAAAGCTTCATAGTGAAGACAAAATTTATGAAAGTGTGAAAGTTTTGATGTATTGTCCAAGGTGTGAGACTCCGCTTTCGAATGCCGAGGTTGCGATGGATAATAGTTATAAGGATATCACGGATATTTCTGTGTATGTGAAATTTAAATTAATAAACGATGTTTCTGTCATTCCGGATTTAGTCCGGAATCCAGTCCGAGAGAATCAGAATTCAAATTTAGATGCGAGACTGGATTCCGGCCTCCGCCGGAATGACAATACGAGCGAGGATGACAATTTGGGTGCAAATACATACATCATAGCGTGGACAACAACACCTTGGACACTGCCCGGAAATGTTGCCTTGGCAATAAATCCAGACTTGGACTATGTGGAAGTCGAAGGTGAGGTTCCTGGTAACACATATATTGTGGCAAGTACGCTAGTTGAAAAAGTATTTAAAACAAATTTTAAAATTCTTAGAACTTTCAAAGGTTCTGAACTTATTGGGAAATCATATGAGCCTATTTTTGATTATTACAAAAACATAGAGTTGAAAAATAAAGAAAATGGGTGGAAAATTTATGCTGGAGATTTTGTAACAACTACTGATGGAACTGGTATTGTGCACATTGCTCCTGCTTTTGGTGAAGATGACTTACGTTTAGCGAAAGCAAATAATTTGCCAATAATTCATCACGTCGATGGGACTGGAAAATTTAAACCAGAAGTTATAGATTTTGCAGGGCAACTTGTGAAGCCAGCAGATACAAAAGAAGAACCAAATAAACATCAAAGTGCTGATATTGAAATAATTAAATATTTGGCTCATAATGGAAAACTTTTTGAAAAGGAAAAATTAATTCACTCATATCCACATTGTTATCGTTGTGAAACTCCACTTTACTATTATGCAATTCCTGCATGGTTTATTAATGTTCAATCTTCAAAAGAAAAGTTTTTGAAATTAAATGAAAAAGTAAATTGGATACCTTCACACTTGAAAGAAGGTAGATTTAAAAATGTAATGGAGAATGCGCCAGATTGGAATATTTCTCGAAATCGTTTTTGGGCCACACCACTTCCAATTTGGAAAGGCACAGAAACAAAAGAGCTCGAAGTACTGGGCTCACTCGATGATATTAAAGGTAGAACAAAATCTACGAATAAGTATTTCGTAATGCGCCACGGGGAAGGAGAACAGAACATTTTAAATATTCTGAGCTCAAAAGTTGATAATCCACACCACCTAACTCCAAAGGGTAAAGATGATGTTTTTAAGGTTGCTTTGAGTTTGAGTGATAAGAAGATTACAAAAATTATTTCTTCACCTTTTGTGCGAACAAAAGAAACGGCAGAAATTATTGCTGAAGCAAATGGTGTTTTAAAGGATAGTATTATTTATGATTCTCGTATTAGTGAGATGAATCTAGGTATTTTTGACATGAAGGATTTTTCTTCCTACCGAGAGTATTACTCATCTTTTGAAGAAATGCTAGAAAAACCTGTACCAGGCGGTGAATCACACAATGATTTAAGAAAAAGGGCTGGAGATTTTCTTTATGATATTGATAAAAAATATTCAGACGAAAATATTCTCATTGTTACACATCTTAGTTTGGCTTGGGCTTTGTGCGCGGTCGCCATTGGAGCCGATAAAGTTAAAGCTGAAGAATTGTGGAAAGAAAAAAAAGATTTTCTTGCAACAGGAGAATTTAAAGAATTTGAATTTGCTCCAATCCCGCATAATGCTTTATATGAACTAGATTTTCACAGGCCATATATAGATCAGATTACATATCCGGCTCCGAGTGGACAGGGAATCATGAAAAGAATTCCAGAAGTTTTGGATTGTTGGTTTGAATCATCATCAATGCCTTATGCAGGAGTTCATTATCCATTTGAAAATCAAGATTTTTTCAAAACGCATTTTCCAGCAGATTTTATTGCAGAATATATTGCTCAAACAAGAACATGGTTTTACTATACTCACGCTATTTCTGCGATGCTTTTTGATAATATTGCATTTAAAAATGTGATCACGACAGGTACAGTCCTTGCAGAAGGAGGGCAAAAAATGTCAAAGTCAAAAAACAATTATCCGGACCCACATCTGATGTTTGATAAATATGGTGCTGATTCTGTTCGATTCTATATGCTCTCCTCTCCTCTTATGCGTTCCGAAGATTTAAATTTCAGTGAAAGAGAAGTAGATGAAATTCACAAAAAAGTAATTCTTAGGATGAGAAATGTTCTTTCTTTTTATGAGATGTATAAGTCGTCAGCTTCTGTCATTCCGGACTTGGTCCGGAATCCAGTCTCGCATTCAAATTCTATTTCAGATTCTTTCGGACTGGATTCCGGCCTTCGCCGGAATGACAATGCGGGGGAGGGTGGTATTCCGATGAAAAATGATAGTTCTAATATTCTTGATAGATGGATTATTGAGCGATTAAGAGAGCTCTGTGATGCTGTGACAAAAGCGATGGACGCATATGAAATTGATCAAGCTTTGAAAGCAGTACTGCCTTTTGTGGAAGATCTTTCAACTTGGTATTTGAGGCGTTCGAGAGACCGAATGAAAGAAGATGGCGAAGATAAAGATTTGGCTTGTGCTGCTTTGCGTTATATTCTTTTCCGATTTGCGCAAATCATGGCTCCATTTATGCCTTTTATTGCTGAAGAAATTTACAGAGGGGTTCGTTCTTCAAAAGACGAAGAAAGTGTGCACTTTACCGTCTGGCCAAATGAAATTGAATCTCTTTCTGAAAAAATAAAAGAAATTTTTGTAAAAAATACAATAATTTCTGACATGGAGAAAGTGCGTAATATTGTCTCTCTTGCTTTAGAGGCCAGATCAAAAGCTATGATTAAGGTTAAACAACCACTTTCTAGTATAATTATAAGAGAAAATGAAGATATTATAAAAAATATTGAATATAATTCTTTAATTTGTGAAGAAATAAATGTGAAAAAAATTATTTTTGACTCAAAGATTGAATCAGTTGTGATTTTAGATACAAATATAACATCAGAATTAAAAGAAGAGGGTGAATATAGAGAGCTTTTGCGGGCAATTCAAGATTTACGAAAAAAGAAAGGGCTTATTCCAAAAGATAAACCAAAATTAATCATTTGTTGTGATATCGGAACAAAAGAATTTGTTGAAAAATTCAGAGTTCAATTAGAGAGAGTCGCCTCTTTAGGTTCTATTATATATGAAGAGTCAGATGGTGAAGAAGTGTCGATTGGAAATAAAAAAATAAAATTAAAATTATCTTTATAGGATGTATCATATACACACTACTTTTGCTTTTGTTCTAAATGTTTCTCCTTCAGGTGAAAAAAATCATTTCGTAACTCTTTTTACTCGTGAGTTTGGTATGATTAAGGCGAAAGCACAAAGCGTGCGTGTTTGTGATTCGAAACTACGGTACGCACTTCAAGAATATTCCTATATAGAAGTTTGCTTGGTTAAAGGAAAAGATATTTGGCGTATTACAAATGCATTACCCATTTACAATATTTATTTTGAGCTAAAAGATAATCAAGACACTTTCTTTGTCATTGCTAGAGTTTTTTCACTTATTCGTAGACTTGTTCCCGAAGAAGGGTGCGAAGTTTTAATATTTGATGATATGAAGGCGATTTGTGAAAATGCCTTAACAAAAAAATACACAAAAAAATCTATAGAAATAATAGAGTGGTTTTTTATTTTGAGAATGTTGTATTTTTTGGGCTATTCTCATAAAGAATCCTTTGCTGAACTTTGTAATGATAAAATAGAGTGGAATAATGAATATTTGGAGTCAGTATCTTTATATAAAAAGAAAGCTGTTTATTCAATAAATCAGGCATTAAAAGCTTCCCAGTTGTGATATAATGTATGTTGTTATGATTGAAGATAAACATAAACTTAGAAAACTTGCATCAAAACTTTATTCTCGTTCAAATTCAGTTGAGGCGGAATATAGAAAGCATGAATTAGAGTCAAAGATCTATGAAACACCAAAAATATGGGGTGATGATTTAAGTTCTGATATAGAAAATAGTTTAGATAATAAAAAAATTATGCCACACAAAGTAAAAAATCCTTTTTATAAATTATTGATGGGCTCTTTAATTTTTTTTGTATTAAGTATAATTATTGCATTTTTTGTGTTTGTACGAGGCGGAAATACTGTATCCTCTGATAATATAAATATTATTATTGGTGGTCCAATTCAAATTGGTGGTGGGCAGGAGCTTTCGATTGATGTAGGAATAGAAAATAGAAATAATGTTGCATTACAATTAGTTGATGTTTCAGTTGATTATCCATCGGGTACAAAAACAGCTTCCGAAACACGCCTTGATTTAAAACGTGAAAGAGTAAATATTGGAGATATTTTGCCCGGTCAATTTACACACAAGATTTTTAAATCAATTCTTTTCGGGGAAGAGGGTAGTACACAACAGATAAAAGTAACTATAGATTATCGTGTGCCAGGATCAAATGCTATATTTCAAAAGGAAAAAATATTTGAAATTGTTCTTAATTCATCACCAGTTTCAATTATAACAAGAGGACTTAAAGAAATTACATCAGGACAAAATGCTCAATTTGAAATTGTTGTAACTTCGAATTCAGAAAAGCCACTTCATAACATTGTTCTTAAAGCTGAATATCCTTTCGGTTATTCTTTTAAAGAGGCAGTACCTGTCGCGTCAGATGGAAATGATACATGGAAAATTGAGACTCTTACCCCAAAAGAAACTCGTACTATTAAAATTTCTGGAATTTTACAAGGGCAAAATAATGAAGAAAGATATTTTAAATTTACATTAGGAAATGCTTTAACTTCAGATGATAGAGAAATTGGAACTATTCTTGCTCTTTCTTCTCAAATTATTTCTGTTAAAAAATCTTTCATAGGACTTGATCTTTTATTAAATAATTCCAAAAATGATGAGTATGCATCTTCAGATGGAGGAAATATTAATTCGGTTATTGAATGGGTAAATAATACACAAGATTCGCTTTCAAATGCAGAGATTATTGCTGTACTTTCTGGCGATATTTTAGATCAATCTTCAGTTCAAGTGTCTAGTGGTGGTTTTTATGATTCATCAAAAAACACAATAACTTGGGACAAGAGAACAAATAATGATTTAGAAAAAATTGTTCCTGGAGCCAAAGGCCAGCTCATTTTTAGTTTTGATGTCGGTAATTTTATAAAGGGAGCTTCTCAACTTAAAATAGATATAGGAGTAAAAGCAGAGCGTTTGTCTCAAAATAATGTTGAACAACAAATTAATTCTGCTGTTTCAAAGATAGTCAAACTTACCACCAGCTTGCGTTTGGCTTCAAAAGCTTTGTATTTTACGGGCCCATTTGAAAACAGTGGCCCAATACCACCAAAAGCAGAAAATGAAACCACATATTCTATCGTGTGGACTGTTACAAATAATTTAAATAATGTTTCCAATGCAAAAGTAACAGCAAAATTACCATCTTATATTTCTTGGAAAAATATTACAGCACCTGCATCAGAAAATATATCGTACGATTCTGTCACTGGTGATATTTTGTGGAACATTGGAAATGTACCGGCTGAGACTGGTTTCTCAAAACCGAAACGAGAGGTGTCATTTCAGGTGGGCTTGAAGCCAAGTATCACTCAAGTAAATTCATCTCCAGTTTTAGTTGGGGAGCAGACCATTACAGGTATGGATAATTATTCGAATGCTCAGGTGACAGATAAGAGAAATTCTTTAAATACTAGATTAGTAGATGACACGGGTTTTTCGAGTAATGATGATATGGTTATTTAATAGAACCGTATTCATCCCCGTAGCGTAGCTTAGGGGATGAATGCGGAGCGTGGAAAGGGGGTCGGGTGAGCTCGGAAGAGTTTTCGAGCGCAAGACCCAGAGCACGACGGTGCGAGGTGTGGTCAGAAAATTTTTCAGTAGAAAAATATTTGTGACATACTCTAGTTTTCCCCGTAGAGGAGAGCAGACGAAGTCGTTGAGAACCGAGAGGGTCTCAAAAATGAAGCTACCTCGTCAGCTTTCTACGAGGGACTTCATTTAGAGGGCTGGACTTTTTTTGATTTAAGGAGTAAAAATACAATAAAATATGAGTAAAAAAGAAGAAAATAAAAAAGATATAGAACCAAATAGTAATGTAATGGAGAAAATTATTTCTCTTGCTAAAAGGCGGGGTTTTATTTTTCAAGGTTCAGAGATTTATGGTGGGCTTGCAGGTACTTGGGATTATGGGCCACTAGGAGTTGCTTTGAAGCGCAATATTGAAGGTTTGTGGTGGAAACGCTTTGTGACCGACAGGGAGGATATGTACGGTATGGATGCGGCTATTCTTATGAATCAAGACGTGTGGAAAGCTACAGGGCATGTGGCGACCTTTGCTGATCCATTGGTAGAAGATTTGAAGACAAAAAAAAGATATCGTGTTGATCACATTCTTCTAGCAAATAATATTGATCCAAAGGGAATGAAAATTTTTGATATGGATAAGGCTTTGAAAGACAATGCAATAAAAAGTCCTGAAGGAAATCCGCTGGGTGATGCAAGGCAGTTTAATCTTATGCTCAAAACTCATATGGGGGCGATTGAAGATGATTCATCGATTTCATATTTGCGACCAGAGACTGCACAGGGGATGTTTGTAAATTTTAAAAATGTTATAGATTCGTTTCATCCAAAACTTCCTTTTGGTATGGCACAAATAGGGAAGGCTTTTCGAAATGAAATTGCACCACGGGATTTTATTTTTCGTGTTCGAGAATTCGAGCAAATGGAAATTGAGTATTTTGTGAAGCCAGAAAATTGGGAAGGAGCCTTTGAAGAGTTTCGGGCCGAGATGCTTTCATTTACAGAAGATATTGGTTTGCCGAAAGATATGGTTCATGAATTAGAAATTGCTCCAGAGGATCGAGCTCATTATTCAGAGCGAACAATTGATTTCGAATTTGATTATCCTTTTGGCAGAAAAGAATTATATGGCCTTGCATACAGAACAGATTTTGATTTGAAGAGTCATTCGGAATCTTCCAAAGTAGATTTGTCATATTTTGAGGAAGAAACAAAAGAAAGATTTTTAGCACATTGTATTGAACCTTCTTTTGGTGTGGGGCGTTCACTTCTTGCTGTGCTTACGAGTGCATATACAGAAGATGAACTTGGAGGTGAGACAAGGTGTTATTTAAAACTTTCTCCAAAAGTTGCACCAACACTTGTTGCTGTATTTCCACTTTTGAAAAATAAGCCACAGCTTGTAGAGAAGGCGAGGGAAGTATATATGTCGCTTCGAAAAGAATTTGGGCGAGTTGCATTTGATGATAATGGAAATATTGGAAAGAGATATCGAAGACAAGATGAAATTGGAACACCTTTCTGTGTGACAATTGATTTTGATACTGTTGAAAAAGATAGCATGGTGACAGTGCGAGACCGAGATACAGGAGAGCAGGAGAGGGTGGAGATCGATGGGTTGAAGGAGTATTTGAAGGGGAAAACGACGTAAAACAACGAACGTAGTGACTATGTTTTCCGTCGTCCCAGAAATCCGACTCGCTGGAGGATTATCTGGGATCCAGGTTCTAAAATTTAAAAAATGAAACGTTCGATACATCGAACGTTTCATTTTTTCTGTCATCCTTGCGAATGCGAGGATCCAGGCGGATTCAAATTTGTATTCCTTTTAGTTTTGTATGTTCACAAAATCTTTTTCGGTGAAAGTTTCTTCGGGCACGAAAATTTTTTGCTAAAAATTTTCTCTGTCCGTCGTCGCCACTCCTCCCAAGGCCCGCTGAAACTTCCACACTCAACAATTTTGTAAATACTACGCCACCGTTTTTGTGTGGCTGTTGGTGGGCTGTATCCCTCGATTACTCGGAATACAGTCAGTTGAATTGATGCGTCAAAAAAGCCTCAGTTCGGCTCTTTTTGGACGCATAGGGATCAAATACTTGCGTTATTCACATATATGTGCTATAATTGTAAATAGATTCAGTCATGGTCTTTGCTACATCTTTCAGCGCATTTTGTGCTTTGAAAGATGTAGCCAAGAAAACCAATGGTTACTCAAAACAAAATAAATGAAAGAATATTTATCAGGAAATGTTGTTTGTGCGGTTGTGTGGATTGGTAGTAAAATCATATTGAGCAATATCGATCCAGTTGCATCAATAATTGGTTGTAGTAGGGACGCGGTAGAATATTCAGCATCCATCCTTCTAGTACTTTCAGCCGTGTTCATTGTTGCATTGGCCATAGTAGGGCTGTTCTGGTCTATTTGGCGCTTGTTGGGCTTAATCCAAAAATGTTTTCAGTCCAAGTGACACTTTCCAGATTACGATTTTGTATACTAAATCGAAAACCCTAAGATAGCATCAAGGGGTTTTTATTTTGCCTGCTTTTGCATCTATTTGTATTCTCTTCGGTAAACATTTCTCGCGATAGCGAAAAGTGTTTACCGAAGATAGTTGTGGAATGCTTGAAAGGGGGAATATAAAAAATACCTCGCAGATCTGTGTCCGAAAGGTATTAATCACCGATGAGGTGAGACTCCTTAAAACCGAAAAGAAGAATTGGTGTGTTTTGGTTAACTAATTGTCTCAATGATTTGAGAACGTCCAAGCCTAACTCATATTCTTCATGGTGGTTGAATGGAAATTCAGCCAAAACTCGAAAATGAGCAGACTGTTTGTTCTCGCACGATAGAACACGAACCTTTTTAGACGCTTCTTCTGGACCTATTGTCACAGATAGTCGACTCACAATACAATCTTTCAATTGGTCCGCTAATTTTTCAGAAAATCCCAGTAATTCGATAGTCATTATTTACCTCCTAATTACTACTGTAAACCATGAATATATCTTTGTCAAGAATTTGGAGGTGTTTTGTTTTTCTGTTACACTTCCAGTATGTCATTCACCAAAACAACACTTAAAAACGGGCTTCGGATTATTACTGTGCCGATGAAGGATAATTCGACGGTGACGGTAATGTCGCTTGTGGAAGCTGGCTCAAATTACGAAACAAAGGATAAAAATGGTATTTCTCACTTTTTGGAGCATGTTTGTTTTAAGGGTACAGAAAAGCGACCTTCCTCATCTGTTATAAATATTGAGCTCGATTCACTCGGAGCTCAATCAAATGCTTTCACAGGCAACGAATATACCGGCTATTGGGCAAAGGCTCACTTTTCTAAAACAAATAAACTTTTAGATATTGTTTCTGATATCTATTTGAATTCAAAGTTTCCAGAGGGGGAAATTGAAAAAGAGAAAGGTGTGATTATTGAAGAAATAAATATGTACGAAGATTTACCTAGAGCAAAAGTGGGAGAAATTTTTGAGGAATTGCTTTATGGGGATCAGCCAGCGGGAAGGCCAATTATTGGCCCCAAAGAAAATATAAGAAAAATGACACGTGCTGATTTTGTGAAATATCACAAAGACCATTATACGGCAAAGGCAACAACTGTGGTGGTGGCGGGGAAGATGAATGAAAAGAAAGTAATTGCAGAAATTAAAAAGTTATTCGATAAAGTTTCAAATGGTAAAAAAGGAAAAATTGCACAGGTTGCTGAAGAACAGAAAAAGCCACAAGCAAAACTTTTTTTCAAAGAAACAGATCAGACACATTTGATAATTGGTTTTCGTGGATTTGATAGATATGATAAAAGAAATATTGCACTCACACTTCTCTCAACTGTTCTTGGTGGGGGAATGAGTTCGAGACTATTTCAAAAAATGCGTGAGGAGCTAGGTATTTGCTATTATGTTGGTTCCGGAAAAAATTCCTATACAACTCACGGCAACTTTGCTATTTCTGCAGGGGTGGCCAATGCTCGTGTAAAAGAGGCAATTTCTGGAATATTAGAAGAGGTGAAAAAGATAGCTGAGGAACTAATTCCAGATATTGAACTTCGTAAAGCAAAAGATTATAGAA
>Ga0268283_1001666_pt1 | contig 10546 bp, 10 predicted proteins | sample saktaG_13_FD_190140 | JGI IMG/M metagenome (GOLD analysis project Ga0268283, IMG submission 190140) | Saline water microbial communities from Sakinaw Lake, British Columbia, Canada - sak_2013_06_06_36m | ecosystem: Environmental > Aquatic > Non-marine Saline and Alkaline > Saline ... | reverse complement strand
TGCGGTAAATCGCGATTTGTCGAGCATATGGCATGGCGGTTGAAAAAACCTCTGATCACGGTAGCCTGCAATGAGGACATGACCGCGTCCGATCTGGTGGGACGCTATCTGCTGGACGCCAACGGCACACGTTGGCTGGATGGTCCACTGACATTGGCTGCACGCTATGGTGCGATCTGCTATCTGGACGAAATAGTGGAAGCACGTCAGGACACGACTGTAGTGATTCACCCGCTAACTGACCATCGACGTACACTGCCACTCGATAAAAAAGGCGAACTGGTAGCCGCGCATCCCGACTTTCAGTTGGTTATTTCCTACAACCCGGGTTACCAGAGTCTGTTGAAGGATCTAAAACAGTCGACCAAACAGCGTTTCACCGCGTTCGATTTTGATTATCCAAGTGCTGCGCTAGAGACATCAATTCTGGCAAGGGAAACAGGGCTGGATGACGAAATGGCGGGTAATTTGGTGAAGATCGGCATTGTTGCTCGCAATCTCAAGGGGCACGGGTTGGACGAGGGCATTTCAACACGCTTGCTGGTCTATGCTGCAACTCTGATCAAAGGCGGTATCACGCCGCGCGAGGCTTGCCGCATGGCGATGGTGCGACCGATCACGGACGATGCAGACATTCGTGCGACGCTTGATCACGCCATCGACGCAATTTTCGAGTAAAACATGACTACCCACTTGTTTCAGGGTGATATGCAGACCTGGTGGAGCCAGCTTAACAGTGGGTTCAAGCAGGTTCAGTGCGTATTCGAAGACTGCATGACCAAAGCGCTCAAAACGCTGACGCCGGAAGGGGCTACCGCCTACCTGGAAAGCGCACGTTTTCTCGGTGGTATGGGACATGGCGTCGAGCCTATTCTGATCTTTCTGGAGGTCTGGCCGGAAGTCGCTAGGGTATTGGGGGAATCTTCGCAGCCGGCCATTATGGCGGTGATTCGCAAGATGTGGCGTTCACCTAACGGCCCCGCCATCGTGCCCTTTTTGCAAAATTTTATGGCAGTTGCGCGGCGCCTCAAGACGCAGGAGCAGATGCAGCTATATCTCGACCTGGTATTGGACTTCATGGAACGCACCACAGGGTCCATTCACGGCATCCACGCTACGTTTCCTAGTCCTGGCCTGCCGTATTTTTTGGCAAAGGCGCCGTTTCTGGTCAGCCAACTTTCCTCCGGTGGACTGAGAAATTGGGTGCAATACGGCATCCGCTATTATCATGACCATCCAGATCACCAAAGGGACTATTTCAATCTGCAATCCGCTGATAGCAAGGCCATGTTACAGCGCGAGCGTCATGGCACGCTATTGGTCGATTACGAACGCCAGCTTGATATGTATCTGCGTGGCCTGTGGCAGGATCACGATTATTTGGTGCCGTATTCGATGGGCTTTGACGAATCGCGCAAGCCTGTGCCGTATTACGACACGCTTGGCATTCGTATTCCGGATGTATATGACGATGCACGTGGCATATCTGGCATCGATCGCTACCGTGCCGTGCTGGCGCATATCGCAGCGCATCGACGTTGGACAAAGCCAATTTTTGCCGACAATTTAAGCCCATTCCAGCGCATGGCGGTGGAAATCTTTGAGGATTCTCGCGCTGAATATCTGGCCATGCGCGAGTATCCAGGCCTGCGACGCATTTTCATGGCGCTCCACCCTGTGCCGGAGGAAGCCGCGTGCGACGCGGAGAAGGAATCTGCTGTGCGCCATCGTCTTGCCATGGTGTCACGTGCCATCCTAGATCCCAATCATCCCTACCAGAATCCTTGGGTAATCGAGTTTTCAGAGCGATTCCGCGCACTAATGCAAATGGGTGAATCCGGCACTCAGGAAATTGCCGATCTGGCATTGCTATTCGTTGCCAAGACGCGCCGTCAGAGGGATCAGCTACCCAAGGTGCATTTCAAAGATACTGAGGTAGATTATCGTGACGATAACCGCCATCTATGGAAATTCCACGAGGAAAGCGACGACGAAGAGCAGTTCGAAGACCACCGTCCGGCTACCGATGAGGTCGAACTTCAAGGGTTGCCACCACGGCATTATCCGGAATGGGATTACAGTAATCAGAGTTACCGCCCCGACTGGGTGAGCGTATATGAAATATTACATCCGCCCGGTAATGCGTCCGACATCGACGACCTGTTGCAAAAGCACGAAGCACTGGCCAAACGGTTAAAGCGTTTGCTTGATCTCCTCAAACCGCAGCAAAAGGTACGCATCCGTTATCAAGAGGAAGGCAGTGAGCTCGATCTGGACGTGGCGCTGCGTTCGCTAATCGACTACAAGAGTGGTGCCGTACCCGATCCTCGAATTAACATGAGCCACAAGAACGACGGACGCGATATTGCTGTTATGCTACTGTTGGACTTGTCGAAATCTTTGGGCGAAAAGGTCGCTGGTTCCGATCAGACACTGCTGGAATTGAGTCAGGAGGCGGTTTCGCTGCTGGGCTGGGCAATTAATCAATTGGGGGATAGTTTCGCTATCGCCGGTTTTCACTCCAACACCCGCCACGAAGTACGTTACCTGCATATCAAGGGCTACAGTGAACCGTGGAGCGATGTGGTGAAAAGCCGCTTGGCCGCCATGAATTCTGGCTATTCCACTCGTATGGGGGCCGCTATGCGCCACGCCGCACACACACTCGGGAAACGAAAGGCCGACAAAAAGCTAATGCTAATTCTCACGGATGGTGAACCTTCGGACGTTGACAGCAAAGATCCGCGCATGCTGATAGAAGATGCGCACAAAGCGGTACAGGAATTGGATCAGCAAGGCATTTATAGCTATTGCATTAATCTTGATCCCAAGGCCGACGAATACGTAAGCGATATCTTTGGCCGGCAGTACATGGTAATCGACAACGTACAGCGATTACCTGAAAAACTGTCCGCACTGTTCGTGGTACTGACGAAGTAGTTTTTCAGGCGGTAAGATCCTTTATCGCAATTGACTGATCAGGACACTACGTCGAAAGGTTGCGGAAAGTTGGCACAAGCATAACCACCTCATTTGTAGCGTGCAAATGAGGTAGGGTATTTGTTGCGAGTTTCTTTACTTCTTGTCGGCTGCCTTTCGGCAAACTGGTTAAAAGTGGCGGAAGGGACTCCGCCACTTCAACCAGTTAGGCGGCTATTCAACTAAGAGGCATGCAGCAATATCCAGGAGAAAATTACTGGGCCTTCAATTCCTGCCAGCCTTTAAAGTACGAACATTCTCTCGGTGGAGTACTGCTAGTGTCTTCTAAGATCTTAGCCTGAATCATACGAGTAGACGCATCCATAACTGTGTATTCCACCGTCATGGAATTGGCCTTAATCATACCTTTGTAGAAAATCTTTACCCGAGCGGTTTCCTTATCTCCTTGCCGACTCGGGGCGACGGCGATTTCGGCCTTAGCCGTCTTGGTATCCACCGTAGGATGGGAGCACTTCAGAGTATCTTCAACGGCGAATTTCAAATAATCAAATGCGTAGGCATGAACGGGGAGAACAAGGAGTAGGGCAAGAAATGTTTTCTTCATGGACTATAATTCCTAATGGGGTGAAAGTTTCTAGTATGGTGATTTGGTTATCGATATCATGTGATGATTTTTAAGGTGGCTTTTTCCTCCGCTCATGAAACATGAAACAATCATTTATAAATAATTGATACATCAGCTTTTCATAAACGTGGGCAATCGCCCTACTAAGACCTCTAATAATTTCAATTCACTGTCAGCGTGATCCAGCATTGTCGCGGGTTGGATACTCGCGTTTTTGTTTGACGGAATATAAATGGCGTTATCGTGGTGCGATGATTTCAACAACACAGGTTCCTTTCCAGAAGTGGGTAAAGTGATATCTACTTCACCATAGCACAGACATAGATAGGTTCTGTTAGCTTCGACACCAAGGTGGCATGCTGTGCCGCGTATACCAAGTGTGGCATTGGGGACCAGAATCCTCTTGTTACCCTTACCGAATACGGAGAGGATCCGACCATTCAGTACGCGCATGAACTCCCTGATACTATTGGCGCCAAAATGTACCTCAGTGGCTTCACGCTGTAAAAAAGCATTCGTGCCGATGACATAGATGGCTTCTGCATTTTCTCCTGTAGTTACGGTCTGTCCCGGTTTAACTATAGATCCCTTTCGCAATGGATGACCATTCACGGTTACTTTACCTGAAGCGGAAATAATTCCCTGTCCGATATCGAGAGTATTTTCGGCAAGTGCCTGTTGGACAATTCCCAACATTCCGCAACTGTGCATCAATCCAACGACCGCGATCTTGCTTAGTAATTCTCGTCGGTAAAGCGATATTGTATCCGCCATGACAAACCTCGCGATGTTGTGTCGTAACTCGAACATCAATATTCTTAATGTTACCAGTTAGCATAGGGTTACAGTTGAGATGCCCACGAGAGAAGGCGGTTTTAGCCTCGGTAGCAACCAACTAAAACTGAACGGAGATTGGACTTGAATTGCATGGAATGATTGATGATCTGCAACAGGGAAACGTCGAAGACGATAAAAATTTCGCCTCCCACGTATCGCAAACCAAAACCACGATTTACCAACACACAAGAAATAGGGAGAAGCCCGCTACAGACGAGCGGGGATAAAGTGGCGTCCCCAAGGGGGTTCGAACCCCTGTTACCGCCGTGAAAGGGCGGTGTCCTAGGCCTCTAGACGATGGGGACGAAGGATCAACAAAAGAAAGGGCTGGATTACCAGCCCTTTCTACACGTACTTCGATAATTGGTGGAGCCAGACGGGATCGAACCGTCGACCTCTTGCATGCCATGCAAGCGCTCTCCCAGCTGAGCTATGGCCCCTTCCTCATTAAGAAGGGATCATTCTAACGACGATGTGGAAACCTGTCAACAAGTCTGTCCACATCTTTAACTTCTGAAAACAATCTAAATACAACACCTAGTAGGCGGTTAATTTCTTGCATCAGAAACTATCTATCGTTATCCATTCTCCGTTTTCCTACTATCTGCTATCTTCCACTTTACCTTTTTAGGGAAAAATATCCAATGACCTCCACAAATCCATCTCCACCCCACGCTTTAACTACCACAGCGCTACTCTATATCCGTAGCTTCCTATTCTCAATTGTCATGATCTCGAGTGTTCCTCTTTTCCTGCTAATTGCCTTATTCGCCTACACGCGACCCTATCCGCAACGCTACGTAATAATACGACAATGGGCACGCGCCATGCTCTGGTGGCTGCGCGTTACCTGTCACCTCAATTACGTGGTGCACGGACAGGAAAATATGCCACATGGCCCAGCAATCGTGTTCTCAAAACACCAATCGGCCTGGGAAACTTTGGCCCTTCAACAGATTGTGCCCCCCATGGCTTGGGTTCTCAAACGCGAATTATTGTGGGTACCATTTTTCGGATGGTGTCTTGCCATCCTTGAACCCATTGCCATTGATCGCAGTGCCGGCCGTAAAGCACTGCATTCATTGATCCGTCAAGGAAAGGAACGCATTGCCGCCAAGCGCTGGATCGTCATATTTCCCGAAGGAACTCGTGTCGCTCCCGGAAAAAAGGTGCGTTACGCTATTGGTGGCGCCATGCTTGCTGAACATGCCGCAGTTCCGGTCGTACCTATTGCTCACAATGCTGGGGAATACTGGTCAAGGCGTTCCTTTCTGAAACTTCCTGGGACCATTCAGGTGGTAATTGGTCCCGCCATCCCTACGTTAGGTCGTCGTGCCAATGAGATTAACGCCGATGCCGAATGTTGGATAGAAGAAACGATGGAAAAGATCTCAAAGCCGTCCCTCGACCAATCCACTGGGTTAACCCAGCAAAGTACCGATTAGGGAGGTGATCTTAGCCGTGAGATGGGTACGTAATAAACGTCTCGCACGCACAATAGCTGTCAGATCTGCCAAGGCCGTCGCGAAATCGTGATTCACTACCGTGTAGTCGAATTCGTCCCAATGAGACATCTCGATACAGGCACCGGCCAAGCGCGCTTCGATGATCTTCGCAAGGTCTTGACCGCGTCTCTGTAAACGCTGACGCAGTGCCTCTCGGGAGGGGGGTAAGATAAAAATGGTCACCGCATTGGGAAAAGTCGTACGTATCTGACGTGCACCCTGCCAATCAATCTCCAATATCACATCGTTTCCTGATGAGAAACATTTCGTCACCTCTTTTAGAGAAGTACCGTAGAGATTATCGAAGACTTGGGCATGCTCAATAAATGCCTGTTGCTCCAAAAGGTCCTCAAAACAAGGCCGTTCGACGAAGTGGTAATGAATACCATCCACTTCTCCGGGGCGTGGAACACGGGTGCTATGGGATACCGATACCGCCAAATCTGGCACCGATGCCAATAGTGCCTTTACCAAACTCGTCTTGCCTGAACCGGAGGCCGCAGAGATTACGAAAAGGTCATTCATAAACGGATGGATCCAAAGACAGCACGAGAACAAATCACTCGATGTTTTGTACCTGCTCGCGCATTTGTTCGATAAGAACCTTGAGGTCTACGGCGGCTCGGGTAACTTCCACATCGGCGGATTTAGAGCCAAGAGTATTGGCTTCACGGTTGAGCTCCTGCATTAAGAAATCCAGGCGTCGTCCCGCACCTTCTTCTGCTGCTATTACCCGACGCACTTCCTCGATATGAACGACGAGACGATCCAGCTCTTCTGCCACGTCGATACGCTGGATAAAAACCAATATCTCCTGCTCCAGCCGTTCGGGACTGAGAGATGCCTGGACCTCTACTAATCGGGCATTCAATCGTTCCCGTTGACGAATCAATACCTCCGGCAGACGTGTTCGCACCCGCGCCAATACCACATCCATGGCAGAGAGGCGCTCACCAGTCAAAGTCGCAATACGCGCACCTTCTCGTTCTCGGGTATCCACCAATTCATCCAACGCTGCTTCTAACGCCGCCAGAACGTCTTGCTGAATGGAAACAAAATCAACCTCCTGGGCCTGAAGAACACCAGGCCAGCGCAACACTTCCAGGGACGAAATTGGGGCAACGTTAGATAATAACGTGTCCATCTGGCGGGAGAGTCGAACAATTTGTTCGACCAAAGGCTGATTAAGGGCGAGTTCGGCGATTCCTTTTGTTGGGCACCAGCGCAACAGACACTCGACTTTACCTCGGCGAAGCCGAGCCGCGATTTGCTCGCGTATTCTTGGTTCGAGAACGCGTAGTTCCTCGGGCAACCGTATCACTTGCTCTAGGAATCGTTGGTTAACGCAACGCAATTCCCAGATCAACTCACCTCCCCTTCCGGGTGCGACCTTACGTGCAAAGGCGGTCATGCTCCGCAACATAAATAACTCCTCGGCCCAAGCTTGCACTACCTCACTCGCCAGATACTTTAGGCAAAGATATCAGACCAGTGGCGGGATTATATTTGGTCAATCCCGGAATCGAACAATATTGCGGCGCACGCACACAATGCGGCGCCACTCTTTATTTTCCAGCAGTATTGATATCGGCGTCTACAAAGCTACCCGTCCACCAATACGTTGCGGCCGCGCCTGCCACTGCGCCTGCTCCCAATATCAACGTGTAGAACATATCTTGACGTGCAGCGGCATCACGAAGATGAGTTGCCGGAGTAATCATCTCCCCCAGCACGGCACCTGCGGCACGTGCGCCCAATATCTCGGGTGAGTAAACCACGGGTCCTGCAGCAGCGGTGGTACCCCAGCCAAAGAGAGAAGCGGTCAACGAGCCTCCCATAAACAGATCGGCAACGATTATCCCTCCAACGACCCCAAGACTGGTGACCACCGTTCGCAACACAGAATGAGCAGCCACCTGATTCGCTGCAGGTTCGGTAACAGGAGGCGTGGCACTTATCGGCGCAACGCTAGTATTCTCCGCACGAACGAGCAGCGGAAGCAACGACAGGCACAAAATTGCAATCATTTTTTTCATTAAAGTCTCCGAGAAACTCCGGCTTTAGCCGTGGGGTGGTTGACCAAAATGCTTCACGAACCAACTAAGTTATGACAATTACTTCTGCCAATACGAAAAAAGACGACCAGATTGGTCAGAGAACCACACCATGGTAGGGGCGAGGGTGGCACCAAGGGAACAACCAGCAGCGCCTAAGGCACCCAAAAGAGAAAGGGCAAGTACCGTGCTTCCCGAGGGTACCAATAATCCACCACCCCATAGCATAATGGCTTCGCTCGGTCCGGCCACATAACCGGCGGCGAATAGCCCCGTACCGCCTGTTAGACATCCAAAGCTTGCTATCTCAGTGTCAGAGAGCGCCTCTGATGTTTTGGTCTCGGTAGCGGAAAACGCTACACCCACCGAAAACCACCCGCATAAGATCGCGATAGCCACCCGCCGCATTATCTGTCGAACCGCCATTGGCATTTTCTCACGGTCAAAAACTGCAAATCATCGATCAGTTGGGAAAAGAGAAAGCACACTTTCCAGCGACTCCTGTTGCCCAATCTGCATTGGTATATTTGATTTTGGCTCCACCATCATTGTTAATGGCGATGGATCCAAACCTCCGATCTTTGCCCCTTCCACTCCTGCCGGTAGCGCAACAGAGGTGGGTGATGATCGTCCCCATCCTAGCACTGCAGCCAATTTCTGCCCAATAGCATTGGCGTCAAAATTTTGATACAGCGCGATTAACGGTAACGAGGCAGCAGAACCAATAGCACAACTTGCGGGAACTACCGTTCCTAGTATTCCCATCATCAATAACGAAGTCTTAGATGGTGCCGTAACACCACCCGCTGCCAGCATAACTATTTCAGTGGGAGCTGTCGCCAAGGTAACTATTCCCAATCCTAAAATTCCAAGCAGACACCCTGTCCCCTGAAGTTCCCCCTCCGTCATCGGTCGTACCAGCGCCGAAGCCTGTTGAGTGGCTTGAGCGTCGAGGGTCATATCCATCTTGCGTGGTGCCGATCGGCCGAATAGATGTGGCTCTGGCTTGAGACTGGCCTTTATTCCCTCGGAATTTTCCGCAGCCCACATAACGCTTGGCGTAAGTGCAGCTCCCACACCACAGGTTCCAGCACCCAAAATGCCGCCCAGAGCAAGAAACAATAGCGACGAGGACGAGGGAACAATTACTGCACCCGTGGCCAACATCATGAGTTCCGTTGGTCCCAAGGCATAGGCGGCTGCCAGACTGGACGAACCAGCTACCAAACAGCCGACTCCCATGGCCGCAGCATCGGACATAGGTGTAAACAAAGCGGCATCTTGGGAAGCAGTACGCTCCGTCGACGGCGAAACGGCCCAAGCGGCACTGCCGCTAGCGACTGTGGTCCCTAGAATAAGTACCGCAATCAAGCTTGTTCTCTTTACGAAACGGCTTGGCACGAGTAGGCTCTCCCGAATCGATATCCGACTCAGACAATGACGCAAAATGGGAAATTCTGTTTCATCCATTCAAACTTAATGGAATGACTGAACAATCAGGGTACCCGCACCGACACCATCGAGGCGCTGGGTCGTTGCCGCAAGCGCTGATTCTGGCGGCCGGCGGGTATCGATGGCAGGAGCACCCCGCAACCCATCGAATACGGCACCTACCTGTTCATAAAACCACAACACAGCAGGTGTTGCGGCGACACCCATACTACAAGTAGCCACGAAGAGTGTAGCCGTCAGTCCCATCAGCAAGGGCGCTGTCCCTGACGGAGATAAGGTCCCGCCCGCAGCAACCATGAGCAGCTCACTCTGACCTGCCATGAGCGATGCAGCAAATACTGCTCCGGTAGCCACCAAGCAACCAATCCCACTCTTTGCAGCGTCAGACAGCTCCTCACTCGATTCCTCCGCCCACGTCTGCGGCGAAAGATTAAGAAGAATTACGGCCATCAGTACAGATACAATTCGAAACGAAAAAGCTTTCATCTTTGGAATCCTACGACCGAATTCCCGGCGAGGCCAGGGAAAAATTGGCGAATCTCATCCGTTTTTAAAACCAATCATCCGCCTGTTAATGATCGGTAAAGTAATGGCGGTACAACCAGGAAGTCGCTGGTGTCGCCAACGCACCAATCGTACAACCTGCCGCAGCCATCGTTCCAAATAATCCCAGAAACAGAACGGAGGAGGAGGAGGGGACCACCATTCCGCCCACTATTAACATAATCATTTCAGTCGGTCCCGCCACGTATGACGCTGTTATTCCTGCCGTAGCACCGAATACGCACATTGCGGAAATTTGTTCCGCATCCGTCATAGGTCGAATTCGGTATTCTTCCTTATCAGCAACTGCAACCGGATGCTTGGTCTCCCCTCCCGCCGGCATATCAACCGCCATCGCGTGACTCATTCTAAGTGTGGAGAGAAGAACGACCGCAGAAAGAAACCACATTTTTAACAGACGAGACTGAGGCATGGAAAGTTTCCCAGGAACTGCTGCTTCAGGGCGATCAACTAAACCTCCCCACGGATAAATCCGGGGGGTTTCAAGGGTGAACCCATCGGGGTCTCCAGGCTCTCGCGTTTCCGCTACAGCATCCTGGCCATGACCGATGGCAATCCCTCTTCTACAA
>Ga0268283_1001665_pt1 | contig 10547 bp, 12 predicted proteins | sample saktaG_13_FD_190140 | JGI IMG/M metagenome (GOLD analysis project Ga0268283, IMG submission 190140) | Saline water microbial communities from Sakinaw Lake, British Columbia, Canada - sak_2013_06_06_36m | ecosystem: Environmental > Aquatic > Non-marine Saline and Alkaline > Saline ... | reverse complement strand
GGTGAGGATTGCATAGATCGTGATGTTGAACTGCAAATAAATATGAAAATTCGAGCATCAAAAAGCCTGAGGGAGTTACAGGATATCCGTACTCCATGATTGATTTGGCAAATTTACGCAGAGATTAGACCGCCCTATTGCGGACACTGACGTAGCGTCACTATCGACCCTCTCCCGTCATACGCAAATCAAGGCTAATCGTCAGCAAGGGGGACAAAGCAGTCATACATTTTTACAACGTCAATGAGTATGTTAAATTGCATCGAATATTGACTCCCAGCGGGTAAATTCTTGCCAACCCACATGCTATTTTTGAACAAATCATTCAGGCATGTCAATTGGCTGAGATACACTACACCATAGAACAATTGCCGCAGGGTTATCAGACCACTGTGGGTGAACACGGAACAGGTTTAAGTGGTGGGCAGAAGCAACGGATTGCGATTGCACGAGCATTGCTCAAACAACCTAAAGTGCTCATCTTTGATGAAGCGGTGAGTAACCTTGACCAACAAACGGCAGAACACTTTGCACAGACGGTGAATAAGCTTAAGGGAAAGGTTACGATTTTGTTTATTACGCATCAACTACCGAAAGGGCTGAATGTGTATGAGGCGGTGATTTTGGGGAAAGAAAAGAATACAAATAATGAGCAATTGCAACCAACCGTGACACAAACCAATAATTCAGAGAGGAAAGAAACATGAGCGATCAGAAACAAACGGTAACTTATTCATTTTTGGAGAAAATTCGCCATTTTAGTTTAGTTAAATTAGCTTTTCTGTCTGTATTGTTATCTATACTGGGGCTGGTTATTTTTGGTGTATTTAGATTGGAGCCACACCACCTGTCATCAAAAGAAGCCTTTCTTGGGAACCTTTATCGAGGCAAGTTAATACCTTTCATCCATGATAATGAAAAAGCTAAAACATACTTAGAGCAATCTGTAACAAAATTCAATTCTGCTGAAGCACAGTGCGATATGGGTGAAGTATATGCGGAAGAAAGTAATTTTAAACTAGCGGGATATTATTATTTTACAGCGGCAATGCATGGCTCGCAGAGATGCGAGGTGCATTTTTTGAAACTTTCTTATCCGCCTGATGGCGAAATAAAAGTATTCCAGATGGTGAAAAAAATGGCAGATAACAGAAAGTATCCCTCTGCACAATTTATGGTGGGTAAGAGATTGATTGAAGGTGTAGGTATTTCAAAAGATGCTAAGGAAGGCATTGCTTATTTGGAGAAAGCTGTAGCACAAAAGCATTGGGGTGCATCGTTATACCTGGCTGGAATTTATATCAAAGGCGAACTGTTGCCGCAAGATATTGATAAAGCGAATAAGTTAATGGGTGATAAAAATAAATCAGGAGATAAAAAATGAGCGACTTAACCAATACTGCTACAAATATATACCACGCAACCCAATAAGTTAAAGGAGCTATTGATAAGTATAACCATTATTGCGAGGCTTTTAATAATGCACAATCTTATAGTGGCAATGCAGGTAAGATTGCTCTGGCTGGTGTCGAGTTGATGAAAGCAGCGGCTGAACTTAAAAAGTTTGATTTGCCGCTAACTGGAGACCCTGCAAAAATCATAGATATGACACATGATTGTTGATGCTGACAGGCAACTTTGGGGATTTTGCAGTTAGACATACTTAATTACTGTATGACTCGTTACAATTGGGAGCGCTAAAACCTGATTACCAAAAAGCTGCCATTCACAAATTTGTACTCAAGCATCATTTGTTGATGCTAAAAATCTAGGCTAAATGACATCAACGGGGGACGTTTGATTCATTCACTCATTACCAAAATTAAAAGAAATCCGGACTTATCACCGGCTTTAGATATATAAATTGTAAGGGGTTCCCCTTATTCTCTCAATTCTTCCATTCTGTCATGCTAAATTCTTTGCAATGTGAATCTGGCCAGTTTTATTCACGTCCAGAGCAATGGATGGGTGTAATGGATGTATCGACCATAAAAAGAAAATGCCCCAAATGTGGAGCAATATTTACCATTGATGAGTCAACTGACCATTCCACCTGTGTTTGGTGTGGATTGAATATTCCCAATGAACTTGCTAAAGAATTTACAATCCCCCCTGTTGCTGCAAATGTATGGACGGAGCATCCACTTGCCGATGAGGGAGAATCCTACGAATCCGACACTTCCAGACAGACCATAAATGAGACAACTGCAACTGAAAAACCAATAGAAGTGGTAAGTGCATATATAAAAAAACGGGTTGGGCGCTCAATTCAGTACGCAATCGTTATGGGAGCAGTAGGATTCTGCCTTGGGTTCTTTGGCCCAATACTTTTTGGGGGCGTCGCTCAGGGTCCATTGTTAGGAATCATTTTTACTGGCCCCCTCGGTTTTGTTCTTGGTGGAATCATTGGTGCAGCAATGCCTGTGCAAGATGAGGCAACATTCTCGGCTAACAACTCACTAAGAACTGACAGATCTGATGGAAAAGTCGCAATTTGGAATCCAAATATCGCAGCAATTTTAAGTCTAGTCTTTACACCCGCATTTGGTTCATATCTACAGATGCTTAACTGGAAAACACTTCAAGAGCCTGATAAAGCGGTTTCTTCTAAAATTTGGTTTTATATCAGTCTAGGCATACTAATCGTCCAAGCTGTCTTGAGGCCAACTTTGGACAAGCAGTCAGCAGGTGGCCTAATTTCTGGTGGGATTGAACTTATATTTATGCTTATTTGGTACTACTCATCTGGGCGCTTACAAGGAAAATATGTCAAAGAAAAGTTAGGTTCAAGTTACACCCATAAACCTTGGGGAAAATTACTGCTATTAGTCTCAGTGTGTACTATCGGTTGGAGTTTCTGGCTCTTTTGGACCGTTGGTTCAATATTTATAAAATAGTTAAAAAACAAGCCCATTCAACAAAATTCAATAATTTTCATCCAGTGCCCACTTTCATCACCTCGGGCGCACTCTAGGTGATAAAGAACTTAACAACCCAGTTCTCAGTTTTGTCTGCTTTGGTGAAGCAATTTAGGCTCGAACTAGCAGTTAATGGTCGGTGGCCGTGATGGCCTATTTAAGTCGAAGGTCGCCTTTGGGGATGTTGCAGTTAGACAAACTTAATTACTGTATGACTCGTAACAACTAGGCGTGTTAAAACCTGATGCCAAAAAGCTGCCATTCACAAACCTATACTTAACCACTATTTGCTGATGCTAAAAACCTAGGCTAAATGACCTCAACGGGGGCGAAGCTGCCGTACGATTTAGCCACATCTACTTCCGCATCGTTTAAGGTTTGTCAGATGTCAGCCCTCAACCGCAGAACGTTCAAGCGACAGCAAGCCTTGTTGGGCAGGCGTATGACAAGCCGACAAGGAGGAAACCGCGTGAGATTACCACCGCACGTTGAGTTGGCGACGGTCTATGGGGATTTGAATGGTGACTTTGCCGCTTGATATTGATATTAAGCGGTTTTGACTGACGTGCTCAATAATTGTATGGCGCAGATTGCATCTATTTAAGCTGGTACTCTCTACATTTCGTTGATTCAACACACAAGAAAGCGCGCATTTACAGTGCATGGCAATAGCACTCCATCTCAGCTTTGGCCGACAGTTCAAGTATCGAATCAGGATGATGCTCATCACACACCTCGACGCTTAGGTGGGGCACGAATCTGAGGTTTGCGCGCCAAGATGGCCACGATAATCATTGCCGCACCGCAATCCGGGCAGATGAACGTTGACTTAGCTGATTCAGCCGATGACTCATCAACGCTGGATTCCGACTTAATGATAGGTGCGACATTCAGCAATTCACGGACGCGTGCGAGATTCTCGCGACGACCTGTATTGGCAATCAATCCATAGTGCCTGATACGATGAAAGCCACTGGGTAAAACGTGCAACAGGAAGCGCCGCATAAACTCATCTGTACTGAGTGTCATGGTTTTATAGCGCGTCGCGCCAGCCGTCCGATAGTCTTTCCAATTGAAGGTCACGCCGCGTTCGTCCAGTGTGCGCAATCTTGAGTTAGCAATCGCCACGCGATGGGTGTAACGAGACAGATAAGCGAGTACCGCAGCAGGCCCTGCAAATGGACGTTTGGCATACACCACCCATTCACACTTCCGCAATGGTGCAAGCCATTCGGCGAAGATGGCGGCATCAGAAAGTTGCGCATGTTCACCAAAGAACTGTAACTGACCGCTACAATGTGCTTGGTCTAGCGCTTCCAGAAAGCGTCGTCGAAACAGCCGTGACAGTACGCGCACTGGCAAGAAGAAGCCTGGCTTGCAAGCTACCCAACGCTCACCATCCAATGACAAACCTCCACCAGGTACAATGCCATGCACATGTGGATGATGCGTCAGTGCTGACCCCCAAGTGTGCAAGACCAGTGTCGCCCCAATGCGTGCGCCCAGATGCTTTGGGTCGGCAGCAATGGTACGCAGCGTCTCTGCTGCGACCTCAAACAGCAGGCGATAAACTACCGCTTTATTGGTGTAAGCAATGGCACTAATGGGAGCGGGTAAAGTGAATACCACATGGTAATAGTCGACGGGCAGCAGCTCAGTCTGTCGGGCTTCTAACCAACGTTTGGCTGCACTGGCCTGGCATTTAGGGCAATGCCGGTTGCGGCAGGAGTTGTAGGCGATCTCGGCATGCTCACAGGCTGGGCAATGTAGCGTATGACCCCCTAATGCGGCGCTACGACATTGCTCAATGGCTGACATCACCTAAGTGGATTTAGCCGCCGAAGGCGTTAAATTAGCAAATGACTCTTAATGGCGCATAGTGACTTTTATCAACGGCAGCTTTATGGATTTCTATTTAGCGTCATTTCTGAACTAGTAGCCATAAGCATGCAACAGCTGAAATTTATTGGACGCTGATTAGTGGAAAGTTTTACACGCTGTTTAACAATTTACATAATTAAACTTACTTGTTAGACCCCCTCCAACCTTTAGCTGGAGCGATTCATGCTGTTTAAATAACCGTGATGTTGGTGCCGAGTCTTTCCAGTAAGTCGTGAATTCTTCTGGCTTCATCATCATCGTTTACCATCAGAGCTTTTACCATCTTGGCTTCTACTTTATCGCGCCAAGAGCTATTGGGATCATCTATAACGGCTTGCATTCTTTTGGCTGACGCTGCGCAATAATGGCGCATTTCCGTACTATTAAAAAAACTTATCTGCCAATGATTCCGCGGTATGGAAACTAACGATATTAGTCATATTTTTTGTGCTCCTATTGTGAGGAATTTGTAATGATTGTCCTTGCTTGTTGAGTGCTGTTGGTTGATGGGCTGGTTTCAAGGTTGTTTGATTGAATTGATGAAATCCTGATATTCCTCTTTGCCCATGCCTTTGCGTAATCGCACGCACCAGCGTTTTTTGCATCTGGCGGTCATCATGGTTGGATAGTAGCTGGTGGGATCCAACTCAACGAGTTGTGCCCACTGTTCTTTTGTGACGTCACCAGGATATTCTCCTAGCAATCCAATCTCAGCCATCGCATCGATGCCCTCACCAGCCATTCGGCGACGACGATAGTCTTCAGTTGCAGCATATGGCGTTTGCTGTTCAAGTGCTAGGCAGGCTTCCGCTAGGGTTGGTTGGCTGAGTATTTGTTGTTGTATTGATTCTGGCAGCACTTTAAAAAGCAGAGCGCGTTGCAGATTGGGGTATTTTGGCATGGTTATATCCTTTGAGCGTGTTTAGCAAACAGCCAAGATAGCTGTTTCGTCAAAGGAGTAAATCCAGCAATCAGGATGGGGCTTTAGGGGAAGTTGGTCAAGAGAAATAAATTGCGTGTGAAGTTAGCGAAGGATTAATTGTAATAACTTGTTTGATAGAAAGTGCACTATTGATAATGGCTTTTAAACATTTGTTATAGACCCATAGATACACTTACGCCAGATTAGAAATTAATATTTTATTTTAAACAAGCAGAAAGTAAATGTTTTATTGGTTCGTGTTAAAGCAATAACCTAAGTTGAATTGTACAAGAATATTGTTAATACATGAAATTTTCAACCGTAAGGCAAGCGGCAGATTCACGCCCAAAATTTGGCTGAGAATTAAAAAATTAACGCGATATTTTTGACTATAAAAACATGCGGGATGGATATTTTAAGTACTGTAGCTGAGCGCATATAACCGCTTCTGAAGCTAATAAGATATACAAATGTTTATTACGTACAACTTACAACAGATTGACTGGGAAGCCTGTTAAATAGGGCTAACGCTGATAAATAATAGAAAGTTAAATGCTAGATAACATCAGTAACAGAATTAAAACTAATACGTACTCATCTGTACAAAAATTGTTTTATTGTACGGATTAATTTAAACACATTAAGGATAATAATGGCTGCAGGCAACGCGTTAATACATCAAATTAAAATTGAAAAAACACTCTCTTATGTGTTCAGAAATTTGTATTCGACAAGCGAAATTATCAGACAGGTGAATGGAACCACTCGCAGAGGTTGGGCTGATGATTTATGCAAAATCAACTTACTCCAAAAAGTTATGGTCAATACCTTGGTGGTGAAGTACGTATATTTACTTTCTCGTGAAGGATTAAATTGGCTGAAGATTAAGAATCCAAAATCATCTGAAGTCTATGACAAACATGCATTTTTGCGACCAGATAAAATCGCCGATCGAATTCACAAGCATGATTTTGAAAAACAACATATCGCACTGGCTTTTCAAAAAAATTTCCATGAAAAATTTATAGTTCGCCACGGTGCAATTCATAGACCACCTATGAAAAGGGTTAGGCTTAATTGCTTGACCCTTTTTTATTGCCAAAATACATAATTTTCTCCCCATGACATTCCATGGGTAAACTCATGGGTAAACTGTGTAATTGCTACACCTTCAATAAGTAGCTATCTCCCCATGCACTGATCTCTCACTTCTTCAGATTAATGTATATCGCCGTTAAAGGCAACTCTTGCATTCTTCAGCACGAATTGACTCAAGATAAAAGTTACCGAAGTTAGTAGTAAAAAAGGATCGTTGCCTCAAGTTAAAGGTTACCGAAATCACACGGGGAATCTGACATGGGTAAACAAGAACGACGCGCCTATCTTGAGGCTATACGTGTACGCTATCGGCGTGCGGGCAAGGCGGACAAAAGCCTTATTCTTAACGAGTTCTGTGCAGTCTGCAGTTATCACCGCAAGTACGCATTACGCTTATTGAACCGACAATACAAAGCAAATAAGCGATCATCAAGCAAACCTGGTCCAAGCTCACGCTACGACACTCCTGAACTCATTGAGGCGCTACGTACGATCTGGCTGACTTCTATCAACTATGCAGCAAACGGCTCAAGGCTGCATTGCCATTATGGTTGCCATACTATAAAAGTAGTACCTACCCGCTGTCAGTGGATACTGTCGTGAGGCTTAATTCGATCTCGGCAGCCACCATTGACCGCTTACTGAAGCCAATCCGCGCCAAGATTGGCGGACGGGGCTTGTCTGGCATCAAGCCCGGTAAGCTACTTAAAAAACACATCCCCATTCAGTCTGGCGTATGGGATGTCAGTCAACCCGGCTTTATGGAGGCCGATACGGTAGCGCATTGTGGTGACAGTCTGGCCGGAGATTTCGTTTGGAGCCTGACCATGACCGATATTTGTACTGGTTGGACGGAATGCCGCGCAACTTGGAACAAGGGTGCCGATGGGGTCATGACGCAAATTAAGACCATTCAACAGGCACTGCCATTTCCGATAAGAGGATTTGACTGTGATAATGGTTCTGAATTTCTGAACTGGAATTTACTGCGATACTTCCAGTCATACGAGCAACCAATCAAATTTGCGCGTTCCCGTCCCTACCACTCAAATGACAATGCACATGTTGAGCAGAAAAACTGGTCATGCGTGCGTCAACTGTTCGGATATGACCGCATAGGAGATGCTCGGTTGGTGTCGTTAATGAACGATGTCTACGCGAATGAATTCAGCCAGTTTACTAACTTCTTCTGTCCGACGTTAAAGCTCATGTCCAAGGCACGAGAAGGGAGTAAATGGGTTAGGAAGCACAGCAAGCCAATCACCCTAGCACAGCGCCTGCTTGATCATCCTGACACGGCACAAATGACGAGGGATAAACTGTTAATGCAAATAAAAACGCTCAACCCATTCGAAATCCAAAAACAAATTCAGCGTAAACTGACGGTCATTTTTAAACTGCTTCGGTAACCATCGAATATGAGGCAACGATGATGGCATTCGGTAACCTTTTATCTTGAGGCAATGCGTCAAGGTTAGTTACATAGTTATAATGTTGGTGATTGATTAACATGGTGATACGTTTTTATAAAGATTAAGGGTAATTTCGCGCTGGGTAGCATGATTCACTGTTGGCGCTGGGTAATCTATACCTATGATTAAATTAAGGTCTTGAAGGCGTTGAGTTGGAATTAACCACGGTGTGTGTATTTCTTTGTCATTGCATTTAGCTAGTTCTGGTACGTATTTACGAATAAATTTCCCAGAGCTATCAAATCGTTCGCTTTGTTTGATTGGGTTAAAAATCCTAAACCAAGGTTGTGCATCACAACCAGTACTAGCAGCCCATTGCCAGCCGCCATTATTGGCACTTAAGTCGAAATCAATGAGCTTTTCTGCAAAATAACGTTCGCCTAAGCGCCAATCAATCAATAAATCTTTGACTAAGAAGTTTGCCGCAACCATACGTAGGCGATTGTGCATAAAGCCAGTGTTATTAAGTTGTCGCATGGCAGCATCTATTAGCGGGTAGCCTGTTTTTCCGTCACACCAGGCTTTAAAAAGCGCTTTATCATTCGGGAAGGATAGTGATTCATATTCAGACTTGTATGCATTCCCTGTGGCAACTCGCGGGTGGTGATGCAGAATCTGTACATAAAAATCACGCCAGATTAGTTCGCTTAACCACGTTTGCGCGCCAGCATTAGCCTCTGGCAAAGCCTCGCGCACTAAGTGACGAATGGATACAGTACCAAAACGTAAATGTACCGATAAATATGAAACACCCTTAATAGCTGGGAAGTCGCGTGTATCTTTGTAGCGATGCATGCGGCCTTTAAAGTCATTAAATAGGCTTAACCCGCCTGTCATGCCAGTGGGTAAGCGCATGCTGGCTAGGTTTGTGCGCTTAAAGCCTATGTTTTCCAAAGAGGGTAATTCATTCGAGTCTGGTTTAGCGAGCTTGTGACCATAAGCATCTACAGGGTAGGGCTTAATATAAAAATCATTGACGGTTTTGAGCCACATATTTTTGTAAGGCGTAAACACGCCATAAGGCTTGCCAGCTAGGGTTAGCACCTCATCTTTTTCAAAAATCACATGGTCTTTATAATGATGAAATACAATATTAAGTGTTTGAAGTTGTGCGGCAACATTTGCATCGCGTGCAATTGCGCTAGGCTCATAGTCGTGATTAGTGAATACGGCTTGCACTTGTAGTGAGTTTGCCAATTGGACAATTTCTTGTTGAGCGCTGCCGTGCAATGTAATTAAATCGCCGCCTTTAGCCTGCAAGGCGGCTTTGAGTTCACGCACACTTTCCCAGATAAACTCTACTCTACGATCTGCCTTGTCAGTCAGATGGTCAAGAATGTCGATGTCAAAGACAAAGGCGCAATAGACTTGCTCTGAATACTTTAAGGCATGATAAAGCGCTGCATGGTCATAATCACGTAAATCGCGTCTAAACCAAACTAAGGATTTTTCATGGCTTGGTGTTTGACGTGATGATGACATGATTATTCGCGATGGTATGGGTGATTGCTAATGACTGTGTGAGCCCGATAAAGTTGCTCTGCAAGCAAAACCCGCACCATAGCGTGTGGTAAGGTAAGTTTAGACAAGCCCCAAAGCCAGTCAGCTTTTTGTTTTACTGAGGCGTGCAAGCCGTCTGCGCCACCAATAATTAAGGCAACATCTCTGCCAGAAAATTGCCAATCTTTAAACTTATCGGCTAGTTGCAGCGTGGTCACTTCTTGACCACGCTCGTCTAGGGCAATGCAATAATCTTTGCCAATCGCGTCTAATATACGTTTGGCTTCAATGAGTTGGATGTTTTCTGCGCTGTTGCCCGCTGCGCGTTTCTCGGGCTTGATGTCGATAATTTCGACCGAGGCTTCACGCGGCATACGCTTGGTGTATTCAGCGCACGCCGTATCAACCCAACTTGGCATTTTATGGCCTACAGAGATAATACGCAGTTTCAAATATTAGCCTTTAGGCAATCACAAAATGGCGTGATTAATCAGGGTATAGCTTTGCTAATTTAAGCTTCGTCGCCTTCGGCTTTAATATGGCCGCGACGGTTTTCAGCCTCGCCCCAAAGTTGCTCAAGGTTGTAATAGGCGCGGGTGGTTGGCACCATAATGTGCACAACGATATCGCCTAAATCAACTAATACCCATTCGCCTTCTTTTTCGCCTTCAGTGCCGCGAATGTTGTAGCCTTTTTCTTTCATTTTTTCGCGGACGTTATCGGCGACTGATTTTGCTTGGCGGCTTGATGTTGCAG
>Ga0268283_1001664_pt1 | contig 10560 bp, 13 predicted proteins | sample saktaG_13_FD_190140 | JGI IMG/M metagenome (GOLD analysis project Ga0268283, IMG submission 190140) | Saline water microbial communities from Sakinaw Lake, British Columbia, Canada - sak_2013_06_06_36m | ecosystem: Environmental > Aquatic > Non-marine Saline and Alkaline > Saline ... | reverse complement strand
GCTCCGTATAATCGTGTTTTGGTCGACTAAATTATACTTAAAAGTGCCTATTTATGGGATTTTGTAGATGGGTTTTAGCTAGTGTTTTTACTGGAATCTATGTGCGAAAGTTGAGATAATAACTTCTTGATGTGGATTGATTTCCAGAGCACGACGTGTCAGTTCTCGTCCATCCATATTGGGCATTTCCAAATCGGTAATGAGTATGTCATAAAAAGAATCGTGCTTGTGATGATATTCAAGAAAAAGTTTATACCCCTCAACCCCATCAACAGCGGTATCAACAGCGGTATCAACAGTATGAAAATAGTCATTTAAAACTTTGCTTGTAGTATGACGCATGACAGTAGAGTCTTCCACATACAAAACATGTAAGCTTTTTGTACGGTATAGAAGATGTTTATCGATCGATTTATTCATCAGTGATTGCTTTGATCTTTCGGAGGAGGTCGAAGCTGACCTTCTTTAATCCCTTTTGAGATCTTTTCGAGTGTTCGTTTGGCTTGCAGCTCTGCATTAACACTGTTATCTTTAAGGGGGAGAACAAAAGCCAGTAATATAAAAATCAGACTAAAAATCAATCCGCCAAGTCCTGCAAGAATCAGTTTGAGTTTATCATCATCCATTTACATATCCCCTAGACAAATATGGGAATATTATAGCGAATATTTTAAGAGAGTTTTCCGTTCGCAACCAGCTGTGCCACAATGACTTTATTTTTTATGATTTTATCATAGTATTTGTGATTGACCATTCCCCCGTTGTACCCACTAACGGCGTTAAAAGCATTCCCTCGTTGATTATGAAGCAATACAACATAATAGGCTGCGACTTTTGCAGAGAGACGTGTATCCCCTAACAGTCGTGCAGCAAGTTGAATATCACTTAGCTTGTTAAGCCAATTTAGATTTTTGACACTTTGAGAAACGTGTCTCGCTGTGGATACCCGAACTTGCATAGGCCCAAGGGAGGCTTTCGTAAATGACTTTTTATTGTGAAAATCACCTATGGTGTTTTTACCGGCGCTACTTTCTGTGATACAAATGGCACTAAGAGTATTTTCATACGTTTGACCATGCTTATCAGGAATCGTTTTGGCGACGTCTCGAACCGTTTGCAAAACATGAAGTTGCTTCGGGCTCATTTGGTTACTTGTATTATCGGCTAATGATGCACATACAAAGAGAACTAGGAATGAAAGAATTTTCATTTTTTATACCTCCTTATTTTGGTAATGAAATTTTAAGGTATTCGTAAGCTTTGAATACTGCCATAATCATTTTAGATGGTTTAGTTAAGAAAAAGTAATGAAAATAAGCTGTTTGAGCCTACGTATAGGGAAAGTCAATATTAAGATTAACTTATATTATGGGTGCAAAATGTTACAAATAGTTATTTTTTTACTTCTTGTTTAAGTTTAGAATTGTAATTAAGCTATTTTTAAGCTAATAAGAGAGATTTGAGGAGGTTAATTATTCTTCAGTTGTGAGATAAATCCAAAACTCTTTGTGAGATTTTCCTTGGTCAAGAAAGTAAAATTGCAAAATAGCAACCCGATAAAGGGTAATGACCATTTTAGCAAAGGGGATAGCGAGGGAAAGTGAGAGCCACCATTGTTGCTCTTTCTCCCCTTTTGAGAGCATCATCTCCTCTATTCCGATATTATTGCTCAGATACACCCCAAATGCCATTGAAAAAATGAAATTTAGGATTACACCGAAGATGGCGTAAGAGAAAAATTCGGATGAAGAGAAATCAATCATTGCTAAACTTACTCTTTATATGCAGCAATTGCATCTTCTAGGATTTTAGTTGCACTTGCTTTGTCTTCAAACCCTTTTACTTTTACCCATTTATTTGGTTCTAGCATTTTGTAGGTTTCGAAGAAGTTTTTGATTTTTGCCAATGTATGTTTTGGAATATCGCCAAGATCTTGGATCTCTTCAAATGTTGGGTCGATTTTTGAAGTAGGAACCGCAAGCAGTTTTTCATCAATACCGCTTTCATCTTCCATGATCAAAACACCCACTAAGCGGCAGTTTGTAACACACCCTTCTACCATAGGATATTCCGTAAGGATCAAGATGTCCGCCGGATCACCGTCTTGAGAAAGTGTTTTGTTTACAAAACCATAGTTTGCAGGATAATACATAGCTGAGTGCATGACACGGTCAAGCACTAATGCACCGCTCTCTTTTTCAACTTCATATTTGATGTTCGATCCGCATGCAATCTCAATAATTGCTTTAACTTTATCCGGGTTTTCGCCATATCCGATTTTACTAAGATCCATTTGCGTACCTCTTTGTCATTATTTTTAGTGGTGCGGATTGTAACAAAATTATCTTTGAGCTATATTGAAACGGTCCAGTAAATTAATTTTAATGAACTTTATACTAAAATCATGCCAACGTGTTGCGTTGTCAAATATCAGTAGAGGAATATAGACGTGGAATTACTAGATAAAGTAATGAAATATTTTACGAAGTCGCAGCCTAAAAACCTCTTAGAGTTACAAGTATGTGCGAACGAGTCGTCTTCTAATCATGAAGGTGCGCGGGTGGCTGCTATTGCTGCTGCACTGCATCATCATGCATTAGAGAACGATGACGTTAGGGCGAGAGTCGCTGCTATTGCTGTAGCGCTTCACCATCATGAACTTGAAAATTCAGTACAAAATAGTGGTTTGGCTGGATTAGCATCGCTTGTTGCAGCAATCCATCATCACAATAAAAAGAAGTAGGGATTATGGCAAAAAAATATATCGACATAATGGATACAACATTCCGAGACGGATTTCAATCCGTATTTGGAGGACGCGTACTGATGAATGATTTTTTCCCTGCGGTCGAAGCAGCTGCTCATGCGGGAATTACCCATTTTGAATTTGGAGGCGGAGCACGCTTTCAAAGTCTTTTTTTCTATCTAAATGAAAACGCATTTGATATGATGGATCGTTTTCGTGCCATCGTAGGTCCTGAGGCAAACCTTCAAACGCTTGCTCGGGGTGTTAATACAGTTATGCTTGACACAGGTAGCCGTGAGATGGTGGATTTACATGCCAAGATGTTTAAAAAACATGGGACGACTACGATTCGAAATTTCGATGCTCTTAATGACGTTGAAAATCTGAAATACTCAGGTGAACGTATTGTTCATCATGGTTTGAAGCATGAAGTCGTTGTTACCATGATGGATCTTCCTCCGGGGTGTGTGGGTGCACATGATGTTGCATTTTACGAAAAAACACTTCGAGAGATTTTGGATTCAGGTATCCCTTACAGCTCAATTTGTTTCAAAGATGCAAGTGGAACGTCAAGCCCTCAAAAAGTGTATGAAACCATTCAAATGGCACGTCGTCTTGTTCCTGAGGGGACACACTTACGCCTTCATACTCATGAAACAGCGGGTGTCAGTGTTGCGTGTTATATGGCAGCACTTGATGCCGGTATTGATGGTATTGATATGGCAGCTTCTCCTGTCAGCGGCGGTACATCTCAACCGGATATTTTGACGATGTTGCATGCAGTCAAGGGTAAGAACTTTGACTTGGGTGGTTTAGAGCTTGAAAAAATCTTACAATACGAAGATGTCTTGGGTGATTGTTTAAAAGATTATTTCATCCCTCCTGAAGCAACACAAGTTTCACCTTTGATTCCATTTTCTCCAATGCCCGGTGGTGCATTGACGGCGAATACTCAGATGATGCGTGATAACAATATGTTGAATCGTTATCCTGAAGTCATTCGCGCAATGCGTGAAGTGGTTGAAAAAGGGGGATATGGTACATCGGTGACTCCTGTGTCCCAGTTCTATTTCCAACAAGCGCTTAATAATGCGCTTATGGGTCCATGGAAAAAAATTGCACCTGGATATGGAAAAATGGTATTGGGTTATTTTGGTAAAACACCAACCGCCCCTGATGCTGAGGTTATACGTATTGCTCAAGAACAGCTCAAGCTCGATCCAACGACCGATAATGCTATCGATATTGCGGATCGTGACGAAAAGAAATCAATTGCCTACTGGACTACCCAGTTAGCCAATGAAGGCATTGAAGCCAGTGATGAAAATATTTTTATTGCGGCTTCATGTGATGTTAAAGGGATTGCATTCCTCAAAGGGGAAGCAACCGTAAACGTTCGAAAAAACAGTCCAAAAACGGCTGATGCAGCTCAATCAATTCAATCAACACTAAAACAGGAGAATTTCACAATGGCAAATGGCACTTACACGGTAATCGTAGACGGACAACAATACAACGTACAAATCGTTGACGGCAATGCAAACGTTCAATCTGTATCAGCAGTAGCGGCTCCAGTAGCAGTAGCACCAGTTGCGGTAGCAGCTCCAGTGGTTGCAGCACCAGTTGCGAGTGAAAACGCTATTCGTTCAGAACTTCCAGGTTCTGTGTTTAAATTGTTGGCACAAGTGGGTGCTCCAATCAATGCCGGCGATAAGATTATGATTCTTGAAGCAATGAAAATGGAAATTGATGTTCTAGCACCGCGTTCAGGTGTTTTAAGTGCTGTCATGGTACAAGTAAATGATAAAGTTGAAGCGGGTCAAGTTCTCGCAATCGTAGATTAAAATATACTTTTGAACGCCAAGTGGAGCAAAAGCCCCGCTTGGCTACGCTTGCCGCTAAGGCACTAAAGCTTGCCTCTTTCGAGGCAGAATATTTAATTTACTAACGCTTGTTTGGCAGCTTCCATTTTACTCACAATCAATGGAATAATATTCTCACTTTTTGTTTTATCAATAAATCCATCAGCACCCAATGTTGCCGCTTCACGTTTATTATTATCACCCGTCATGGAACTGTTTACAATAACAGGAATAGATTTGGTCAGCGGATTGGCTTTAAGTTGACGGACAACGGTAAATCCTGACATTTCAGGCATCTCAATATCGGTAATGATCGCAGGAATAGAAGCGGGATTAGGATGAACATTGATAAAATCCATGAGATCTTTACCATTGTTGAAAATTTGATACGAAAGATGGGCATTAGCAAATATTTGACGTAAATGTCGTTGTGCTGTTTTTGAATCTTCAGCGATCAAAACTGTTCCGTTTTTTAATTTTTCAGGAATGACAATGTTGGCAAGATTTGTGGGAGATTCGGACACATGAACCATTGCTTGCGGAATGACGTCTGCAAGGAGTTTTTCATAATCGAGGACTAAACATAAGCTACCATCATCAAGACGGGTATCGTTAATGACCAGTCCGTCTTCACCTAAACGATAGCTGTCAGGTGCATGCATTTCATTCCAATTTTTCTTGATAACACGATAAGCAAACATAATTCGTATTCCAATGACAATTCCATTAAAATCACAAATCAAAAGATTGGAGAGCTTTCTTTTTTCTGCTATTAGTTCCGCTCCTAACCATTTTGGAAGGTTGAGAATTGGAATTTGAAGACCGCGTAAGACGATTGTTCCTTCTAATAAAGGATGAGAAGAGGGGATTAGGGTTAAAGCATGATGTTTGGATTCGACAACTTCACGAGTTTTAAAAACATTGATCGCATAATAAGGAGATGTTTCGGCAGCGTCTACTTTAAAGATGAGAAGTTGTACTTCATTATTTTTTGCCAGATTGGTGGCTCCATCTACATGTTCTAAAAGAGACATTGTTAACCTCGAGAGTTTTATTAGTGTTAATCATATCTAAACTGAAGCTTTTTTTTACTAAAAACTAAAGCCATCAGACTGTAAAATAATGGATTAGTATTGATAATAGTAAAAGGGAACACTTTATGAGCCAAACGACTGCTTGTCCGCTTGATTGCTATGATGCTTGTCGCATTGTTTTAGACAATCATGGCAAGATCAAAGGGGAACCGACTCATTTTGTAACAAAAGGGTATTTGTGCCCTCATTTGAACCATTTTGATAACTTTGAGCGTCTGAATGAGGCACGTTATAAAGGTGAAACAATCAGCTTGGATGAGGCGTATCATAGACTATTACATGGTTTAAAAACCAATACTCCTGAAAAAACTCTTTTTTACAGAGGAAGCGGTAATCTAGGATTAATGCAGCGTTCCATGGACCATTTTTTTGCTCGTATGGGAGCTGTAGGAACGCGAGGATCATTATGTGATGGAGCGGGAGAGGCTGGAATTTTACTCGGACGCGGTGTCAACCATCCCCTCTCACCCGAAATGATGAATGATGCAGAAGTTATCATGGTTTGGGGAAGAAATATTCATACAACCCATTCTCATCTATTACCTTTTTTAAAAGGCAAAAAAATCATTGTCATCGATCCGCTTAAGACTGCTTTAGCACAAAGTGCTCAACTGCATGTACAAATTAAACCGCATTGTGATTTGCATTTAGCGCTTTTGCTCTCACGTTTCGCAATTATAGAAGCTTTAGAAGATAAAAGTTTTTTGGAAAACTATGGAAGTGAATATGAAGATTTTTATGAACTGACACAAACGGTACGAATCAAAGCAACACTGGATGCAATGGATGTGACACTTGGACAAATAGGTGCTGTTTTAGAGCTCATTCGTGGAAAAAAAACCGTTATTTTAGTGGGTGCCGGTGTTCAGAAATATCAAAATGGTGCAGATGTTGTCCGAGCTATTGATGCCTTTGGAGCTATTTTAGGGTTATTTGGAAAAAGAGGCAGCGGTGTGAGTTTCCTTGGATCTTCTTTGGAAGGGATTGATTTGCCATTTTCTTCAATACGCACTACTGTTGTGAAGCCAACGGTTGATTTTTCCCTTTTTGATACGGTATTTGTTCAAGGGGGGAATCCGCTTGCTCAAATGGCTAATTCGACTAAAGTACGAGAAGAGTTTTCAAGTGCTGGATTTAAAGTTTATTTTGGTTTGTATGAAAATGAAACGTCACGAGCATGTGATTTGGTCATTCCGGCAAAAACATTTTTAGAAAAACATGACGTTCGTGCTTCATACGGTGATTTTACACTCCAAAAGATGCCCAAATTACGCGAAACTGAAATCGGAATTTCTGAGTATGCCCTCTCAAAGTTGCTATGTGATTATTTTCATCTCTCACTACCCAGTGAAGAAGAGTGTTTGGAGATGTTAAGTGCACAAATGGAAAACAGTGATGGGGTGAGTGTCAAAAAGAATCGTCCCGTTCTCCCATATGCTGATGGATTCGCTACAAAATCAGGCGAGTTTCAGTTTATGGATGAGGTAGATTTGAGTTTTAGTAATGATAATGGGCTGTTTTTAATAACCCCAAAATCTCCAAGATCATTAAATTCACAATTTCACCGTGAAGAAAGGATTTTTTTACATCCTGAGTGTGGATTTAATGAGGGTGAAATGGTGAGGGTAAGTAACAAAGTAGGAGCTATTTTGCTTGTTGTCCATTATGATAGTAGACTTCGCAATGATTGTGCGTTGATTTATGCAGGAACGCCCGAAGTGAATGTTTTAACCCCAAGCCTTCTTAGTTTTGAGGGTGAAAATGCGGTATATCAAGAATTTAAAATAAAGGTAGAAAAAAATGATGACAAGTAATTTTGAACAGTATGTACTCCCAACGTATGGTCGCCAGCCCATCAGTTTTGTAGAAGGGAAAAATGCGATTTTAGTCGACAGCGAAGGAAAAGAATACATCGATTTTGCCGCAGGAATCGCCGTGTGCAGTGTAGGACATTCTAATGATCGTTTGACTAAGGCAATCTGTAATCAGGTCTCTAAGCTTATCCATGTTTCCAATTTGTATTACATCGAGCCGCAAGCTACATGTGCTAAAAAAATTGTGGAGCTCAGCGGATATAACATGAAATGTTTTTTTGGTAACAGCGGCGCTGAAGCTAATGAGGGAGCGATTAAGATTGCTCGCAAATTTGGAGAAGTGGATGGGGAACCTAAACGCTATAAAATCATCACGCTGGAACACTCATTTCATGGACGTACTATTACGGCACTCAAAGCAACGGGTCAAGAATCGATGCATAACTATTTTGGACCTTTCCCAGATGGTTTTGTGTACGCTAAAAATATTGATGAGATTGAATCGCTGTTGGATGAGCATACGGTTGCGGTGATGATCGAACTGGTACAGGGGGAGGGCGGAGTTCAGCCTTTGGACCGCGTCAAAGTCCAAGCATTGGCAAAGATGCTTAAGTCCCGTAATGTTTTACTGATGGTGGATGAAGTTCAAACGGGCATTTATCGTACAGGTGAGTTTTTGGCATCCAACCTTTATGGGATTGAACCGGATGTTATTACTCTTGCCAAAGGGCTGGGAGGCGGTGTTCCTATCGGTGTTGTAATGACAAATCGACTCGATATTTTTGCCCCCGGTGATCATGGTTCGACGTTTGGTGGGAATTATCTCTCGACGGCTGCAGCGAATGAAGTGCTTGATATTCTTGAAGAGATAAAAGTCAGTGGAGAACTGGATGAGACATTGATCTATTTTGAAACGGCATTGGAAGCGTTTGCTCAAAAACATCCTGCCATATTCCAAGGACATGTAGGATTTGGACTGATGCGCGGATTACGGGTAGTGGATGCTGAAACATTGGGTAAAATTATCAATGGTGCCCGTGAACAAGGAGTAATCGTTCTCAAAGCAGGGCGCAATACCCTTCGTTTTCTCCCTCCGCTTACGATTACAAAAGCAAATATTGATGAGGGATTTGTCCGTTTAAAAAAAGCTATGGGTGCTTTATAAGTGTTTTTTAGTACGTACATGAATGGGTGGCTGTACGGTGAGGACGGCTATTATGGTACTTACCGGCCTATCGGTAAAAAAGGGGACTTCTATACCGCAGTGAGCACCTCCAAATTTTTTGGCGGAACGATTGCAAAGCATATTATCGCACGCATTGATGATGGATTTTTAGCGCATGATTCGCTTATTTGTGAAATCGGTGCGCATCATGGTTATCTCCTTGCGGACATTATTGAATTTCTATACACGTTACGCCCTGAGTTGTTGGGGACTCTCCGTTTTGGAATCATTGAACGGTTTGATGCGCTACAAGATCAGCAGAAACATTATTTCGCTGATTCTTTTGGAGATGCAGTCAAGCTGGAACATTATCACGATGTAAGTGAGATAGAGACGCGATGCGCTTTTTTTGTTGCCAATGAAATTTTTGATGCGTTTACGTGCGAACTTTTTTATAAAGGGAAAATAGCTCGTGTATCCGAGGGAAAAATACTCTTTGATGTTGAGTTAGCTGAAATGAATGAACATGCTTTAAACTATAAAAAAGATCGTGGGGAAATCGCGGTAGGATACGAATCGTTTGCGCGCTCAATGGCTTCAAGTATTCCAAAATTTGAGTTTATGAGTTTTGATTATGGTGAGTTGGAGGCACGCAGTGATTTTTCAATCCGTGTTTACCAAGAGCACCAAGTGACACCGCTGTTTGATGAAGATTTAGTTTTGGACAAAGTATTTGGAACGACTGACATCACCTATGATGTGAATTTCTCCCATGTACGAGATGCTTTTGAGGCACAAGGGATGAAGTGCGCTCAATTTTCAACGCAGTTGGTAGCATTGGTGGAAATGGGGATTTTGGATTTACTCTCAATTCTCAAAGAAAATTCCAGCGATGAAATCTATACCCAAGAACTCGAAAAAGTTAAAATTCTCATAACTCCATCATTGATGGGGGAGCGGTTTAAAATGATACGGTTTACTCAAGGATAACCATGAAGCAATTTATTTTCATTTTCATTTTCATTTTATCCTTAAATGCGAGTGAATTGCACGATGCTGTGTATGAAGGAAATAGTGAAAAAGTCAAACAATGTTTGGCAGTTACCCATAAAATTGATGCACCAAATCAAGCGGGTTTAAGTGCTTTGCATGTTGCTATCAAACTCTCAGATATTAAAATGGCACGTTTTTTATTGAGTCAGGGTGCGGATATTAACTTTCAAGACAATAAAGGCAATACGCCGCTAATTTTAGCCGTAAAGAAAAAGAACTTGGAATTGACAGCATTTGTCGTGATGAACGGTGCGGATGTTAATTTGGCCAATAATGACGGAATTAGCCCATTGCATCAAGCAGCATTTAGCGGAAACGAGTTCGTGGTCGATTTTTTGCTCAAAGCAAAAGCAGATCCGAAAGTTAAAAATAATGAGGGGGCAACGCCGTACGATTTTGCAGTGGCAAAGAAAAATATGAACATTGCTCAAATGTTAAAATAAAGGGTTGAAAAGTATGATGCAAGTAAAAGTAAACGGTGAAATGCGTGAGATAAACGAGAATGCAACTTTGTATGACGTAATCCATTCTTTGGGCTTAGAAGAGCGAGTAATGGCTGCGGCAGTCAATATGCAGATTGTGAAAAAAGATGGCTGGAACAGTGCTGTATTGAACGATGGCGATATTATTGAACTGCTTGACTTTGTTGGCGGTGGATGAGAAGCTTTTTGATGGTTTTTACCGAAGCATTTGAATAAATATCTCAACTTTCGCACATAAAACCTAACTCTTTTTTGGCGTAAGCTCCGATAACAGCGATAATCTGCTGTAATTCTTTATTCGTCTTGAGATTATCGTGGATATTGGCTATGTTTGTCAGGATTTG
>Ga0268283_1001663_pt1 | contig 10565 bp, 11 predicted proteins | sample saktaG_13_FD_190140 | JGI IMG/M metagenome (GOLD analysis project Ga0268283, IMG submission 190140) | Saline water microbial communities from Sakinaw Lake, British Columbia, Canada - sak_2013_06_06_36m | ecosystem: Environmental > Aquatic > Non-marine Saline and Alkaline > Saline ... | reverse complement strand
AGTAAATAATTTTTCGGTTTTCCTACTGTAAGGCTTTTCGGTATCGCCCCGTTTTTTAAGTGGGTGCTGGTCTCCACTTTATTAAAAAAACGTTGGTTGTCACATAAGGAGGCCAGCCTCGTATTGCGCATGCTTCGGTGTTTAAACTTAGTTGCTAATTTATTTGAATTGATGGTTTATACTTCTTCGAACGTATTTTTACTGAATCACTAACTTTTTACTCTCAATCCCTTTACCAGTCTGTATTTTTATAAGGTAAATCCCTTTTGTCAGGGCGCTTACATCCATCTCCATATTGGTTTGGTTTTTGAAGTTATAATTGATTATTAGGAATAACTATTTACCCCTAATAAGTTGATATATCTTCTTTAGGTAGCCGAGTGCTTAATGGAGTTGTATAGATTATCTGATTTTGAGAAAAACAGTTTCAGATAACTGCCTGGCATTATTACTGTGATTGATTATTTCTTTTCAATTGAAATTGAACTTTGACTTATTGAAACTTCGGAATATTGTTTTTCAATTATTCAATTTGGGTACATTTAGGCCTTCGAGTATATTGATGGTCACACATTATTAAAACCGCACTTTCACTTAAACTATTCAAAGATAGAGAACTAGTTTCTACAATCATTCGCCAAAGGGTAATTTATAAAGAGTATAAATTACTACTTAAAGGGACCATTAAAATTATAATAAACGAATCGGATAAAATTTTGGAACTATGCTTTATAATGCCCCCCTGGAAAACATAGCTTTTGCAACTGCTCTCATTATTAAATATATTGGAAAAATCGAGGATACTTCGTTATAAGTATCTTTCCTATAAATCTCAAGTAAATTAAAATATAAAAAAATTATGCAATTTATATAAATTGATCTATCTAAATAACTGAGAAACTAGCAAGTACAAAAATGACAACATTGTTCATTGTTTTAAAAAAAATAATTCTATAAAATGGGGAATTGTGAATTATAGTTCCTTACATTTGTCTCAATCTAAATCGAAATCTCTAGATTTGCCACATAACATACTCATTATCAGTTAGAATAAAATTGACCACAGATTATATATGATTGGGAAAATAGTCAATAATTATCTTATTGAAAGCAAGCTGGGCGATGGCGGCATGGGAGAGGTTTTTTATGCCCGGCACAACAAAGTTGACAGGGAAGTAGCTATTAAGGTTTTGCATAGTCATTTATTTCAGAATGAAACCATTCATAACCGGTTTAAAAATGAGGCCAATGCCCTTATAAAGTTAAACCATCCAAACATAGTTAAAATATATGATTATGTGGAACAGGAGAATTTTGCCTGTCTCATTATGGAATATATTAGCGGATATACACTTGATATATATATATCGAAGTTTACAGGTCCTTTACCTGCTCCAAAAGCTACTTTCATTATGTGTGCAGTGCTCGATGCAGTTCAGTATGCGCACGATAATAAAATTTTTCACAGGGATATTAAACCTGCCAATATCATGATAAGCAAAGACGGAACCAAAGTCAGTATCATGGATTTTGGGATTGCTAAGCTTACAGATTCGAAAAATTTTCAAACCACGCATGCCAATACACAGCTGGGTACACCTTTCTATATGAGCCCGGAGCAAATCAAAGGACTGCCCTACACCCGGATGAGTGATATTTATTCACTTGGCGTTACCCTGTTTGAAATGGTTACAGGCAAATGCCCGTATCATAAAATTACCAGCCTTTTCGAGTTACAGTTACAAATTGTAAATGAGCCACTGCCCGAGGCAAAATTGTATTACCCTGATGTAAGCAACAGGCTGCAATATGCCATCTCGAAAGCTACCCAGAAATTGCCGGAAAGCCGTTTTCAGACCTGTGATGAATTTAAAACATATTTACTTGATACAGAAGAAATTGCACTTGCTGCACCTCCTGTGTCTCCCGGGAAAAAAGTACCTGGAAGTAAGCGTAATGTGAAAGTTTACTTGTATTCAGGAATAGCACTGCTGCTTGTTGTGGCTTCGCTGGCACTCTATTTCGTGCTTAATTCAGGAATAAAAATGCCTGCATCAGGTATATTCCAGCAGGATGTTCCGGCTGACAGTACAAATAAGAATGTTCATGATGCTGCCAAACCCATTGACAGTATTCAATCTGCCTCAATTCCGGATAAGAATCTGGCAATGTTAAAAATGTATATTGCAACTAAGGAAAAGGAATTAAAAACGAAACTACCGGCTAAACTGATTGCCAAGCTTAATAAGCAGGTGGGCAAAGTAAATCATTTGCTCACACCGGCTGAGTTAAGTTCCCAATTTGATCCTTATTTCGTTGCTCCTGCTACAGTCAGAATGCCATCAGAAGACCAGCTAATTGATGATTTCTGGGATAGAATCCCCGCAATGCCTTGTAAAATCCCATATGAGAACAGAAACCAGATTTCAGGAATTTATTTCGACAAACCTGCATATAATGCTGCCATTCCGCCCGACCAAGTGATGATTACTGCACATTTTGAAATAACAGAGGCAGGTGAAACCGACAAAAATCAATGTTCACTTAAACTTACATACTCCAAAACCGGGAATAATTATACCTGTAACCGATAACAAAATATCATTTTAACACTTTGAATTCTTCTTGCACTTTCTTAATAAGTTTTGAATATGAAGATACATTTTTTTAATGCATTGGTTTCAGGTTTTTTGAGTTTGTCAATATCGGCTCAATCACAGGAGATTTCGCCCGGTTCTCGTACCAACCTTCAAAGTAAAGAGGTAGTTACAGCGTTTTATACTTACACGGCATTTACGAAGCAAAATATTTCTTATAACCAGTATTCAATATTTACCGGCCCCGACCTAAAAAAAGCAGATACGGCTTATGTAATTTACCTGAATTTTAATACGGGAAAAAAAACCATCGAAATACAGCAAAAAGATAAACAATCTGGTTTGTCAAAATCGGAAACTTTAAAATTTAATGCCCTTTCGTATCTGATCAAACCATCAGCAGCCAAACCTATATATTGTGTTAAAGACAATTTGTTTAATGATACTTTACTGAGTGTTTCGAAGGACAACAATGCTTCTATTCTTTTTACCATCGCCGATACAACTAATCCGCAGATATTCCTTCACCAGTTGGTAACTCTCGACGGAAGTTATAGATATGACCTAGACAAGTTCAGGAAATCTTACCTTACACCACATATTTCACATGCCAGGGATTACTGGTTATGGTACTCAGCCGGTATGCTAAAACGCCAGCAGGATTCGCTGTTGTTTGAAAAAACAAAAAGCGAAAAAATGGCCCTTTTTGCAATGATTGAAGCCGAAAATAAGAAAATGGATTCGGATAAAGATACCCTGGTTGCACGCCTGGATGAAAGGTGGAGAGAGCTGAAAATGATGGATGTAAATGCGAATCCAAAATCACAAAAACTCTTTACCGAAAAAATGAATAAGATTTTCTCGGACTATTTCACAGAAACTGATAGTTTTAACCTTCAGATCCAGGTTCAGTACAAGATACGGTCACGCATTGATCATTCCATTGAAATAGTTAAAAAGATTTCACCTTGTTTAAATAATTATTTCCAGTTTTGGTTTGAGAATGAACTTGTGAGGATTGATACCGCTGCGATAAAACACCTTTCGCTGGAAAATGAAAAATACGCATTGCTTTCCGAAGACTCACTCAATGCTATACAATTGAAGCACGACATTCGTAGTGGAAATCTAAAACCGATGTTATCGGAACAGAAGCTTTCATACGATTCAGTATTCAGCGCCAAAAATACCGCACTTAGTAATGAGTTGAAGCTATATCCGGCAAAGGTTGAAATATCAACGGTTTATGAATATACTTTCAATTATAAATCAGAGTCGGAGAGGCAGAAATGGGTTCTCAATAATAAAAAGCTGAAGGATCAGCTTGATTCAATTGTAACTAATGCCAAAAACCTTGCGTTTTTTAGCAACAAATATCCAAAAGCTAAAAACGGCAGATATAATGTACGGCTGAACTCAAGCCTTATCAACAACTACAGGATAGGTCCTGAACTCGATTATGTTAAACGAAAATACAAGTTTGCATCACATGCCGGAGTTAGTTATGGAACATTTATCACCAATGAAAAACACGAGCAGGGAGACCCGACTTTTGATCAGAAACTAACATATTGGAACATGTTCCTTATTTATCATCGAATTGGCATTTTCGGCGGCTTCTCGCCAAAAGGTCCCGCCGTTACAGATAGCGTTGCACTGGTGAATTATCAGGAGGGAGGAATTTATCTGGCTCCCGGTAATTATTTTTATTTCAAGCTGGGTGTAGCAAAAGATACCAGGCTGAACGCGAAGGCCGAAGGGGAAAAACCATCTTTCATGCCTTTGTTTGGAGCCAGTCTTATTTTTCCTGTGTTTCATATTGAAGGTGGATTTAATATGGCTTTAAATTTACCCTATGTGATGGCCGGCCTTAATATTCCGTTGAACCATTGATTTTGGTCACAACCTGAAAAACCTACTTATAATGTCAGAATTTAAAACTTGCAGTAACGGGCATAATTACGACAGCACCCAATATGGTGTTTGTCCCTATTGTCCGGTCCTGAATACTGATGCTGATTACTCCAAAACAATGGAAGATTTTAAGAAAACAATCTTGTTGGACGTAACCGGTGGTTCACAATTGGATAAAACTGTAATCATTGAAGAAAATACTGACACGTTATCCTCCAATACGGTTGTTGCTGATTCTCAGAATCTATTGAACAAAACAATTATTGTTTCAAAAAATGAATTTGGCATTTCCTCGCCCAATGTTCCCGTTGTGAGACGTAAAATTGTAGGATGGCTCATAACATTCAGTCATGAGGAATGCGGACAGGATTACAAATTATATACCGGCAGGAATAAGATCGGATCATCCCCGAATTGCGACATTGTGATAAACGATTCTTCGGTTTCAGCTGAGCATGCCACAATTCTTTTCCGCGAAAATAGTTTTTTTATCAGGGATAATTTTTCCACGAATGGTACTTTTATTAATGGTAATAACTTGAATGACAGCAAGTTAGAGGATGGCGACAAATTGGAACTAGGGAATACTTCATTCACTTTTAAATCTTTATATTAATTGAAAATAGACAACTATGGAATAATTGTTGGAAACGCCACTGACGTTGGGAAAGTGCGCCGCTACAACGAGGATTATATGGCCCATTTCGGCACAGTATATGGCTACTGCGTTATAGTTTGCGATGGCATGGGAGGTCATGCAGCGGGGAATGTGGCTTCGAGAGCAGCCGTCGACGCTATAAGGCATTATTTACAGGATGGAAAGATAACCAGGACAGATACTAGCAATGCACTCCTTAATTCTATTGAGTTTGCTAATTTCCGTCTTCGCGAAATGGTGGCTGAGAAACCTGAATTGGCAGGGATGGGAACTACCTGCGTGATCGCGTTGATTAAAAATGACGAATTGTTTGTGGCACATGCCGGCGACAGCAGGCTATATTTCATAAGGGATAACGAAATAGAACAAGTATCAAGGGATCATTCGACGGTTCAGGATTTGATTGATGCCGGTGTATTGACGGAGGATGAAGCACTGCAAAGTGAAAAGCGGAATCAGATTACCAAAGCAATAGGTATTTTCGAGAAAGTTGGGGCAAGTGTTATACCCCAACCGATACATTTGGTTTACAATGATAAAATACTGTTATGCAGCGATGGCCTCACCTCCCACCTCAGTGATAAGGAAATATCAGAACTGATAAATCAGAGTGAGGATGCACAGTTAACAGCTTCGCTGCTGGTAGAAAATGCGAACCTTGGAGGAGGAACCGACAACATTACAGTTCAGTTAGTACAATACATCAGGAAACCGGCATTGCGGCAGAAATTAGGACAACTCGGAAATCTCTTCACTACGGCGTTTGCCTTTCTGTTCAATGCTTTTTAGCGGTATGCTCAAAATCAGGCATATATAATCATAGTTATCAAACAGTAACTCATATTACCCGGCTGTGCAGATTTTAAATATTGGACGGAACAACTCGAATACCATCGTTTTGAACGACGATATGGTGAGTCGTCAACATGCCCAGTTGATTTTAATGAACAACGGTCAGGTTTTGATCAAAGATCTGGGAAGTACAAATGGCACTTTTGTGAATGGAAACCGCATAAGAGAATGCTATCTTAAGCCAGCAGATATTGTAAAATGTGCTGGTATCTTTCTTGATTGGTCGCAATATATTATTGGAAATGAAGCTGTGAATCCGCAAAGGAAACATTGGCTTCAAACACATGGAGACGATGATTTTAACAGGGCAACAGATTTTGATAATTTAAAAAAATTTTCACTGAAAGACATTTTAAGATATATCACTTCACGAATTTTTAATACTGGTGATTTGTTCCGGTCCGATTGGAACAATACCTCCCCGATGCTATTCTTCCTTTTTATTCCCTTATTCGGCTCATTAGCTGGCGGATTGCTTTATTATTTTATAAACCACCAAAATCTTCTGTTCGTACAACCAGGATTATCCCTTTTAACGTTAATGTTACAGATTTCTGCAGTTTCGGTTTCTTGTTTTGGAATTTCGCAGCTTTTATCCTTGATTTTGCTCACTATAAACAGAGAAACTACTTTACGCAAGAATTTGCTCGCTATCTCCATTTTTTCATTTTTGGAGTTTTTGATTTTGGTTGTGTCAATTTTATCCGCATTCATAATTGGTGAATTAACGGACGAAAATGTGATTATCCGCATTCTGCCCCATCTGCATATTTACTCACCCGGATCAGGGATTTGGATTTTGCTTGTTTTTGTTTATATAACTGCATACACTCTGATTATTAGCATCTCAACAACTTTAATCCTCTTTATTTACAATTACTTCCGTAGTATTGATGTTTCGAAAGGAATAAGCATTCATTTAACCTTATTGTCGCTGGCTATATGTTTGTTGGCGCAATTTTGTTTTTTCTACCTTATAATAGCCTTCGTCTGATAATTAATAATAACCAAATAAATATAAAAATCATGAAAACAATATCTGTAGGCAGAGATTCCTCAAACGACATCGTTGTGGACAATAAAATCGTAAGCAGGCATCATGCACATTTTACAATAAACAGCCAGGGACAGGTTGCAATCAAAGACCTCGGAAGTCCTAACGGAACGTACGTTAATGATACAAAAACAACCGGATGCGTTCTTGCACCGGGCGATGTAGTGAAATTGGGAAATGTTGTTTTCGACTGGCAGACGAATCTGCAGTTACTCAATCAGCAAATTGATACAACCCCTGGAGCTGGTGAAAAATTAAGTGAACAGGGTAATATTTTACCGAATAGCCTGCATATTAGTTCACTAATTGTTGCTGAACTGCCGGTTTTGGTACGGAATGAACTTGTCACCCTGCCAGCGCAATGGCAGCAGGAATTTGCCGAAGAGTATACCCGTAATAAAAAATCGCTTGGATTGGCTTATCTGTTCCTTATTATAATTTTTTGTGCTCATTACGGTTACCTGAAAAAATGGGGCCTTCAGATCTTATTCTGGGTAACTGCAGGAGGATTAGGGATATGGTGGCTGATCGACCTTTTCAGGCTTCCCGGCCTTGTAAAAAACTACAATATTGATTTAGCAATACACGTGATGCGGAACCTGAAGGTAGCTAACAGGCCTGTACAGAATAGAACCATGATGGGCGATTGATAGTTACAACCATCCAAAGGGACTTAAGGACTGGATTTATTTCCGGTCCTTTTTGTTTTCATGGGTTCCCAACAGTTTCATAGCCTCTACTTTTAAAGGGAAAACCTGTATGCCAGGTAATTAGCAGTATAATTTCAGGAGAACAATTTACTTATTAATTTCCTTTCATTTCAGTTTTAGCGTAATAGAAATAGCAATACTCTTTACCAAAGCACTTTTCATTCTTGCTTGTTTGATTTCCTGATACCAAAATAGGTTTTTCACCCATTTATATAGTATATTTACGGGGTGAAACATCGTAATCCTATGAATTTAGGATTAATTTTAATCAGGGAACTTCACAAATACCAGATTACGAAATGGGCTTGACAGTAAAAAGAAATAAAAAACCATTTGTTAAACAAATAAATCAATATTGATGAAAAAGTTATACCTGGTTTTACTATTTGTTATCGTGCAGCAGATTTTTGTAAATGCTCAAATCTCCGGAAGTTCCGAAGTCAATAAGGCTAGTTTCAAACATTTAAAATCGAATTCTGCACCAGAATATTTTGCAGAAAGAATGAGGCATAACCAGCATACAAATGAAAATTTCAAGAGAAATGCGACAAATCTGTATTTACCTGATACTATTTTTCTGTATTCTTTCAGCGATACAATCAGGTACACATACACATATAATACTGCCGGTTATATGCTTACAGAACTGGCAATGCAAAGAACAACTAATGGTTGGGTAACTAATTTCAAAAGCGACATTACCTATGATGCCAATGATAAAATGCTTGCCTGGTTATATGAAGAATGGAAAAACAATACGGTGGAAGAAAGATACCGCCTAACATTCACCTACGATGTTAATGGAAATGAGATTAAGACTGTATCTGAGGTTTTGGATAATTCTATTTGGGTCAATCTGGAACGGTACTCTTACTCTTACGATGCAGATGGGAACCGTCTTTCTTTTATAGATGAATTATGGACAAATAATGCATGGAATAATAACAAAAAACATAGCTATACTTACGATACAAAAGGAAATAAGCTTTCGGATTTATATGAGTCATGGTCTGATAATACATGGGTTAACAATGAGAGGTATAGCTTTACTTATGATGAAAGCAAGAATATGCTTTCTGACCTAACCGAGGTATGGATTGATGGTACCTGGGAAAGTGACCGGAGATATGACTATACGTATGATTCAAATAGTAAAACGCTTTCGGAGTTACTTACAACATATTCAAACAATACCTGGAACTTTGCTGATTTAAGCACCTATACATATGATGCAAGTGGAAATCTGTTAATTAAATTAAGGGAAGCACGTTCTTTTGATGGTAATTCCTGGTATCCAATAAACAGGGCTAATTATATTTACGATGCAAACAATAACATGCTTGCTGAGATATTTCAGGACTGGGCTGATAATATCTGGGTAAATAGCGGCAAAAAATCCTATACATACGACCCAAATGGGAATCTCTTAATCGGAGAATTCTTCATTTGGAATACAGATACAAATATTTGGGAACAAACAGAAACTGAACCATTTCAAATATCTGTTAATGGGGAAATAAAATGGACTAATGATGCCGGTATAAAAATTCAAATACATTGGTTCTCTCCTACAGCTACAGCAATTAACCATTATGAGGCAAATCAAATTTTGGTTTTCCCGAATCCGACAAGCGAAATCCTGAATATTAAAGGTAATTTAAATCAGAGTACTGCCAAAATATATTCAATGGAAGGCAACTTAATTCAGAAGTTGAACTTTTCAGGTACTAACCATATGATTAATGTAAGCCAATTAGAACGTGGAATTTTTGTTTTGAAAATCGAAACACCAGATGGAATTGTAATTAGAAAATTTGTAAAAACCTATTAAACCAAACTAATCAGTCGTAAAGATCAAATTGGAAGTAGCCATTAGTAATGATAACACTTTGCTTCTTTGCTCATCTACACTTCTCTATCTGATGGAGTAATAGATATGATCGAAACCTTGGTTAAACGATAGAATGATCCCTAAATTAAGTTGTTATCACTCAATAATGTGTTTAATCCGTTAAAGCTAAAGGGCTTTTGTGTATAGCCATCCATTCCTGCTTTAAGGATCGAAGCTTTATCGGGATTAGTTGTAATAGCAATAATAGTGGTATGTCCTTTCCCCGGATTATTATTTTCTATTCTCCGGATTTCCTTTACTGCCTGCAGGCCATCCATTTCAGGCATTTGTATATCCATAAGAATAAGATCGTATTTTTCACCTTTGAATCTGCTCACAGCTTCGTGCCCGTTTTTTGCAATATCCACGTCATGTCCAAAACGCTTCAGGTAAAACGTTGTGACCTTTTCACTTAAATCATCATCTTCAACAAGCAATATAGTAAGTTTTCTCATAGGATTTATAATCTGATAACAACCTGATTATTTTCCCTGTTTGAAAAATTCAGGTGTTGATTAGCTAATTTAGTAAATACTTGTTTTTGTTAACGGGTTCTTCCTGTTTTAATTGTGGATTACACGACCGGAATTCTATAGCAAGGAGATAGAATTCATCAATCAAAAATACATCGTATGTCCGATTAATTACAAATATGCCAAAACCGCCCAAAAGGACTTATAGTCTGAATTTTCTTCAGGCTAATTTTTCCCAGATGATAAAACTTATTTAAATATTGCTTTATTGTTTTTATTCCTATTTCATGAGAACAAAAAAAGGACCGGCAGAAAACCCGCCAGTCCTTTAACGTATTTAATTGACTGTGTTATGCTTGTGATACAGCCACTGCCACCGAAACCGAAGCACCGACCATAGGGTTGTTACCCATGCC
>Ga0268283_1001662_pt1 | contig 10566 bp, 8 predicted proteins | sample saktaG_13_FD_190140 | JGI IMG/M metagenome (GOLD analysis project Ga0268283, IMG submission 190140) | Saline water microbial communities from Sakinaw Lake, British Columbia, Canada - sak_2013_06_06_36m | ecosystem: Environmental > Aquatic > Non-marine Saline and Alkaline > Saline ... | reverse complement strand
GATTTTAAGGCAATGTGGTATTGTGCGACATTCGGCGCAGCAGAGAGCAACCATCAACTACAGCCGCGCGACACGGGTGCTGTCAAAGCTGCATCATTGCTTTACCGCTTCAGAATTCGGTCGGCTTTTTTTCATGCAACTTGGTGTTCATACGGATCGGGTCACCGTGATGCCGTGGTACCACGATCCCGTGAACATTAACAAGATCTTGCAGGCCGATCATCCGTTCACCATGACCTATATTGGGCGGATTTCCCCTGAAAAAGGGGTGCATCTGATTTTTGCAGCGCTGGAAAAAGTGCGCGATATACAGCCCATTCAATTGCGCATAGCCGGGGCCAATGATTCGTTTTACTGCCAGTCGTTGCAAGCAGAATATCCTGAACGAGTAGGCATCCATGCCGTGCAGTGGATGGGATGGTCAAAGGTTGAATCAATTTTAAACAGCACGGACGTTACGATCATTCCATCAGTTTGGATTGACAATACGCCCTTATCGCTCATTGAAGCTTTATCATACCGCGTGCCGGTAGTAGCCACGCGCATTCCCCCCATTGAAAATTTGGTAACTAATGATCAGAATGCGTTTTTAGCAGATTATCTGTCTGTTGAATCACTAACCGACGCTATACGCCGGGCGGAGTCAAAAAAAGCGATCATTCGCGCAGATGCGCTTGATTTTCCATCGGTAATGACGCTTAACGCTTATATGTCATCAGTAGTCAATATCTACCATAAAATTTGCGGAACTGTTTAAGATGACTATAAAACCAATCCTCATCAAACTCCACTGGCTCCTCTCCAGCCAATTCGGCCTCGACCCTCAGCGTTTCCTGCGCTCACTGCGTGGGCTGCCAATTTACCTGCGCGACTGGGCCGCGTTCCGCAAGGGTTACGCCGGGAAGATAGCGGTCATGCCGTGCTTGCATGACCGCTATGAAGAAGGCGGCGCCAGCAAGAGTGAGTACTTCTGGCAGGACCTGATGGTGGCGCGTGCAATTCATGACGCCAAACCGGTAAAGCATGTCGATATCGGTTCGCGGGTGGATGGCTTTGTTGCGCATATAGCCTGTTTTCGTGAAATTGAAGTCGTTGATGTACGGCCGATCAGCACCGATGTGCCCGGCGTGGTGTTTCACCAGGCAGACTTGATGAACCCTGCCTCTCTTCCGGGGGGGTACTGTGACTCGCTCTCGTGCCTGCATGCCATCGAACACTTTGGCCTTGGTCGCTATGGTGATCCGATCAATCCGAAAGGTTATCAGCGCGGCATCGCCAATATGGCTCAGTTGTTGCGGCCGGGCGGCACATTTTACCTCTCCACGCCGATTGGCCAGGAGTGCGTGGAATTTAACGCAAACTGGGTTTTTGACCCGCGCAGCATCTTACGCTGTGCTGAAGCAAGCGGCATGGGGCTTAAAAAACTGACTGTTATCACCCCACTGAACGGGCCGCAAGAGGCGGCAATTGATGACGCCGCACTCGCTGATCTGGCGTTACAGCGATATCAGCTCGGTCTTTTCATATTCACCAAAAGAAAGTCCCATTAAGAGCCATCGTGTTCAATAAAAATATCAACGAACTAAACTGCCAGGCAAGGTTGAAGCAAACTCTCGCCGCTTTGCCCAAAGGTACGCGCATTCTCGATGCCGGTGCCGGTGAACTCCAAAACCATAAGCACTGCTGCCATTTGAACTATGTGTCACTCGATGTTCAAGTTTTTTGTGACAGGGGTTTCGAGTCATGCCTCGCACCGGTGCTTCAACGAGGGTAAAGCTTCGAACTTTCCATAGTCACGGCTTATCATGTGTTTTGTTGATGGATACAATTTCACCACATTATCTTCTACCGCCTTTGCGAACTCCTTGAACCGTTCAATCGGAGCATCTGAGAAAATGATTTGCTCAAACAGATTCATTATGGCCTCCACCTTAATCTTTTCTGTCAGGCTGCCCACAGTATATGCGGGAAGCTTGTTTTCCAACTGGGCTATTTGGGCGGGATGAAAAAAGAGACTGTGATCTACCAGCAGGCTCAGGATCAGGCTTCTGCTTGATCCTTCTTCGCCTGGCTGCTTGGTCAATTTGCCCCATCCTTCATTGCCCTTCCAGTCCTGAAAGAAAACCTCGACCAACCATCTTAAGGTATAGGCCTCCATGATATCTATTGTTCGCCAGCTTAAATCAGATGCGATGATGTACCGATATTGGTCCTCGCCCTCATACTTGAGTGCAATGACAAACCTTTTTTTACCATGAGCGTGAACATGCAATCGAGCGCTTCCGGCTGTCACCTTGATCTGTTTGCCGCCACGAACCTGCATGGTTTGTTCTGTTCCGGGAAATGCTGCAAAATAATCCTTTACCGTACGATTTCTATTTCTGAACCGTACGAGTTGGTTTTCACGAATCTGGCTGATTACCTGGGCACCTTTAAAAAGCGATGAGGTCTGATCAACAAAATCTTTGGTGCCATATAGCGCATCGGCGAAAACACATCGGATGTGAATTTGCGGATGGGCATTTCTAAATTTCTCAAGCAGTGAGACAGCGATCTGTGGCATGGTTGGATAGTTCTTGTCTCTATCAGGTTTGGCCGGACGCTCTTTTTTGGGAACACCTTTTTCCTTTAGCTTCTTGTTGTTTTTACTCCAAGCCTTCAATCCAGAATCCGGCATATGAAAAGCAAACCCGACAGGAATCGTTATCTTCGGTGTGATCAGGACCAAAAACACGATGCTCTGACCCATGACATATCCGCCACTGGGTTTGTGTTTGATTTTATGAACATAAGAAAGCTTTCGGGTCGATTTGGAGCGTTTTTTATCGGTATCATCTATTCCGATACAGCCTTCTGTGATGCCATATTGCCGAAGAATTGATGCCACACTCATCTGCAATAGCATCTCCCAGGGAATGCTCGATTTGCGAAACATCCATGACAGCGCACCAATACCATATTGGCCAATGCCGGCCTTTTGAAACCGAGACCAACAAACCGAGTTGGTTACGATAATAGCGGTGACACAAAATGACAGCCAATATCGTTGAATCCGGGAAAGCTCTTTTTCAGGGCAATAGGTTTTGATAGCCTCGTTCAATTTTTCGATATAATTTTTAATGAAAGGCAGCGGTTCTCCGATTAGCATATGGCCCCCAACGGTTGATAAAGTGTTTGGAACCAAATGCATACACTATGTCTAGATAAAAATCTAGTTTTATTTCAATATGTTATAAATTATCTTGAAATCACCTATTTAAAAAGGTAAATGGGGTATGGTGGTAGCTGGCCGAACAATGACACTGTGAAGGTTTCTGCATGGCGGAAACCAGAGTAAATTGCCAGACACAGCTACCACCCCCCTACTTTTTTCTGGATTAAAAAACTTGAACATCGAGTGTCACAAGATTTCTGTCAGTATCAAGGTGCGGGGGGGCTTGATGAAGGGCTGCAGACCAAGGGTTGGAAACCACCAGCATCGATCTGGCCAGCGACATCACTGCAATTGCTGCAAAGGATGTTAGCTTAGACGCTATCCTTTGCAGTTAGGTGCTACCACCCATGTGCTCGATTCGATGTATTCGCCCGCCTGCTCAAACCCGGTGGCGTCGTGATAACTCCGCACGGATATCGGCGTAAGGGAAGAACGCAGTGAAGTTGATTATTCAGATTCCATGTTTCAACGAAGCGCAAACTCTTTCTATCGCGCTTACTGCGTTGCCCCGTACCGTCCCAGGATTTGACGTAGTCGAATGGCTAATCATTGATGATGGTAGCCAAGACAATACAGTTGACATCGCAAATAAATATGGTGTCGACCATGTTGTTCGTCATGCTGTTAACAAGGGGTTAGCCAGAGCGTTCATGACAGGGTTAGATGCTTGTTTGCGACTTGGGGCAGATGTTATCGTCAACACCGATGCAGACAACCAGTACAACGCTGATGATATTCCCGCACTTACTCAACCTATTCTTCAGCAACGTGCCGAATTAGTGTTGGGAGCCCGTCCTATTTCCACTATTGAACATTTTTCACCGGTTAAACAAATACTACAAAAACTGGGCAGTTGGGTGGTTCGGGCAGCGAGTAACACTGACGTACCTGACGCCCCTAGTGGCTTTCGCGCCATGAGCCGTGCTGCAGCGCAGCACCTGATTGTGTTCAGCGACTACACTTACACGTTAGAAACCATCATTCAGGCAGGGCAAAAAAACATGGCCATCACTTCGGTGCCTATTCGTGTGAATGATGATTTGCGCCCATCGCGCTTGGTCAAAAGTATCCCATCTTATATCAAGCGAAGCATCGTCACCATCATTCGCATTTTTGTAATTTATCGGCCATTCAGTTTTTTCGGGACGATCGGCGCAGTTCTATTCGGTGCCGGAATTCTTATCGGTTTGCGTTTTTTATGGAAATATGTTGGCGGCGAGGGAAGTGGTCATGTTCAATCACTCATATTAGCCTCGGTTCTATTGGGCATGGGGTTCCAAACACTGCTGATAGCATTTGTGGCGGATTTATTAGCGGCAAACCGCAAGTTGCTTGAAGATATTCGTTTCAAAACTGCAAAATTGTCAAAAAAAGAAGGCGAGAACTTGGTCGAGCGAAATAATGGCTGATCAAGGCTCAGAGGGGTTGTTATCACCTTACTTGCGGAGAATGCGTTTTCAGGCAGTAGCACCGTATCTTAGGGGACGAGTTCTTGATTTTGGCTGTGGATCAGGTGCACTATCTACACAGATAGACGCTGATAAATATTTAGGTGTCGAGATAGACAACTCGTCGTTACGGCAAGCCCAAAGCTGCTTCCCGAAACATTGTTTTGTTTGTAACCTACCAGAGCCATATAATAAATTTGACACAGTGGTATCTCTGGCCTGTATAGAGCATGTAAGTGATCCTGCTGATTTTTTAAGAACCCTGGCGACATACCTTGGGGATACTCAATCATCTCAATTAGTAATTACGACACCACACCCGACAGTTGGTTGGGTTCATGATTTAGGGTCTGCAATCGGACTCTTCTCGAAGCATGCCAATAAGGAACACGAGGATTTGCTGGATCGATCGAAGCTCGATAAGGCAGGTGAACAAGCCGGCTTAAGCCTTGTTCACTATTCCAGGTTTTTATTCGGAGCGAATCAGCTTGCGGTCTATGCGAAGAACGCCCTATGAATATTAAGATTTCGGGCGGACAAAAAGAAGATGGAGTTGTCATCGGAAATGTCTTTGACAAATATGCTTCCCGAAACCCGATCGTTAAATATATGATGAAAGGGTTTGAATCTGCTTTAGATGATTTCGTGTTAAAAGCAAAGCCCCATTCGATTCACGAGATTGGCTGTGGTGAAGGTTACTATGTTTTACGCTGGAATGAACAGGGACTGTTAGCGAAAGGTTGTGATTTTTCTAAACAGGTAATCGAAATAGCGCGTGATAATGCCGTTCGCTGTGGGATTTCCCCATACATCTTCAACTCACGCAGTATTTATGATCTCGAAGTGAATCAAGACAGTGCTGACCTTGTTGTCTGTTGCGAAGTACTTGAGCATTTGGAAAATCCTGAAGCAGGCCTTCATGCACTCCAACGGGTTGTTGGTAAACATTTGATTGTCAGTGCTCCTCGAGAGCCCATTTGGTCTACGCTTAACCTTGCTCGCGGAAAATATATTGCCCACTGGGGTAACACGCCTGGGCATATCCATCATTGGTCGAAAGCGGGTTTCATCCAGTTGGTTTACAAGTATTTCGAGGTAGTAGAAGTAAGGAGCCCATTGCCTTGGACCATGCTTCTTTGCTGTCCACTCAGATGACGATGCTGCCAGCTTTTCGGCGAATCCTTCATAGGGCAGGGAGCGGACTATCCCTTTTGGGAATAGCTTTTGTGGCGATTCGCTTAAAGGAATATTGCGGGAGCCAAGACCTCGCGGTTATCACCCCATTGGCTTGGGTTGCTATCGGTGGTCTTGCTGTAATTTGTGGTTTGTCAAACATACTGCTCGCGCTATCATGGCAAAAACTATTGGAGCAGTTTGGTGTTTGTGCAACCCGCATGTGGTCGATCAGATCTTATGGTATATCTCAATTGGCAAAGTATGTCCCAGGCAATATTCTCCATATCGCAGGGAGACAAGCTATTGGCATGTCAGCGGGTATTTCTGGGGGAGTGATAGCGAAATCAATTTTTTTGGAGCTCGTCTTGATAGCTGTTGCTGGGGTGTTATATGGATGGCTGGTTTTGACGCGCCTGGTGTTCGGACTCCCATTAATAGCAAGCATTGTAATTATGCTGTGTACCGTCTGGGTTATCGCCTATCTATTACGACGTTATTATGGGTTGCAAGCCGCTGAGGCATTCCGGTTGCAAATGCTTTTCCTCGCAGTTTCTGGTGGTGTATTCGTCACCCTGTTTGAAATAGCTGCCCAATGCGGAGTACCTCAACCGGAGAATTGGATATTTATTGGCGGAGCCTATGTCGTTGCCTGGTTTTTGGGGTTTATCGCTCCTGGGGCACCTGCAGGAGTTGGTGTAAGGGAATTGACTTTGCTATTTTTGCTCAAAGGCATCTTAACAGACGCTGATTTGATCGTTGCTGTGCTGCTGGGAAGGATGGTAACCTTGGTTGGGGATGTTTTGTTTTTTTGCGGCTCATTTTTTATACCTGTCAAAAAGGTTTTTGTAGAAAGAATCTGTGATTAATAATCAAAACTGGAGCTTGCGGGAGGGCATGCTGTTAACTGTAGCAATCGCTTTCGTGCTATTTTTGCACGGAGCTATACCGTTTCTCATGATGCCCACTCTTGGGCAAGCAGTATGGACGACGGGGTTCTCTCAGTCATTCATAAATAACAATTTTATATCAATTTATGCTCAAAACTTTGGATTCCCTGAGCCATCAGCAATGGCATTTGGCTTGGCAGGTGCACTACCAGCAGCCTTTATGATTAAAGCAGGATTACACCCGGCCGATGCCTATTCATTTATGGTGATGCTTTGGTTACTTGTCGGCTTTTTTGGGGCATACTGTATTGCGGTTATGCAACAAGTCAAGAAAAAACATGCGATACTACTTGCAGTTTTTTGGCTTACATCAATAAACATCTGGTCATTAGAAGGCTGGAGCATGGTGGCTATTGGTATGATGTTGTTGCCGACATATCTTGTTCCAATTATTAAGATTACACAACTCAATTTAACCAACAGATCACAAGAAACAAAATATCATTTCTGTTTTGTTTTGACCAATTTGATAGTATGCGTTATCTCCATTTTCATGGATGGCTACTCTTTTGTTTTTTTTGTATTTGGATCGTTTGTAATTCTTATTTTTAATCTTTATCGCAACCCTCGGCTGCTACAAGCAGCGTATTTTCTGATAATTCACTTTGTTTGCTTAGTCGTCGCTTATTTATTGTATTCAAAGTACATCGGTAAGTCATATTGGAATCCCGTTGAGGTTCCGTTTAGTAGCACATCAGGCGTTGATTTATCGTATATCATTATACCAACGCATGGGTTGTTATGGTTTTTCGATATGATAGGTCTATCCGTGCAGCGGTCTATTCATACTCATTTTGGTGACTGGAGTGTTTTCAATACGACATTTGCGCTTCCGATAATAGTATTTGGATTATGTTGTTTTTATCAGCTGATTAAACATAATTCTCGACTCAAACATATGACAGTTGCTTTTTTGCTTATTGCCTTATTTGGCATATATATGGTTCTTGGATCAGATTTAAGATTTTTTGCAACAAGGCCGCTGGCTGGTGAATACAAAATAACAGATTTTACAATCATTAAAACCGGAAGTTATTATTTGTATGAGTTTTTACCTGTACTCAAAGTAATGAGGGTTATCCCCAGATGGGTTGTTTTAAATGTGTTTGGCTTTTGGTTAATATTGACATTATATTTTTCCAGCACCGCCGGCAAAATTGATAAAGGTCTTTCATGGAAATCAGTTATTCTTATATTACTAATTATAATGAACCTACCAAATATGAAACAACAGTTCCAAGATAACCGATTTTTTAGAGATAATTTATTAAGAATTGATAAAGAGTTGGTTTCCTCCCTGGCCGCGAAAACACATAAGGGGGATGTGGTTGCCTTCGTTCCGTTTCAAAATGATATTATAGTAAATTATGTAGCTTCCCGTTTAAATATCAAAGCATACAACATTGGGGGAGATAAGAACTTAAAGATTGCGCAGAATTATTGGCCAAAAGAAATGCTGGCACTTTCTTGGGGGAATGTCTATAAAACCAATGAGTTTGCTTTCAATATCGCATCACTGTTAAAGAGCGGCAAAGCTGATATAGTTGTTATATCATATGTCGATTTATTACAAGCTGCTAATTTGTTTCCCTCTTTTAGAGATGTAATAAATCCTCCAACGGGTCATCAAATATTGATGGCCAAAGAAACTCATTTATCATGGCCAGATCAAGTTAGAAAAGGCAATGGATTTCCGGGACTGCTTAAATTGCTTATCGACAACCATCAGATGAAGGTTGAGGACGGTGAACTATTTGCCGTTATAAAAAGATAAAAATACTGATATGACATGCATATATTGCATAGATTCGCTTAATTTAGGAAGATCAACTAATTATATGCTTAAAAACATCAACGAAATCAACCGCCAAACTTGGCTCAAGCAAACCCTGGCCGCTTTGCCCAAAGGTACGCGCATTCTCGATGCCGGTGCCGGTGAACTTAAAAACCGTCAATATTGTGGCCACCTGGACTATGTGTCGCAGGACTTCTGTCAGTACCAGGGTGCGGAGGGGGGGGCGCCTAATGAAGGTTTACAGAGCATGGGATGGGACACCACTCGCATTGATATAGTCAGCGACATCACAGCAATTCCATCTCCAGATGCCAGCTTCGACGCTATCCTTTGCAGCGAAGTGCTGGAGCACGTGCCCGAGCCCACCCACGCGCTTGATGAATTTGCACGCCTGCTAAAACCCTGTGGCGTTTTGATACTTACCGCACCATTCGGCTCCAACGTCCACATGGCACCCTATCACTACTGCAGCGGGTTTTCCAAGTATTGGTTCGAACACCACTTGGCACAACGCGGCTTTCGCATCGAATCCCTCATTGCCAATGGCGACTGGTTCGCCCTGCTGCTGCAAGAAATCATCCGGCTCGGCAGCCTGGAATGCCAGCGAGGCAACTGGGCCTGGCCGCTGGCATATATCTATGGATTGATCGGGCTGGCCTATTTCAGATTGCGCAGTAAGATTGCCGCAGCAGATTTGGCCTGTTTTGGCTGGCAGTGTGTGGCGGTGAAGGACAACTGATGGAAATAAAGAGCGTAATGTTAGGAAGTGAATTAAGTAGTTTTTTGCAGCCAACCGCTGTTCAGCCTTTCATGCTGAGACGTGGCTTTTCGCTGACGATGATACAAGCGGTGTTGCTCGGTACGCTCTTGGCCTTTGGATTCATTCTGCTTGTTGCCACCGTTGATATCGCCTTGCCAAATACGCTGCTGATCTTCATGTTTGAGATTTTTGCTGGGTTATGGCTGTGTAACCGCACGTGCCTGACGGTTGCCGACCCGAAGCTGAAGATTCTGAGTACTTTCTGGCTGATCAAACTTGCGGCAACACTCATTATTCTCTATGTCGGGTGGATTCCGCAGTTGGATCCGGACTCGATTTCTTGGGGTTACGATCCTCAAAGGTACTTTCAGGACTCCTGGTTTCTAATAGAAAACGACTGGAATCCGGTTGTCGGCCAGAACTACCAGGGGATTATCTTTTACTACGCAGTAATCTTTTCCCTTTTTGGTCACAACCCAATCATTCCAGCGCTGATCAATGCCTTCGTCACCTTGTTGGGAACGTTGTTTCTCATTCGCTGCGCCTATGCATTCGTGTATAGTCGCACCAATAAAGATTGGTGGATATCCGGTCTGTTGTTGGTACCTGAAGTGCTCTGGTACGATGTGATGACCAGCAGAGAAACGCTCATGGCGATACTGATCCTCGTGGTCGCTTTGGCGGCTGGCAGATATATAGTGGATGTGGGACGCACATCGTTGTTAAGTACATTGATGTTGACCAGCTCATGTTTCGTGGCCATTCTGGTGGTGCGCACGAGCATGGCGATTCCGCTGGCAGTGATCATCGTTGTCATGGCACTGGTGCTTAAATTTCGCCTCAAGATGGGGCCTGCGGTTAAAGTGCTGGTAATTGTTCTGGGTGTGGGCGCCCTTTCTGCAGGTCCGCTCATTCAGCGGCTTACTGGGGGCTATGACATTAATTACCTCGCCATGATGGATAGAGTTCTATCATTTGAGAACAGTATTGCCTCTCAGATGGAGTGGAGCGATGACTCCATCGGGCTTCTTATGGCCCCCAACAATGCTTGGCAGTCTATGGCATTGTTGCTCCCGCGCATGCTGATGTATCTGGCAGCTCCTTTACCCAATGTGGCTCTATCCATATCGGATCTTGTGAATGGTAGCTGGAATGCCTGGCAGCGGCTGATGACAATTTCGACTTCCGCCTTGATTCTTCTCGGCTTCCCTTATGTGCTGGCTGGA